>JGI24022J15233_10001667_pt1 | contig 19174 bp, 11 predicted proteins | sample Ectturendosymbi2_FD_15233 | JGI IMG/M metagenome (IMG submission 15233) | reverse complement strand
TGTTAGCTCCAGGCGGGCCGGACTGCAAAAGTGCTGGGCCGTAGTATCTCTAGTATGCACTCCCACTTCGTGTAGCACAGTCGATCTTGAAGCGGTAACTGCGTTTCGTGTAAGGTTGTTGTATGTTTTTTTCAGCTGCTGATATTAGAGCAGCAGCCCAAAGGAGTATGCCGAAATGAAAAGGCTACCGATTATCGCACGCAGAAGTAGTCACAAGGGGGATGCACCAGTCCACCTGCCCAGTACACAAAAAGTCTTTGAACGTAATTTATCCGGCGTGGTGTTTTGCTTTATCCTCTTTTCAATATGATTATGGATATGATATGCATTGATGCACTAGTTTCACACTACAGTTGCAAGTATGCGTACTTCGTCGCAGTCAGTTTCTGGCTAGTATATTAATGCTGTTAAGAGATGATTTTCTGATCTACATACCTGAAGGCGAAATGCACCATTTTAGTACGTTCTTGCTGTAAGTTAGTTATAAACAGAAACAGGGAAAAGTTGATACCGGCAGCGCAAATGCACTGTTTTGGAATAACTTTGTGGTAATCGAGTTTAAACTGACGATGGGCTTCTTGGTATTAGGCAGAGAGGGGATGCTGAAAGATGCAGGAGATACGTCATTGTCGTATGTAATCGCACCGGAGCGTGGGAAAAAAGTTTGTTGTATTAATTGTGTTATGAACAGTGCTGGTTGTGTGCGTCACCTTTCATGATAGTGCCCAACAGTACGTTTTCAGACAGCCTACGAGAGGGGAGTACAAGAGGTACATTGTACCCGGGATCGGTAGCTACTGTGCCCGGGAATAGATGAAAGTACGCACACTAAGTATTTCTGCAATCAAGCCCAAAAGGGGGCGAAGCCCCCTTCACCCCCCAAATGACGGGCCTACATGAGACTCACCTTTAAAGAAAAAATAAGGTAATCTGCTGATNGTCACATTGCTTCTGATCAGGGTAAGGCAAGGGGGGTTCTGAGCAAAAGGGCAGACAAAAACTGCTCCGTCAACTTGGCTAGAGGGGATACTGAAGTCAGAAAAATGGCAAAATACAGTATGTCTTAGTTAATGTTCAAGAAGACTGCTTGGAATTTTTACAAGCTTGTGACAAACAAACGGTAAGGATACGTTTGGAATGATGCGTTGCAAGCTGTGTTTTTCATGCGTTCTGCTTACAAACCTCGTCCACTTTAAAATTTCATTTTTTATTTCCGAAGTTTTACCGATTCATGAAAATCTGAATTTTTTTTTGGGTTAATAAATATATCAATCATGAAAACCTAAATGAACTTCTAGGGCCGATTTTAAGCTATTTGATCGATTTCGACAAATTGAGCCCCCCACCTTTAGGGCGCCAACTTGTTTGTATGGTAATCAGAATATAGATGAAACAGCTATCATGCTAAGATATAGAAATAGATTAACTGGCAACTGGCTTCACGAGTAATTTTAGGCTTGATTACAGAAAATCTTGTGTGCGCGCTTTCATCCTTCCGGACCCTAGTACCCAGGGGTGTATTGCTAACAGAAGAGGTGTGGGAACGCACCTACAAAAACTAGCCGTTTTAAAACAGTTTCGAACTAATTTTAAAGCAAAACATGAAAAAGGTATGGGAAGGCCGTTCCCGCCCCACTACACCCCTGCTAGTACCTACCGGGTACGGTGTACCTCAAGTACGTCCCTCGTAGGCCTTGGATGTAACGTGAGGTAGTTTAGCTGTCAATTTAAGGCAAACAGGTTGTCACCTGTTGGGGCAATTTTGATAGTGAACATCAGGTTAATTTGAAAAAAATCTAAAAAAGTTCCTTTAGGCTAAAGATTAACATCTGCGGCCTTGCTGCCGTGCATTGATAAAATATCTTTGTTTGCTGTATGCGGATATTTCGCTTCTGAAACTGGTTTAGGACTGAATGCAGGGTTTCTGTATGATAGGACTCAGGGTCGGCAACCATCGGACCGCTTTATGTATGTCATTTGCCTCAAGCTTCCACTTTTAGAATGGTTTGCAGCTTGCCTAGCCTGTGCCAGCTTGAGACAAAATAGCTTCTACGCTATGACTCAGACGCTAGCCTGGACTTAGCCAAAGATCCGTTGAGGCTATCTACGATTTTAGCCAGAATAACTAGCCTAGCGTAAACATAACATGATTTGGCTGCATACGCTAGAAAAGTGGTTCTTAACCTTTTCTCTATCACGCCTCCCCACCGTATGTAATCGTCCTTTGTTTCAAGTACTCCGGACGTTAAATAAATTGTTAAAACGAATGTATTTACTGGTAAATTTAGTGATTAAACTTGCCATGTTGTAGAGCGCGTAGGGGCTCGCGCGCCTCTGGAAATTTATTGACCCCTGTTAAGAACGTAGTTGCAGTGATATCTTCAACTGTATTAAAAGCATGGTGAATTTAACCCCCTGTGTGTCTCCCTTCTTCCTTGCTGTTTAATACTTTTTTCAGATTATTGCCACTGTTTGTCTCTTCTATAAAAAAGATGATATAAAAAATCATTACAGCATGGTAAGCATCAGCAGAGATCGAGGTAAAGGGCGTAAATATTAAAGTGGCAACCAAAAACGAGCATTAGCTAAGGTAGTTGAAAATTAAAAGCAAAGAAGTGCTATCAAGGAATTTGTCACTCACATCTTTTGAGCCGTCATGTACCGAGAATGAAAACAAAAACCACTCAGAAAATGGTGATTAAGTCTTGAGCTCAATTGCAGATGACAAATACAATGGTGACATTGATTTCAAATTAGAGAAGCATGACGCAGCTGTGAATCAAACTGAAGATGATCTCAATGCATTGCTTTTATTTAAAACTTTTTGGTAACAGCAAAACCAGTGCATTATCAACAAATGGATTTAACAACTGGTGTAATCTTCATATAAGGCAGGTGTTCCCAACCGGGGGTACTCGTACCCCCAAGGGGTACGAGATTGAACATCAAGGGGTACGAAGATCCTTGGGTCACAGAGCAGCTTACGTATCTCTTATAGAGCAATATACATCTCAAAATTTTTTTGGGGGTGCTAAGAATGCTCTGACCTGACAAAGGGGTACGAGCAGCAAAAAAGGTTGGGAACCCCTGATATAAGGTTATGTCGTGAGTAGGAAAATGCAGAGATTCATTTGGAACCCACATGGAGTTCTTCAATGTTTCTGCAGGCGGTGGGGGCCCAGGCCGGTAGCCGGATTTTATGTTTTTGGGGAGAAAAATACATTTTTAAAGGGGCAAGGTTTTGTTTAAAACAAATTTTTCTGGGCGCGATAAAATTTGGGGGCACTGCCCCGAATGCCCTCCGTGGCTACGGGTCTCTGGAGGCCTCGCCATCAATTTTCTAATTGGGCCCGCAATTCCTAGTTCCAGTTCCGGCCCTGGAACTTTTGCAGCTTTAAAAATGCATGTTAAGCAAGTTCGTATTTTTACTACGCCGTTTGTGCTCAGCCCTTTTGTATAGCTTTAATTCAATTTGGTGCTCCTCAGGAAAAGCAAGCACCAGCGAAATCGTAAGTTGACTGCTTGAATTGGAAGTTTTTCCGCTGCAGCCTATTGGGGCAAATGTAGAGCAAGGGTTATCAAACACGCAGCTGCATGTGGCCCGCGAGGCCATTTTGTGCAGCCCGCGATGCTTTCAGGGCAATTAACATAATCAACACATAAGATATTTAAGTGCTTGGCCAGCTAGTGAACAAGTTCCTTCAAACGAACGTAGAGACCGCTAGAAACGATTTGTCTATTTCGTGATACAGTAAAAATTGTACTTACCTTTCGCAAGAAATAAGATGCAAAAGCTGTTTCTAGTAAGGTTCAGGTGCCGCCACTGTTGCGTCAGCGTCATAATGCGGTTCTCGAGTTACTGAATAAGCCCTCATTTGACCCTCGGAGCAATTTGTTTTTGACAACCTGGAGCGAGGGTAGGCAGGCTTCTCCCAGCCATGAAGTTCACACCTTGGCATTTTTCAGACTTTGTGACAGATTACCATCTCACTAGACCCACTGCTTTCCGACATTGCTAATCTTTGGTTTGTTGCTCATCCTCACTTTCTGTATAACCTACACGCAGAAACTGCGCGATTCGGAATAAATAACCTCGAAATAAGTGCAGAACGTTTTCGACGAGTTTGTTTTGCATTGCTGGTGACTGGCTGCTTTGGCGAAACTTTTATAAATCTTGAAGCAGTGAAACTTGGAAGCATTGCTAGGTCGTTTGAGAAACAACGCAAAAATAACGATGATTGAAAATTAAAATTAGGTCATACTGGATGTCTCAAAAACCTGTCCACCATCAATGAAATCTCAGTGATTGGATTTTTGTTGGCGATGAAAAAAGTCATTGAATTTTTGTTAACATTGAAAACAATTCGCTTGAAAGTCCATTACGATTGAGTTGTTTCTCAGTAAATGTCAAGTTAGTTTTTCTTCATCCATCAGGCTTGTTAACGCAGTAAAGGTGGCAATGTCATGTCACTGAGTTGTACCTGTCCCAGTGTTGCCCAATGTCGACAAAGATTGCTCAGCGTGCTGGACCGAAAATCATAACATAACTGGCAAAGTTTTGGACAAGGGTAGAGCAGCATAGTCGGTTTATGTGTTTATTAAAATTTGTGCATTGTTTTCTCTTACTGCGAAACCACGAATCAAGGAATGGCTATATCCCACCCAGTTTCTAGATATCCCTGACCCCAGAGTCGAACATTTTTGTAAAGCAAACGAAACTTTACAATCTAATTTTTATGCGACGCGAACGTCTTACTTGTAAAGCTACTACTGATTCGCATGGGTGCAATTTTGTTGTGAAATGTGGGGGGACAGCTTAGTGTGAAATCAATGAAGTCATTGGGCCGATGCAGAAGTAAAGTTTTATAAAAACAGATTTCCAATCTTGTTTATAGAGGTGTTTTAAAAGCAAGACTAATCACGTTAATACATCAATTGGGTTTAATCAGAGCTGTCAGTTGGAGTGCACAAAATGCTGAATCGCATTGGTCGCACGTGCATATCACTCTTATTGTAGAACACATAAATTTTCATGCATTTTATAAGACGTGCGGTTTACAGCGTGATTTGATGTATTGTTGAAGTTGCTTAACGTTACAAAGACGATAAATATTTTTCTTGCACATTTCCCCTCTTTGTAAAAGCTACAAATCTTCTCAATGCTACTGCGCATCATGCCTGCAGCCCCAACCCTACCAAAATCTCCATTGATATCCTCTTGCCAGGTGGTGGATGCATCCTTTCAATCTCCCCTTGTTGGCCCCTGCAAACATACCCATCTAGCCTACAATGTAATTTCTGCATACCTGATCGTTTGGTGACTGTTGTCTTGTGACTTTTTTGTGTGATGCAACTTTGCTCAGTCTTTTCACAATCAATTTTTCAGGTTGAACATCAGATTTTAATGAATGAAATTAAAGTCAAATGTGTAATTCTAAGAGTTCTACCTGCATAACGACACGAAAAGAGATTTGAGATTAAACAGAAATAAAAACGCACAACGGTGAATTAGTAAAAATGTACAAGTTTCACTTGATTAACACGAAAAGAATGTCCAGCAAAACTAGGTGTGATCAGGTATAAAGTTTTGGGAGGAAATACATTTTTACTGGGACAAGATTTTGATTTTTACTGTATGTTTAAAACAAATTTTTCTGGGCACAAGAAAATTTTGGGGACACAAAAAGATTGGGTAGCACTGCCCCCGAATGCCCCCCTTGGCAACGCGCCTGCCTGTAAAGCAACATTTTCGCACTTGGATGAAAATATTGCTGCATTATGTTTATGGTTAAACTCAAGTAAATCAGATGACTTACGAACCAAAGTGTAAGAGTCACGAAAAAATATGTTTTTTTCTTGTTGATCACCATTGTTGCGACATTACAAGAAGTGAGGATAAACGTATACTTTATCTTTGATTCCTAGTCAAGTCCTTACGTTTTGAGCTGTAGGTCAATATATAGCCAGGTAATTAGTTCTCCAACGCTTTGACTTAAATCCTCTTTACTGATGGTTGCAGACAGGCTTTTGCAAAACTGCCCCAACCTAAAACTAAGTCTCAACAATGGCGCTGCTTTTGTCTTCGACAAAAGCTTTGCAGACATTTGCCTGAAAATGTAACTTTCTAACATTATATNCCAGGGGTGGCCAAACCTGCTTTATGTATNAGCCGCATACTTATGGACCATTAACGACGGCCTGCCCGCTTCCTCAAAAAGGTTTGCCTTTAATTATGTCACAGAAGCACTGAAACAAGAACTTCGCCAGTATAACACCTTACTTCGAAGAAATTAAATAGTTAGCAGACTTGCGTTCCCAGGATTTTTGACGGGGGCAAAAATAAGCTTGAAAATTTTCGGTATAATTTCAGTTGACAGATATGCAATTTAAAGTTCCCCCGCATAATAATCAGCACAATTGTGGCTAATTTCAAGAACAACTACATCTTTCCGATGCACTTCCTTCACTAGGTTCAAAGAAACGCAGTTCACTGCGTATAAAGCATTATTTTTGGATCACTTCAAAAAACACGAGGTGAAAAATCCATGCGCAGAAAACTTTATTAACGAGGAATCCGAACAAAGCACGAAAAATCAAGCAGGGTTTAGTAAGTATTTTCCTAATACAGCACCAATGTGCAAAAACATCCAGGTTTCATTTGTATAATGAAGACTAGCTCAATCAGTTACCCAATCTTTCGCAATGTTACTGAGATCCGATACAAAATGAAGGATTTAATGAAAATCATACGGTAACCAAATGAAGGGCCACCACAAATCGGCATTTGCAATTTTAAATGAGTATATGTACGTTCAATCAACGATATCTTTGTGTCAACTCCTCAATTTTCACCTATTGATTAATTGATCATTAGCGGCATACGCACGGCCCAAAACATGTCTTCCGTCATGCGCAGCACGGAAAACACAAGCAAAGCACAAGTAACGAACAGCATTCACTGCAACATATACAATATAATCTTGAATATTTTGGATTTTAATGTATTGCAATAAGAGGACAATGCGTTAGCACACCAAAAACACAGTAATAATTTGCTATGAACGTAAGGAAGCTTGGAAAAAAGGTTTGTGATAAAGGCTGTCAAAACAGACCGGTCTTTTGGGTTGCATAAAAACGAACGGGTTTCTCACACATTTGAGCGAGATTAGCAGCGGGCAAGACGCATTCTAAATCTAAATGCAATTAATTAACAGCATAAACACCACTGTTCTATAGTTTCAACATCGCATTTTTCTACTGTAGTTTCGATCGTATTTTGTACTTAGCTTCTGCGCTGCCTTACAGTCGTACAGATGTAATGCACAACAATACAGTGTTTGTAAACTTTTTGCAAATAAAACTCCTGGGCAACCAGCAGCACCATCAACTTGTTACTGAAGACGTTTTACAGATGAAATGGCGTTGGGATTGCCTGAGCACGAACGCATTTATTTGCAATGCTAGAGTAAGAATTTTTTTGAGTTCCGTAACTGTTGGAATTTTCACAAGCAAGACACCAGGAGTTCGAATGCAGTGAAGTGTCACGTTTCCTGCAGTCAACTCAAGTGCTGATTTCTGTTTACAGCGCTCTGGGGTCTTGCGCTCGTTGGGTCGTACTTTGGACACTCAAGCGCTTGTTCTGAGAGCAATAATGAAATGCAGCATGCGCAACTGGACAAGGTTGACGTTTAGTGCTGCAGAACAGGTCAAAAGGCAACTATCGCTGTGCAGTGTGATTTCACACGCCTGCTGAAGAACAAATAGAGCCGCAGTGCGCACTAGCCACGTTAGTACGTCCATGACATTAACGGAGTAGCTATATTTGCAAGTATTAGAATAAACCTTGCTCGTTGGTCAGGGCTGAAATCCGGCTAGGAAATGCAAAGTAGTGTAGCATGTATTGATAAGCCGTAAAAAGCGCGCAGTGTTTGTAAACATTTCTCGTGGTTATTCAACCGCAAGACGTGCTGAAGATAAAACAATTTTTGCAACAGCGGAGCCTTCAAATGCAAAGGTGTCTGGGGTTTATTGTACAGGTACTTTGGTGCGAGACCCTGGCTAGGTTGCTGGTGAAAAAATGCACACAGTACCCTTGCATATCGCTTCATTGAAAACAAGCCACATATATATTCGAACGAAAGGGAATACGTGAACACTGCTTGACAAGGACGAATGCGAATGGTAAGAAGTGTTTCTTGTTTTTTGGAACACAGCGCATTATTCTGCATCGTCAATGAAGACTTGCACACCATCTGAACTTGCATACAGCTTCGCGTATCCCGCCCAGCCTCCGTTTTTCTATCAAGCCCGGGGATCGATGCAAAACTTTGGAAGATTTCACATCCATACACACAAATCAAAAAATTACGCTAAATTTAAAAAATAGTTTCGTTTGTCGTTTCAAGCTGGTATAGAAGCATCCTTGCCTTCCACGGACCTTAATCACAAACTACGAAAATACTTCACAAGCAGCCTCACTCATCGCATTTAGCCAGTGGCGTAACTACAGGTTTGAGCCAGGAGGGGAGGAACTTAGCTGAAAAGGGCCCACCAGCCAACACACAGTAAAAACTTAAGAATTAAAGGTGATTCCGGATGTGGATGGCTATACTGAAATCCTAAATCACCGGAAAATACTCAGAAAACGCAAGAACGCAACAACGTAATGAAAACCAAAAAAACACTAAAACCGAAATATAAGCTAAGTGGGGGCGATTCTCCCCCTATCCCATCAGTGACGCTATTGCATTTAGCTCTAGGTTCAGTAACAATCGCTAATAAATTTCAGTATTCTCGCGCAGATCGCATAAATTGAAAGGGCAGGAATACTTCGTGAAAAAAACACCTCACAGATTCTTCTTAATGTACGCCGTCACAAGGCGTACCGGAGCCGCTTCCCACTCTGCCAAAGTTTTGCGATCACTTGTGACATCATCTCGACGAAGACGATCGACCAGTGCAGCGCAGACGACGGCACCTGACGTAATAGCATTTATCAAAGCAACAACGAAGCTATGTGCGTGTTTGTAAAACTTAAACATTGCTTCTTTGTGCAACAAACAACCGAACCGCTTACATTGCAAATTAGCTCGACCACAGAAAGCTGTGAAGCACGAACTTTCCATTTCGATGTTTCGAATGTCGCGGTCTTGACTGGCTCGCTGTAAAAACTCCGCCTTCTCGTCGGCAGTGAAGCAGCAAAACGCACCATCTAACCGGGCTTGCTCTGCCAAAATATACAAACTTTTCACTGTTTTCCATTTTTCAAATTCTTAAGTGTGCTTACATCAAAAAGATGGTGTCACTTTAATGCACCAACGAAATTCATCCCACTCTGAGACAAGATGTGGGTTTGATTAGACATTCTCTTACCTGATTGAGACTTAGTTTATTTCTGATCTTAGTCAGGTTTCCATTTTTCCTGTTGCTGACGGCTGGACACTGATGCATTGTTTTGGCCGTCTTTACTTGCTAAGTGAAAATAGCTATTGCTTTTGCGCGAATCACAAAAATTCGCAGCGCTGATGATTTCAACTAGGTTTATCTGCATCGCTGGGCCCTGCGGTATCTAACTACTAGTTTCTTAACATTTTGCATATTTTGACAGGTATACGCTAGCTAAACCAAATGAAGGGTCTGGGTCGGATGATGTCACACATTATTTACCCGCAGCCCTGGTAGAAAGTCCGTAAAAAATCGCCCACCACTCAATCATCCTCACCATCGCAACATTTGGAGTACACTGGATTGGTTGTGTAGTTTGATTTCTGATGCGCGCTTGCTGACTAAGTAAATAACACACTGAAAACTTCCTATACGGTGCTCAACGGTTTAATCTGCGTCATAGCATTTATTTCTTCCGAGCCAGGCTAGCTCGATTTCAAAACCCCCCGAATCGAACCAGACACAGCTCAACAGCAGCAACTTCCGTCTATATACCTCAGGTAAGGGACTCGGCCAGTCGACGCAAGCACGTAGTATTACCCTCCCACTGAAACATNTTGATGCACACGTGTGAGCACAACGCGTGGATAATTTTTTTTTTATCAACAATTGGTGCCCAAGAGAAAAGACAGAACACATCAAAGGTTCAGTACGTGGATTTTCCAAATAAAACACAATCGCATCAAGATTTAACGGATATGAAACAGACTAGTAAAAAACAGTTCTTTCAGCATCCTTACTTAGAGATTCACAGTGAGTACAAACACAAACATTCGCAGAATTTGAAAACTCTGACGAAATTTCCAGCTATTGTGAAGTTATCAAATGGGTACCTGAGTCAAACAATCACTCATCACGGTTTGAAAAAACTTATGCGCAGCGCGTCAGGTTGACACCATGTCCTCTTTCTTTTCGTCTCGACTTCTCACGCATTTCTAACCACAGTAGATCACTCGCCTTCATAAAAATCGTTGGCACCAAGAGTGTTTCCGATGATGGCGTTTAAGCCATTTGCTTTCGCACACTCCAAAACATCATTCGCCATTTGGAGGTCGGCAACGGTGTCATCTCGGTACTCTTTACCACAGGCGATCTGAAGAAAATTCTTTCGTTGAACTCTTGCAACCAGGTGTGGAGAACCTGCGGCCCGCGCGAACATTTGATATGACCCGCATCAAAATTTTCGTTACCTAAGTTAAAGTACAACATTGCGTCAGAACGAAGCTCCATGATAAGCAGGTACTTAGATAGTAAGTCAAGAGAAGTCATTCTTTCTTCCTCATATTTAGATAAAGGTAGAATTTTAGTATAAAATTAATTGATTTTGCGGCCCGCCACCAATAATCCACAAGTCTTGCGGCCTCTGATAGTAAATAGGTTCCCCACCCCTGCTTTAAACGCTTCATAAAACAGGATATGGCGTGAAGCACGCGTGCGGTTCCCCAGTTATGTAACGTTAACGCTTTCACGCGTTGTGCGTCCCAACTGAAGCACATACAAGCCAAAACGCACACAAAATTTGAAAAGATTTGCCCTTAGATGTTATTGCCCTAAGTTTTTTTTGATGTATTGATTCCGCCAGAGAATTTCAATCTAAACAACGAAGTCAGGCAGATTCACAAATGGAATAGAGCAGGGGTTGGCAACCTTTTTTGCACTGCGGACCGGTTTAAAACTGAAAAATTTTCGTGGACCAGCCTTCAAAAAACCACAATAGTTCAGCAACGAATAATTATTACAATTCATATAAGTTATTACAACTTTGATTCTATGAGAACCTTGAGCTTGTTTTGCCGCAACGAGACGCTACCCCACCTAGGAATTATGGAACTCAATGACACTCGCAATATGTCCCTCTCGTCCAGTCTGTTTAGCGCTTTCGTCTTTTGTTGCTGCCATCACAGAAAATCCAGACTCGCACAAGTAGGATGTCGGAAATGGCAACAAAGTCTTTAATGCTTTTATGGCAAGGTCAGGGTATCCTGGCAAGACCTTCATCGAAAACATTGGTAGAGTCTTTGTATGGAAAATGCATTTCAAGCTACCATCATTTGCGATGTACCCAGCAGTTGGTCCTCTTGTCGTACAGGTAAGGTAGATTCACCCGGTTTGAACATAAATGGATTACGGATCCATTTCTTTGCAGTTCGAGGGTCTTTAGCGCTTGATCTCTTAAAAATGTAGGCCTACACGCAAGTGACTCCTCACAACGTCGGAGAACGCTTGCTCAGGCTCGCTGTCTTTCAAAGTCTCTGCTTATGTTTGAAACATGTCAAACACCCCTTTGTTTACGCGCTGCTCCCACAATTTAAGTTTGTCTTCAAATCCAGCCACTTTATCCGCCAACTTGAATAGAGTTATCAATTTGCCTTGAAGTGAAAGATTTAGTTCGTTGAGCAGATTGAAGATGTCACACAAGCAAGCAAGAACCCATTTCTCGTCACTGAACTTGTCACCAAGATCTGAATTTTTCTCCAATAGAAACCTTTGCATTGGTTCACGTAATTGAAACACTCTGTTCAGTGATTTTCCTCGGGAGAGCCACCTTACTTCTGTGTACAAGAGAAGGCATTTGTGCTNTGCATCCATGTCCTCACATAGATGCTCAAACAGCCGGGTGTTAAGTGCATGAGCTTTAAGCTTAATCTGACAAACTTGCCTAAATTCAGAAGCACATGTTTCAAAACACGAATTCTTAAGCACATCAATGAGAAAACAATAAATGATGAAACACGAGGACAACTAATAGGCTGTCTTCAAAATTAGCAGATACTTCACAGCTAATTTACTCCGGCAGTATAATCACAAAATTGAACCATCTGATAACTTCACTTTTTTCATAACTTCGCCTCATAAAATGTTCACTCGCTTATCGCTGCTTCAGTAAATTTGGGAGTTATTTTAACAATGCGCAAATCCTGTGCTACACTCTAAAAAACTATGATTCAATATACAATCAAAGTGATTCAATATTGAATCAAATCTTGAATAAACCGTGACTAACATACTCAAGTTTGATTCAAGGTTACTTCATTGAATTGATTCAATCGCAGTTTTGCTCAAGTTTTATGCAGATCAACATCAACTCAAAAATGAGTAAATACCTATTGAATGATCTTTGATTCGATGCCTTTTTTATGATTTATCTGAAGTGATGCTATCAGCTCGGAACGCGTAGATCGCCAGACGTCTCGCTGACTGCACATTGGCATGTATAATTATCAGAAAGACCAGCGACTGCAGTTCATCAACCTGCTGCTTTGTCACATTAAAACGTCATGTAATTACTGGGTGCAATCGCAAGCACCTATAAAGCACGAAATGAGTATGCAGGAGCAGGCGCGGATTTAGCATTAGACTAAAAAGGCTTAAGCCTAGGGCTCCCGATATTGGGGGGCCCCAAAATTTTGGAAGTGAGGACAGTTTCCAGCATTTTTGTATGCAATTATATTTGTACTTTTGTTTGGTTCAACGCACTTTTTGTTTCTATGCCGCTAACAAAATATCTTCATAGAAGAATGAGCGCGAAGGATTGAAACGAATGACGATGAGCATGAAATCATGCACGCGATCAACCATGGTCCAGAAAAGACGGCAAAGCCTTGGTATTCTCTATGTTGAATATGCTTTAGCTAGAAAGATAAAGTACGACAAAATTATCAGCGATTTTGCAGATGAAAAGTCCCGTCAATCGCCGACGATGTACAGTAACAAGTTGTTAGGTGTCGTAAGAAGTACAGGTGCTTTATTCTGAGTCAGCTCTTGACACTTGCAAACCGTGCAATTGCACAGGGAACTCAAAACATATGTAATTGGAGTGTGGTCAGATAACTTCACCGCTGCAGTGACTATTTTTGTTCCTGATATGAAGGCAATTCAGAATAAAGCAATGTTTCTGAAATGGAATAACTTGTTCAGTAAATGTAGCGAGCACGCATAGTGCTAAGTTGTATGACATCAGACGTCGCAAATCTTCCAGAAGGGCTCCCAATTAAAAATAGCCTAGGGTCCAGAAAATGAAAATTCGCCTCTGCAGAACTGTTCTTCCTGCACTGACGACCGTTACCAATCGTATACAACTCAATCAACCGAGCATGTGTCTAGGAGTAATAGACCTAACATTTTAAACCGTGAAAATTTTAAGCTAGCCTAAACCAGATCCTAACTTCCTTGCATAACACTTGACAATCAGAGATAGCTTTACTAAAGCAATGAAGTCACTTGCCCATGCCTAGCCTTTAACAGGCCTACCAGTTTTAGTGTCAATACCCAATTAGTTTAGTCTAGGTTTGCATTATCTCAGTTTCATTCAGTTGCGTTTACACAGTTGTAACAGACATTACGCCATTGTTACGATTCCCAAGTGACTGAGCAACTTCACAATAATTCTCTCTTTTTCATAAAACGTCCGAAAGTAATGGCATCTAACGTTACAAAAATGTTTTAAAGCATTTAACCTGGAAAACGATACGGTCCGGTAACGAACTCCTCACGGACCGGCACTGGGCCGCGGCCCGGTGGTTGCCGACCACTGGAATAGAGTCATAAGGGTTCCATAAAGTCTCTCAACAATTTCATTTATCATAAAAAAAAAGTAGAAAAAAACTATATTACGGAAAAGTAGATATTGTTTTTTTTTTGCTTCATTTTATGCACCTCTTAATGGACAATAATTTTTGCCTCATTTTATGCATCTCTAAACGGGCATCATCAGTCGCACGATGTCCACCAGGACGGTGGTCGATTTCTTGGTATGTTCGCTGTAATGTAGGCTCATCAGTGACACCAGCTGCATCAATTGTCTTTTGCTTGAGGTTACTGATATCCCTTTATCTGATTTGATTCCACGTGATACCACACCAAACTTTCACCTTTGGATTTTTTCGGTGAAATTCCCTAAACACACGGGGCTGATCTGATCTCCAGATTCTTACTTCATATGTGCTGAGTTTTACTGAAACATGAAACGTTGTTTTATCGGTAAAACTTTCCAACAAGCTATGACACACCATGTGCCTCAAGCAGCTATTTTTCCATGGGTTCATTCAACACCAGATATTTCATTTAACACTGCCTATTTCAGTGTTTCTCAACCTGTGGGCCATAGCGCAGTTTTCGAGCGGGCCACGGGCTTACGACAAAAGTATGTTAGATTACAGTTATATAAACATCCAGTCACTGCAGCGTGGAAACACATTGTGTTCAGCAGCAAGATTATCACTGATGAACTGCATATAGGAACGAATTCGCAGCATTAGTATAATGTGTGTTTGTGCATGCGTATAAAAGCGTAGCCTATACTAACAACGTGACGGGCCAATGCAATTTGTAGTTCGTTAGTTATGATCTTCAAAAAAGTTAAAACGTTTTAAACCAGAGATGGTTCTTTTGATTGGTAACACAGCTTATTAAACTCACTCTTATTTGAAATACATGAATACACTTATTTCCGAAAATAACTTTCAGACCGAATGTCAAGACAACAGAAAAAGTCTAGTATACCACCATGATGATGATGAAGCAACAATAGGTACGACACAGTGAGCAAGGAACTAGCGCGAGAATACTGCGAGGCAGCCCGTCACTAAATTATCTCACCCGCCACTGAACAGTGGCTGCCTTTGATACTTCCGTCATTGGCCTTGCAGCAAGCAGTCGCCAGACTGCCGGTTGCAATTACGTTCAGGCTCGCGTGTTTGCATGCTACAGTGGCAGTCATGTAGTCAACACCCCGAATTACCTATGCTTCTTGTGTAGATTTTTGTGGGACTGAGGTTAATTGTTTCTTTTCAATGCAATTCAGCACAAACAAATTAAAACGCTGTTTCGTGGTTGGCCATCCTATTGCGCAGTACAGCACGCATGGCAAATTTTTTTGCCACGGCCTTGCATGTTATTTCAAAGAAAGTGGTTTGGCAAACGTTTTACCAGATGTAATACCAAAATGCAGCACAGTCCTCTTCCTCAAAACCAGGGTTCAAACGATGCTTGATCGTCATAGGACACCAGGATCAGTCTTGCATTACTGGAGTCACACATTTCGCAAGGCGCCTGCCTTTACCCCGNTTGTACAATTGAATCGACTCTCCTGCGTAAGTGACAGGGTTCCCACACATTTTCAAAAAACATTTTCCATATCTTTTTATACTAAATTAAAGACTTTACTAGTGTCATTTAGCTTATTTTTTGAAAATTTTACTCAAGGAACACGATGCAAAAAACATCTCAGAACTGTCGTCAGCGGTGAAGAACAAAATTTGAATAAACAAATGGCTGAATTTAGAATTGCCATACTTTTTCAATACTTTATGTACTTACTGGCAAAATTGAATACTTTTTCAAGGTCTTGAAAAGCAATTTCACAATTCAGTACCGCGTGGGAACCCTGAATTAATAACCTAAGNTTTTATTCAATGACTGCCAATGTGCAGCACAACTATTTCTAGAGGTGTGTATTGGCTTCCCANTTGAATGTTCTATTAATCTATTTCAACCGATAGCCAGCTTGGACTGAGATTATGGCACAGTCACAAACGATATGAACCACGTACTTAATGAATGTAACTATAATTTATTTTTTCGTTGCAGGAGCTTCGTTAGCGAATTTATAAACATGTGCAAGCTTCTCACCCGTCGGTAGCCATTTTGTAGCAGACCGTCATAAACCTTTCGCGTTATCACAACAGTCCCAGGGTTAATACCTGCAAGTAACAGCAGGTTTCAAGAAAATCAATCACGATAAGACAACGACGCTTTTCACTATGAGCAAATTCAAACGAGAAAAATATTTCGGCCTCTGTGATCGATTGTTGGAGACCCTTTTGGGGGCAATTTATCTTGTGTGCTGTGCTGGCGCAAGGATTATGTCGACAGTTCAGCTGGCCAAACCACATCATGACGATTCATTACTGACAGCGAAAAATGAGCTTTCGGTTCGTTGAGTTTATGTGTTCGCGTAATGAAGTATCCAGTACGGCGCAAGGCGCAACTAAGAAAGAGTGCGTCCTTTAAAAATCGGGGCTGACAAGACGCGGTTTAACAATGTATAAACTTTGTTCAGTGTGTGACGTACGTTTCGTCACACTAAAAAAATTCCGATAACCATTTCAAGTCTTTTTATTTAAAAAATTACTGATTCTTTGCTAACGGGAGATCGCGGTACCAATAATTCAATCAGATGCGTAAAATAAAAAAGAGGAGCTGAAAACTACCGCTGAACGACGAGGCAGTTGTAAAGCAAGGCTTACATCCAGAAAAACACAAACACAAAATTAGAGAGAACGTACAAAATTAAACCAATCAAGCATTTTCGTTCTTGTTGCCGTATTTGCACACCAACATTTCATTGATTTTTAATGCGTAAATATAATATTTTCGGAAAGAATTACGAATCACATTTTATAAGCTGATTAGCGATTATTCACCACTCTATTATTACAAATGACCATTTTAAATGATGCCAACAGCATCGCCACGGGCACACACCGAGATAATTTCACTGAGAAGCAAATGACACGATCTGAACTCTTTCTGGCGCGTCGCCAGGCTTTGTTCTTTGTGGGAGGAAGACGTAAGCAGAAGGAACGGAGCCGTTTGCAGCAAAGGACTAAAAAAGGTCAGATAAGAACGGCGAGCACCAACTGCAGATGGCGTCGAGCCTGACTTGTTCATATCACATCATTCACGTCAGCAAAGCTGCGTTACTTGGAAAGAGTATTCTGCAGCGCACGAATAGTACGGCTTAAACCGACATAATACGAGTTACCGGGACCTTACCCAGACCACCACATGTGCCGATTCGAAAAAACTTCACGTCACCGCAGCCAGCGAAATGCAGCAGCTTGAACATCTGCAATTAAAATAACATATTTTATTCTTCGAATATGTTCTATTATAGAACATATTTTAGTTCACCCCATGGCACAGTCCACGCTATTTTTTTAAACGAAAGTGACTTCTTCATGTGCGTGTTTGCGCGTTTTTTTAATTTTAATTACAGCGTATGTGCGAGTTTTTTTAAATTGATGTCATGTCAGAAGTCAGCTAGGAGCAAGTTAACAGTTGACATACCCCTCCGTAATTGCCAGACTATTATAATGAATTATGCTACAGATTCAAACTTTTCGCGATGTTTCAGTACACGCCTGGTCACTTTTCGGTGACAATCAAGAATCCATTTGACCCTAGCAGCAGGTTTACATAAATTGTGAATCATCTTGTCCGATTTAAAATACTTTTGATGCAGGGCAATTACGATGCATTTGTCCAAAGAACATAATTAACGTTTTTCGCTCTTTTCAAATGTCTGATGTCATTCGAAAACCTCGTGTTTCATGCGTGAAATTACCGCATAATCATGAAAAAAGCCGTCATTCTCTCATTCAATACTGGTTGTGATTACCTAAACGTATTCTATTTCAAGAAGTTATCGGCCAGTAGGCTAACATTAATGCAAAGCCAAAAACACACCACTTGAAACATTTATAATTGCAAAAAAATCTTTCACTAGAGCGGATGTAATGAACACTTGAAGTTTACGTTTTGTCAGAGCAAACACTCATTGTGCCTGGTTCAACCACCTCGTGCAACACTATCGATAGAGACGCTGAACCTATTCCGTGACTTGCAGAGATCACTGGTCCAACTTTAAACATGGAGTAACGACCACCCGCAGCAGCAATGTCCTTGAGACGAAAATCTGCGGATCAAAATATGAATTAATAGTTGTGAGGAGGAAAAGCCATTAGCATCACGGTTTGTAACAGTAAGAGAGAGTTAATGAGAACGGCTAGTCTTTAGGCAGAAGGTATTGGCATTTGAATTGCACTGATTCTGTGTGAAAAGTGACAAAGCTTTGTTGGCAATTGCGCTCAAAGTTTCAGTTTAGCTTTAAAAAAAGTTGCAACTCACGAAGTCTATTAAAAAATTTTTCATAAATTGTTTAACTGTGTGTTTGTACAACCCATGCATATCTAAACAGAAAATAGTAACTTTCCATAGTTGAAAATGTATTGGCAATTACTGACAACTAGGGCAAGTTTTTGCAACTTTTTTTACAGCTTCCTAAGTACTCAAAATATATGTAGTTCAATGTTTTGAGCTGTTTCCAGGAATTCTATATTGCAACGTTTTCGATTTTCACGTGCAACTTTTTACTGCAATTTTTTTCAAGTATTGCGCAAAATGTAAAAGTGTAATTACAAAAGATACTACAAAACTATTTCCGTTAGTTCTATTTTCTTTGACTGCATGAAAACGAGCTGTATGACGGATTAGCTGCGTCTCAATGTTATCTGTGACGAAACAGTTGGTTTGCAAGCTGGAAGTTTTACAACCCCAGCCAACAGTGCTCTCACTTTTAGAGATTTTGTCCCTAGATTGGAACTTTTGACCCATTTTAGGGATTTTCGGAGAAGTATGAAAATGTGTGAAATGAACTATTTCAGTTTATTTTGCAAATCATATTTGGTCTATTTTTGACATTTATCATTGGCACTCCGATTTTATGCTGCACCATCACAGATTTAGGGATTTTTGGAGTTGCATTTGTGAGAGCCTTGCCAGACAAGTACGACAGTGCCCGAACTCAATTAGAGGTGGAATTGCGGAATATCTTGGCTTTTGGCCAAGTCCGCGTAAACGAAAATAGGTTGTGTCAAGTCTTTCGCAGTCAAATTCTTTTGAGACAGCTTAGTTACATCAAACTCACTGATGAAATACAAAGAGCAGA
>JGI24022J15233_10001665_pt1 | contig 19178 bp, 14 predicted proteins | sample Ectturendosymbi2_FD_15233 | JGI IMG/M metagenome (IMG submission 15233) | reverse complement strand
GTCAAGCAAACTTAGATTTGTGAATACCGTCCTTGCTACGTCTATGGTCGAACTCACGTAGGAACTTCGGATGTAGCTAAATACGGCGAAGTTTAACCCAAAAACTAAAACTTTTCCGTAATACAAACTATTAATCTTCGAGGGGCATTTTCGAATGCTACACACATTTTTAAGGAAATGGCAGTGACCGTGCATATGCGATATCGGTCTTCTCACGGAAGAAGGGGTTTCAGTTTTTGTGACACAGCGGTAAAGGGAAAAATTTTTCGGATGTCGCAAATTTTTGGATGTTTTTCGATAATAAAACAGTAAAATGTCTTGCGTTTGCCTTAAACTGCAAATAGCGTACTTGTAAAATCTTCATCCAGAAATGTTTTGGGTTGCTTCTGCATGGCGTCCTTACCAAATTTCACCAACAAATGAGGGCATTCACGTAAAGCTAATAGTAAATCTTCACAATGATTTTTCAGCACCACCACAGATGATTTGCATGAAGCAAAAGCTTAGTGGTGGAATAAAATGCAACCCTGATGTGCGTGTGTTGAGTTTAAGCCAGGAATACTAACAAAAGCCTACAACGCCCGGTATTCCCAGGCGGTCACCCATCCAAGTACTAACCGGGCCCTAACTTCCCAGATCGGACGAGATGGGGTGTACTCAACGTGATATGGTCGTAGGCGTTAGTGACTGCTTAACAACTGGTTTTATGCGCCTCTCACCGATGCGACTCGTCGCTGATATCTTTTGGTCGCGTTTGAAAATGACATTAAACGCTGACTAACGGAGAACATCAGTTCGAATGCATTGCTGCAGGGACAATGCAGCTAAACTACTTGTTACACGCATAACAAAGATGCAGTTTATTGTAAACAGCAAAGTTTTCAGAGAAAAATTATGCAATTTTGATTTGAGTCTTCTCCAAACATGCGGCTGCCACTTGAATATATACTGTATAAGTTTCGAGTTCTATTGTAGAAGAGGGCAGTGACGTGTACTTTGTAAGGTGCTTGTGAGCAACAGAAAATAAGAAAGAAACATATGAAAATAAGCTACAATGAGCTGCTGCATTGGAAGCTTTGTTCATGTAGGAAAATTTCGGAGGGAAATGTTTAGTGTCACTGTTTGAGAGGGCTTGCCGATGGCAACAAGCATTCGAATTTCGAAAAGACCGATTTTTTTGCCTGAATGCTGTTGAAGTTTGACAACAAGTATTAGTGGAATGTATTGGTGGTATATTTAAAAAAGCAGCGCTACTGAGTCTGCTCCGAGCTGCAGAATAGGCAAGAGTTTTTCCAAGCATGGCCAGGGTCAGGCGCTCTGCTGTGCGCGTAAGAATAATTTTGAAACGAAACACTTTCAGACCCTTGTAAATTAGCAATAAAGTTTTATCTAAGGTCAGTTACAGCCAGTGTCGTAACTGACGGGGGGCAGGGGTGCGCGCCGCCCCCCTGGCAAGCTAAATATAAAAAATGGACCCCCCTGTTAGCTTGTATTTCGGTAATATTATACTTTTGATTTGCAGTAAATTTTTGTTTTTAGCGTTTTTCAAAAATTTCTCGGAGTGCTTCCGGTGATTTCGGGTGTTGGTACAGACGAGTCCAGTTAATCGCATAACCGATTTGCCAAGATTTTTTGTATGTGTTTGACCGGAATATGCGATTATTCGTATCAGACAAATATCCGCAATTTTACTGCTAAGGCGACACAGGAGGCCCAAAATTGAGTCCCGTGGCACACATTGTGGGCTTTTCCCCAAAACAAAGCTTTAACTCCCAAATTAAAATGTGAAACACTATAAATCAGTGTAGTTTTTATCAATCCGTGTTCTGTTTCGTCCTGTAATTTATAGACAGAGCAGTACCTGCCGCTGTTACCTAGAATAACATCGCCTCATCATTTTTGGTACATTTGTGAGGTACTAAACGTATTTGAGGCTTGAGCGTAACGCCACATCATTCATTGCTTGGAGTGTTGAGCGTAAAGCTAGCCTATGTGCCTAGTTGTATACGTCCAGAAGTCCGACTTACACCTGATCAACATATTTTGTGTAGTGATTGTTATGAAAAAATGTATTATGGCTACCTCAGGGGCAGTCTTCTCGTATTTTGTACTGCATAAAAGCAAGATACCTTTGGTGCTTACGACCAAAGTTACACATTTGCGCAGCCAGCTGTTCAGAAAGCAAGATGGAGTTAATAGTGTTAGAAGAGTTTATTTAGCAATCACTGCTAAGCTTGTCCCAACAGAGTAGTAGAGTTAGAGGATTATGGATGTTAACCATGTTGCGTCCACATAGACCGCCTTGGTCTATATTTATCGACATTTATAGCCTATTTGAGATACAAAATGTCATTAATCTAAACATGTGCCATTCACCAGGAGATTATCAAAGTCTAGATGCCAGAAAAATTTATGAGTGTGTATTTCGCCCAGTTAAAAGGACGAAGCGCATGCTTTTCATGCAAAATTCACTTAAGCGCTAATGAAAGAAAACGTTCGTAGCGGCGCACTGCTTTGATTGGCCTCAGGTTTGTTCCTTCGGTAACAGTGTTTTCATAACTGAACGATAGGCTTGCTTCTGATTTCCTGTAAGTTTTTGTTAACATTTGCATGTAAGTACAACACCTCTAAATAATCGTCGTTACTTAAATGACAATGATTATGTTCCAATTCCTTTTGTTAAGCTCTATTCTCATGACAGGTCTTGATGCAGTTATCCTAACGTATTTATTGCACTTCGTATTATGCTAAACTGCCCCAATACTGTTGCCAGCGCAGCGCTGAAAGGAATTTCAGCAAACCAAAGCTGATCAAAGCCTTCAACAGATCTCATATGATAGATAGCAGACTGTCCTCATTAGCCATGTTGTCAATCAAAACTTCATGTGTGCGCTCTCTAGATTTGGAAGATGTCATAAAGGCTTTTGCATGCCAAAAGACTCGCTCCAAGCCGTTTTGATCCTACTAGAATGTGACACTCTTTATGATTTTTCGTGGTTGTTGTAATGTAATATTTTTCATTTGTGCTACTGTTCCACTATACAGTGATTTCTTTTGTTTTGCTGTATGACTACGGTCCACTAGTTGAGTAGCCCTGCGAGTGACAGATAAATTACAGCGACGACTAAATTATGACGAATAATAACGCCAATACAGCAACGCTTTAGAAATCCTTTTTTGTAAATCACCATCAGGAGGGCCCCGTAAGCATTTTGGGGAGCAGAGTTGGGCTGCTACAGCACTGTTCATACCTATTTATAAGTTGTTTGGTGTGCAGCTCCATATTTGGACAAAATTGTTTGGTATTATTTGCTTAGTTTGCTAAATCAATGAGGTTTTATGGCTGATGCGGAGACATCAACAAACTGTTCAAAATTCCGTTTTGGACTTACTACGTTTGTTTTGTTGTTTGCTCAGGCAGCGCCCAGAATGTACTCCCATGCCCCATCATTAAGTCAAGCATTTGGTGCTTAGAGGAAAAGTGGAAGACATTTTAGAGTTAATTACGAAGATCCAGATGCGGTCAGGAGCGTAACGAGGGGGGCAAAGAGGTCACAATTCCTCGGGAGCCGAATCACTATATGGGCGCCGAAAAAGTCCCAACAATGCCACAGGTACTTTCTTCAATGCACCACATTGGCATCCGAAAGACATCAGGTTCAAACAGGGGGACGCCAAACTTGCTTCTTGTCCCGGGCGTCATCTAGCCTCGTTGCGCCCCTGGGTGTAGTGGAACTTACAACAAATCATACGCCCACCTTATCCAGTCACAAGTCATTGATGGGTATCAATTTTAGATAGGATGTTACATGAAAACGTGAAATTCTACTTTAAAGTTATTTCCCCAATTCAAGGTCATTACATCACCCGACAAATATTTTCTGTTTCTGTGGAATAACGTAGATGACTTTTTGGGAACTAATTATTGCATACCGAAACGGTGGTCAATGGGCCCCCTTCAGCTAAGTTTGCCCCCCTGGCTCAAACCTCTAGTTACGCCACTGGTTACAGCATGTTCGAATCAATATCTAGTCAACATCGAGTTTGCCTTTCTAGTGTGCTTTTTGTCAGTTGAGTACAAATGTCATAAATTAACACAAAAGCTTCGAGAAAGTAGGACATTTAAGCAGCCACTACGAATAAAGCGACGGGATTACATTCTGCAATTAATACAAGTACAGAGAGATAATGCGGGAGACGGTGAAAAGCCACATACATACTGTATAAATAATATGTCGTCTGAAATGAATCACTGAATGCACCCAATTGCAATTCTATCAATGCAAAGAATCAACCACTTAAAAATGTTTTGAAAACATGAATAGTTTTGCATGAAATAAAGTATACGTAAGGGTAGTAATATTACATTCTTGCTCTAAATTATTATTTTTAATGAAGCTCTATGCAAGGTTTTGCGGGTTTCCTCACTGCATACGCACTTGACTCCGTTCATCAAAACAAATCAGTTTTGCCACAACAATTAATTTCCACGCTTACTGCTATATAATTTTTGATTTCGATACTAGTGTCTATATTTAGTTTCTATTTTTCAAAAATATAAGCTAAATTTAGTATACAAAGGGAACATGTATAACTAGTAAAACACCAATGATCAAATCCTGCTTTAAATGCAATGAAAACAAATGGCTGTTAGCCTCATGCTAAATGTTTCGCAAAACTATTGAAAACTTGATAATAACAACTTTCACTTTTGTGCGCCGCTGCGAACCACCAGTCAATTAATTTTTACTGTTAGCTGTTTACCTCAAAACCTGATGTTGCCAGTTTTTTTAAGGTTTGGTTTAAGGGAACACCAAGAAATTTTACGAGGCCACTATTATTAGCAGAACGTACAAAATAATTCCTAAACGTATTGTTTGTTACAGTATTGGCAGTCACAGTGCACAATTAGTACTACTGTATTTACAAAAATTTTAACACAGAATTTTCAAATTCAACTTCAATAAACAGCTGTTGTTCATCAGTGAAAGCATCGGTTTCTTACTCGCCATCTGCAGATTCTAGGGTCTTTAGTGCTCGCTGTGTCACTCTCCGTTTATTATTTCCTTTTATCCATTTCAAACACAAATTTCATGAGCAATCTCAAGCGCGCCCTCATCTTCTAGCTGCTCTGGACCCAGTCTCGTTGTCATGGGGGGCTTTGGTTCGGTTATTCCCCCAAACAAAGCTCCCAGTCCCCAAATTGAAATATGAAACACTATAAATCACTGGAGTTTTTGTCAATTTTCAGAATGTCAAGCCCCGCTGCACAAAACTAAAGCCCCTCTATTGAAGACTCTCTCGACCGTCCATTGAAACATTTCTGAGAGCATTCAAAGTTCCATCAAACAGCCGGTTTCGTTGCTTGGTTTTAACACAGCACAGAGTTGAAAATCTTTGCTCTGGCCGGGTTGTGGCAAGTGGAATGGACAGCACATTGCAGCAATATTGGTTGTCTCATCGACCATACCAGCCCATTGCGATTACTCAAATGTTCTCACATCAGCAAAATAAACTCGGTTACTGCCACAGAACTGTTATGGTGTAGGTTGCAAATCCGATCATTATGGCCAGTGCGGTCCATCAAGGTTTTCAAGGAAGTTATTTTTCGATTCACTATCTCTTTTTTCAAAACCCATTAACTCAGATGTGCGCGCTCAGGTGCAGTGTTAACTTTATCTGAAATGCGATCCTGATGAATAGCATGAAATAGTGAAATTCGTTGAGTTTTTTCCAAGCTATTGACTTTTTGGAGTTAATCAGAGCTGAGATGATTATCCAGGCTGTTTGGGCGTGGAGGCCTGTCAGGTTCCGAAGTGTAAATATTACCATTCATTCCTCCGCCGGTGGTAAATGCTGGATGCTTTGAGCATAGCAAACATATCATTCAGCATGCGGAACACATTCATTTGCGGAGATTCATCAAAACCTTCCAGCTTAATCTATGATTGAAAAGCCTGATTGTTAGATGCTTATGACTGACTGTTAGCTGCAACTGCCGATACTTTTGAGAGTCTAATAGTTGAATGCTGTGCTTCCTGCACAACAGAATCAAAAGAACCTTTGCATTCACTGCTGCTGGCGTTTGCACTTTCTAGCTGGCTAACAGCAAGAAAATTTTGTTTAGGCTTACTACAAAAGTACTGCTTTACTCTTGGGTGGCTAGCTTTACATTTACGCTGTGACATTATCTTCTGAAAATACCCACACAAGAAAGTAAATGAATAAAATCTGGGAAAGGCTTGGCTTGCTGAAAAACTTTGACACCGTGGAAAAGACTTGGCTTGCTAAAAGCGCCCGACTCACTGGCATTCAAAGCGTTAATCATTACGTAACGTCAGTTTTTTTTAGGTGTTTTAGGGACCCGATTCGGGTCCCTAGAATCAGAGAAAATCGGGTCCTTAGAATCAGAGAAATCCGGATCCGTACAGGTCCATACTGGGTATCTAATATTTTCCTTAAAAAAAACCTGCGTAACGTAATTGTTTATCTCGTATAACCTGTCAAATTATGAATTGTTTCGTTGCATGGGATTTCAGAGAAGATTATGATGAATAGGCGAGGTTACTGTCTGCACTTCACTTATGTGGTGTGAGGCGAATCGGTTTTGGACGTTAATTGAAGCAACAATTCCACTCAGCTAAAACTTTTCGTAGTTGTCCAGATTTAATGTGGAAGTACCAATTTTATAGGTCCGCACAGGAAATTTATGGGTCCGTTTTGAACTCATAAAACGCCCTAAAAAACCTGTGGCTTCATTCCTCTCCCACTGCCGGATCCCTGTATGACGATGAGTGAATGAAGTTGTAGTTGGGGTGATGTTTAAGTGTTTTGCTCCTCTGTCAGTGTTGATTGTGTTTACCAACTAACACGTATTCTGTCATGCCCTATGACTAACTATTTTTGTGTTCTTGTTTTATTCGATTACTCTTGTGATATGGACCATTAGTCTCCGAAAAAAATAAATAAGTAAAAAATGCAAAAGGCTTTCAATCATTGCTAACGTCAAGCATAAGCTGGCAGACGCGTTGCTATCCGCAGAAAGCTGAAGGAAAAGGTCAACTGATTTAAACTAATAATTCGAGAAAAAATCAATAAATGCGCCGGTTCGTTAGCTACCGGGCCTTTGAAATTCTATACCATTTGAAATGTCTAAACTCACCAGTTTCTTCGCCCCTACATGTGTACGTTAGTGGAATGCTGTGGTGCCATTCAGTGATCGACAATAGCTTCGTAAAAGCACAAAACATTTTCATTTGCTTTGTACCTGAAATACAGCAATCAAAATGTAAATTTTTGCTCTTTCGTCTTAGATAATTTTTCTAGGAAAGCATACTAGCTTAGGAAAGGGGCGCAGGAATTTGATGAGGCTTGCAAGTGGTTGAGGTCTGAATTAGGTGCAGCAGTCTTGAAGGCCTCCTTGAAGATGTTGATCGAAGTTGGGAATCGATCATTCAACCTCTTCTGCTGCTGTGATGAGAGAATATCCAACTTTCTAACTGACTCAAAGGAGCGCTCCATCAGCTGTAGCGCAGTTCTGGTATTTCTTCTTGGTAGCTTTGAGCTCTTTCTCGATAGTGATTTCTGCAGCAGAAGTGTACAGGATCCGGATTTCAGAACTCGAGCCCGGCAGGATTCAGCACATTTTCAACAAACCGGATCGGATCCGGACTAGGTTTTTTTTCAAGTTTCCGGATCAGGATTTTCAAATTTCATTGGTTTGTGATTTGACGCCAACACAATCATAAAAAAGGAATTTTTGCAAAGTAAAAGGGTGCAATATAGTTGACATCAATTACAAATGTGTGAAAGAGGCGCTATTACACCGGACGTGTCGTGCACTGCAGAGCACCAGTCCACCACCATAGCATCCCATCAGTTCACTATCAGCCATCATGCTCAATACAACGTGATGTCAGATTACATTTGTAAATTGTGAGTTGTGGAGGTTAGAGATGCGGTGTTGCTGTGCCTATTTTGCTGTATTATATCTTTTAGTGTGCATCAATATCAGTTAGTGCTTAGTTACTTATCGGTTAGGGCTTAATCACCAGCTACTGTTAGTGGATGTAGCAAGTCTAGCAAGCTTAAGTTGTTTTGAGATCAGAAGTTTAATTAGCACTATTGCTTTCAGCTTCATGTTTCATTGCATGAGCTTGGTTGATTACATTTTCTGGATCTGCCTTTTAGTGCCATTTTTGGTTATGCGTGATTTTATTTTTCCCAGTCTGTGTGTAGTAAAGCTTTGCTTTGCAGAAAGGAATTGGTTATAGGCATGGGTGGCGGAACCTTTTTCAAAGTGGTGGGGGCACAAGTACACGTCAAAAAAACTATAGAACATTTTTGTGGTTTGAATTGGCAATTGTGACGGCACAAACATTGAAATATGACCTCATTACCTATACACTATATGAAGGTATAAATTACACTATTTTAGACAAAATTACACCATTATGAAAACGTATCGGTTAACCACCTGAAATTCAAATAGGCTGTTACAAGGGCGGCCCAGGTTAACAGCATCACTTGGGCTCATCACACGATTATTCTGACTGACTAAAACGGTTCGACGCTTGCGTCACTGAAATTTTCATTTGCTCTCATTTTGGCAGGCATTATCGTTGCTCTGTGACGTTAGTTACGTAACAATAAATGAGAAGTTCTCATGACAACTTCTCCATTGCTGAGTAATGTACGTCACAGTGCAATGATAGTGCCAATAAGTCCTCTGAGTACGAGGCTCACTCATATTAATCCGAGTTGCTGGAAAATCTTTATGCGTTTGAAATTATTCAAAATAAGAACCGTTCATGGGATTGGATTTCAAATCCAATGTTCTTTACAAATCCACTGCTTCACAAAACATTCAGTTCGATATGAATTATATTTAAAAAAATACTTAACTGCATAGCCCTGTAGCTCGGGCTTTAATGGATGAGCCTGAGTAAAGCGCGAGGGAACGAAGTCGAGAGAACGCCTGCTGCGAACGATATTGTTTTATTCAGGTCACCTGCAACATGAACGTGAAAGGCCGGACACGAAACAAAAATATATGAACAGTGACAAGGCACAACGAAAAGAGCCCGAGTCAACAACTTAGTGAAGTGGTACCGGCCCTTGGGTGGTGGCACAAATATACAAAGCAAGCAAGCTGGCGTTATCAGATATAAATCGTAGTCGTAGTCTCGGGCTGAATCGTTGGAGCCCGTGTGCCGATCTCGCCGCTGGGTTGTTAAAAACACGAAGAACATAGCTTAAAAAAGCAGGCAAAAATGAGACAACACTGATACCTGTCTTTAACACATTGAAAATCACAACGTTTCCTCATCTTAATTACTTGAACACAGAAGTAACATGACTGAATAATCATCCTAAAACTGCATCAGATACCGGAATGCAAAGACAAGACAAAGCATATGTAGCAACTGGCAAGTTGTCTGTGAGGATGCCAATTGTCGTGGCAATCCAAAAATAAAATGTAGCTACTGTATTTGGTGTTGCCAAAGCAAAAACAAAACACAATTGAAATTGATCTGTCAAATATTTAATTTTTCGTATAAGATTCAGCAAAATTTCACTATTTAGATCAGGGGTCAACAATCTTTTCGAAACTGCGAGCTACTTCATGTGTACCGATTAATGCGAAGGGCTACTACTTTGATACACACTTCTGAAATAAACATTTTGCTCAATTTACTTTCAATTCTTTTAGTATTGATATTCGTTAATATGAAGCCATTGATCATGCTAATGTTATTTTTAGAACAGACCGCGGGCAACCTACTTGGTCCTTGCGGGCAACCTGGTCTCCGAGGGCACCACCTTGGTGACCCCTGATTTAGATGGTGTTAAAATGCTTAAAATTACACCGATCTTTTATTGGTGTGGCACGAATGTTTACCTATATACAAGCATGGGTGTCGAAAGGGGGCACGAATTTGAAAATTTCAGCAATAAGGCTGTTTTCTCAGTTTCGAGTGGTAAAAAACAAATTTCACCACTTTTGGCCCCTCACCCAAGAAAAACTTTTGGAAAAATCCACTAGTGGCCCTCACTGGAAAAAACTTCCCGATGCCCATGCACACAAACATGTGAAGTTACACCAGTTTTGCAAAAAATTGTGTTGTATTACACCATATCGTAAAACTGTTCAACAACACCAATGCGGTAAGCAAGCCGTAGCAGGATGATAGATTGTGCACGGTGTCTTTTGCCAAACAAATACAAAATCCTGCTAAATTCACTGCCGAATTACAGAGAATATATTACAAATAATGTTGACAAAATACTGCCAAAATTCTGCAACATGTTTTTCATTAAACGATTTACTTTAATAATGGACCCAATACTAATTGTGTTACTTAAAATTATTTATGCAAAATTCGACATCAAAAAGTGGAGGGGCCAGGTCCCCCAGAAATGAAAGTGGAGGGGCCTAGGCCAATGCGGCCCCCCCGGTTCCGCCACCTATGGTTATAGGTCCGGAGAGATTGGTGTGGTTAGAATAAAATGCTGACCTTATCACTTTTACAGCACTGTTGTGGCAGCGTAACAAATGCATCTACGTCTGCTGTGTGAATGGTTTTCGATTCGACTCTCACCTTGGCGCCTTTCATTTTGGTAGCAGTCTAATGGTTGCACTTGTCAAGGGACAAATTTTTTACTTTCTTCAAATGTTTCCAAACCTCTGTGTTCAAATTTACAGTTTTGGTTTAGGGGTTAGGTGTAGGGTTTAGTACACTTATACCAAACCTAGTGCACTCTACTACCCACTCATCGTGTGTTACTGTCACGTTACAGGTGACGGATGAATAACTTTTCAAATACGAAGGTCCACCGACGGACCTGTAGCCACTATCATTTAGAAACAAAAATTTTTGATATTTGCACATTGATTATTCAAACATATTAACAGGATTTTTTCAGGATTCGGATTTCATATTTGTATTGCAAACAGGCATCGGATCGGGATCAAGATTCCTACCTGTTGAATCAGGACTGGAGTCGGACTCGAAAAAACTTGAGTCCGAACACATGTGTTCTGCAGCTGTGATTCTCACGTGACATCCATGTTTGGTCAACCATAGACTGTAGATAAAGTTCAGCCTGTAAAGTGTATTTTACAGGAAAAGAAAAATGAATTAATGCACTAAACATGACAAAGACATCCTATAAGAATTCATGACAGGAGCGTTAAATTTGAAACACAAGAGGGTAGGTTCAGCGATAACCTGCTATACAGCTAAAGAATCTCGGCAACTATAACTGGGTGAGTAATCCATTTAGGAAAACGAAACTACCAACCAATCTTCCGAAGAAGAAGAAAAGCTCATTGATTTACGAAACAACATTTTTTTTCAATCAACATTTGCCCAAAAGAGCATAGATTAGGTTGTCGACAAAGGAATCTTATCCAATGATCAGCCCAAAAGCTGTCAAAATTATCTTACCGTTTGGATCTTCATGACTTTTCGATCATGGATTTTCAGTTCTGACTGAACCTAGAGACTAAAATTAGAAGTTAAAAAAGGGGAAGACGTTTTGGTATTGACGACGAAATGCGAGATAGCTTGACGTTATTGCAGGCTCGAATCAACTTGATTTGCTCTCGTAAACAGGCACAGCCATTCCATTAAAGAAAATAGGTCTTACGTATTTTTACTGTATTGATTGCGTGAATTTAGCCGCGAAAATTTAGAATTTTTTTAGTGTACCGCAACGTTAAAAAGTTTGAGAAAGACTGTTCGCGATTTTTAAACAGCATAAAAACTGCAGCTATAAAACAATCTTCATTTAGCAGTTTTCTTAACAAATAAACACTGTTCTACAGTAAAAGACAAAACTTTAGAAATATGAACCACTTGAAAGCAACTATACTTGACATGTTGGGATTCTCCTTTTAGGTATTTTGGCGTTCATAAGACTTGTTTTTTTTTCATTTGATTTGCTTCGCGAATATGTAACTTTTCAACCATTTTCTCTAACATACTTGTCAGGAAATAAGAAAAACTGCACCTAAAATGAGTTCAGGTCATTTGCTGCTGAACATGTATTTAAAAGTGGGTGAAAGCTTGACATATCAATCATTTAGAAACGAACTTCTTAAATAACTAAACAACTTTTTCTGATACCACAACGTTTTAGTGTTGATCCGTCCTTGTATAAAATCCTTCGCTAGACTTAGCAACTTGCTTTACTTTATCGAAAGACATTTAGCTAAAATGCGACCGTCTTTACAGTAAGACAAAATCTTTGGTTGGAGATGATCAACCCTGTCTTGGTGCTAATTGACGTAAGCTTACATGTTAAATGATGGTTTTCATAAGATTTTCAGCACTGCATGGGACGGCCTGCAATATACAGGCTCTTTACAATGGCGAATTATGCCCTTGTGGTAGATTATGTCTGAACAAAACTTTGAAACGTTTTGTGGTCTTGATTTACAAGGGCGTAAGCAAAAGCATATACAGCATCAGCAACAAATGTGGTAGCACGTCGAATGGGCCAAATGTTAGCTGTGGCTTCTTGCGATGAGTTTCTTCGTGTCATAGCATTTTGTGGACACTTTCAGATTTCATATATAAGGTGTGCTGTCACTATAAGACTGTTTCTGAGGTAGGGGTCCTCAACATTTTTTACTCCTGCTCCCCTAAACTAACTTCACGTCTCTCCAAATTAACAAAACACTTTCACAAGAACAATAGTTCATTCCAATATGAAAGGCAGTGCACAAGACTCCTTTTTTCAACCTCACGATCAATTCACCTCAGAACTATTTACTTAGAATGATGAAATGCAGAATCCACTCGGGTATATACAGTACTCAGGTCCGGATTAAGGGTATTGTAGGCCCAATGCTGTTTACTAGACAAGGGCCCATAAATTTACAAACTGTGCTACAAAAGCTAATAGAAATACATACATTAAAAAATGAAAGTATTTGCTTCGAAAATAACGTAAGCATAACATAAAAATATATATTACATGTACTGTGTCATAGCTCAAGAATTGAATTGCTTTAGTTAGCATGGTCAGATATTTTGTTAAATTAGATGAATTTTAGGAGATAATTCGGTAGTTACTTGTAATGAAAACGATAAATCAAAACAAATTGAGGCCCGAATCTTTTTAGGGCGTAAAGCTATAGGCTTGTAGCCTAATGGTTAATCTGGCACTGGCAGTATTACGGTCAGACTCTCCTAGAATTATCCAGAAAAGTAATATCACGTGACCAAAACAATGCCATTATCTAGTTAGTTCATTCGAGCAAAAACTACTGACAAGCTGATAAGTAAGAGTAAGTTGCAGTTAATGCTTGCACGAATAATGAATATCGTGACACGTGCTAGGTTTGAACGAACCCAGCGTTTTTGTCTATAATCCACTGCAAAGGAATAAAGCCGCAGGAAAGCAATAAGTATATCGATTTCCTATCACGAATGCTTCTCGCACCTTTTATTGGGAGCCACTGCTCTAGGGTGTCAATGGTGTTAAAAAGATATTTTTGTGGAGACTTGCAAATACAGAGGTTTTCATTCAAAGATATCTGTCACACGGTCCCTTTTTGACAAGCGCAATGACACACCGGTCAACGCTCGTCATGAACACGGCCGTAGAAAATACAGGGGTTTTGGAACTTACGAGTTCAGTTACTGACTTAACGATGCATACGTCGCAATTGTGAAACGCTAGTTACTTCAATAAATGCAAAAAAGAATACAAAAAGAGTCAATTTTTTGAGGTTATTTTACGATAAACTATAATCCTGTAAAAAGATCATTTTTATTTTTCCACACTTCAGGGTGCCCCTGACTTACAACTGTTGTGCAAAAGTTCCACAACCTTGCATGCGCGATAATCCCAGCTGTACGAAATTTGAAACTTGTATCATATTGCCACACAAAACTCCCAGTTCACCACTAGGCACTAAACCGCATGTCGTATATGCGCATTGTGGAGTTGCGGCATGGTAAAATTCTCTGTGGCAAGCGTCCGAATCGCATATTTACGACTCAAGCTTTTCAGCAGTCCTTGCGCTTGTGTCAGTTCCGATCCTCATTCTGCTATTGTACGGCGTGACAGCTAAAAAGCTCGACTGTGTCTCCTGCAATTCTTTCCACCTGGCTTTGGATAAACATTTTCACGTCAAGTCGTTTCGACAGTTAGAGTTTGCGGCATTAGAACAAAGTTCGTTACCCCTGACAGGACCAGAGTTAGTGATGTTTACAACTACAAACTGTAGCATTATAAGGCAGGCCCAAGTGCGACTTCTACGCGCTTCTAGGGAAGATAACCTTGAGCCATTTAGTAAGTGCAGCCCTCGACAATGCGCGTAAACTGCCGATGCTGCTTGTCCTTGGTGTTGCATCAGAGTCGTATTAGTTTGGGTCGATTGCTGGAAGTCGATGACAGAGGCTTATTTTTATCCAGCACTACGCTCGCTGGCAGTTAGCCTTATTAATGCATGATTTAAAAACCCTGAGCTGTTGAGCCAATACATACATATAAAAGCGCTTAGGTTGCGACAAGATCGATAGCGAAGACTTGACCTTGCGCTGGCATCATTGGCTACGACTACTCGTCACTTCTATGGGTTCAATGAAGGTTAGTTGCCAGTTGATAATAACACCTTTTTTGGCAGTAGTATATAAGGGCTACGGTCAACGATGATGTTCACAGTCAACAAGAAAAACCAGATCTTTCGGTTTACAACAATTGTAATAACAGGCAATTTTCGAAGTTATTTTAGTGTTTCAGCAAACAGCATATATTGTAGCAACAGAAAGCTTGCTCCTAAACTCATTCAAGTTTCTGTACTTGCAAACTACCAGGTGTATAGCTCAGAACGTGTAAATCTTGATCAAAGTGTTCGGTACAAAGATCAAGCAAACAATTTGTTCTGAATGGAGGAGGCGTTTGCCAGAAGTTCTTCGGAAGTGCTAAGGTACTTTAACGTTACTCTAAATCAAGGCCTCAGCCAGCAGCAGGTCAAAGAAAATCTAAAGAAATATGGACCAAACGGTAAGTGAAGGCGTTACGTGTGCACAACGAATCTATGAGCTCATCTTTTTTCGAACAGTTGCATAGACATAATTTAATCAATTCTAAAAAATCACTGCAAGTGAAAATGCACTAAATGTTGTGCTGACAGTGTACATCATTTAATTTTTTATCAATGAGGAAGTTCTCGTGGCTCTAGCAGTGCATTGGTCGTGAGTGCGAGTTGAAAATCCTTGTCTGTATCACAGCAGTTGACACCGTTGTGTGCTACAGTCCTTGCCACTTAGTGTGGCCTACGCCTTACAGCGATGCTTTTTGACCGTTGTACAAATAGGCCGTAAGTCCCTACCCATCCATATATCTCATACATCCACTTTGTTTGTGCGCTGGGCCTCATTCTCGCTGCGTGATATTATGGGAGTAAATGCACTGTGAGAAATGTTTCTCAACATAGGAGGGGTTGCTGTTCCAAATCAGGGCCGGTTTTAGCCGATTTGACCGATTGGTTCCAATCAGTCCCTGCGCCAAAGAGGGTCCCGCGCAATGCCTACTAATCTACGCAAACTTCACTTTCTATCGAACCTGCTTGTGTATAGCGCCGACACGTGTCCCACAGTATTGTGTAAACGTGAGATACGATGCCAACGAAAATCAAAGTAAACTGAGCGATTTTGTAATTCTCATGATAATTCTTTCTGTAACGTTAAAAATATTCATTGTTTTCAGTAATATGTAGCATAGTTTTTTTCAATAGCACCTCGTTCAAAGCAGAGAGGGCTTACGTTTTGAAGCTGTTTTCTTTTTCGTTTATAAAAGCATTTCGTATTTGGCAGTGTAGGGACCAATGTACTAGGGGTTCTTGGTTGGTTGCGATGCCGACTAATGGGTCGATTACGATTCCACAGCGATCCCTAATAGTTGAGGGGTCAACCTAGTTGTAGCAGGAGCTCGTCAGTCTCCCAACTAAGCAACCGATCTCGTCTTGAAGTTGCCAAGCCAAAGTATGGCGAAATAAAAGGCTCTCACCACTTCGTCCGCTGATAACTCTCCAGTAGTACTCCAAGTTGATTGCTTCTTTCGATTTATATTCATATATACCAGGGCTTCTCAAACTTTTTTGTTCTGCGACTCCATTTTTAAAAAAGTTTTTCTGTGCGACCCTTAACGGATAGCCTACAGCAGCGGGGGTGCGAGAAGGGACTTCTTGGGGTGGTAACTTCTCTGCCAAACTGTAGCTAAATTTATATTACCGACCCAGTTACGGATCATTCTTTAAAATTCTGTTTAATTTCTTGTTTTGGGGTGTTTGCGACTATTGATGTCAGCGATGATAATACAAGAAACAATGCAAGTGGTGCAAAAATGATTTTTCCTTCCGGACGGGGTGCGGGCTTCGAAATGAATTGAGAACTGCTTGTTTAGAGCCCTAGATGTTAATGATACGTGTCAACGTCCCATTACAAATCTCAAGAGGCATTTTTATCTATGGCGAAATCATAAAAATGCACACAATTTACGAAGGTAACTACACAGTAATAAAACTACTCCCTATTGGAAAATGTAAGTGGAAAAAAAGAATTAACAAACATCAAGCACCACTAATGCGATTGAGGCATTTGGCGATGTTTACACAGATCATCCATTCGTGGATTGATACAAGACAACGCAGGACGGCGGACCTTCAACATTTTTCAAAAGAAATCTATTTGATGATTATTAATTTTGAGAATGCCGCTTCACATAAATACGTTGTGCAAAAGGCTGAGGTTTATGAGTGGCTAGGTCAGAAATGGCTGGACTTTCATTTTTTGTTTTTATCCAAAAATGACACTGTTTTGAAAATTCCATTTGCAAACTTTGGCATTTCATAACTCCGCAAAATCATCCTTGGCTTGTCATATGTGTGACCTTGCGAAATTTCAATAGTGTATCATAACCGTAACCATTGCGGTCCAAAGGGTCATGCCTTCTTAAATTTCTAGCATACCTTGCTGTTTTGTGCTTAGAGAGGCGGTGACCCAAACCAAATACTGTTTCGCGCTGGAAGTCAAAAAATAGGCCTTGTTGACCCGTCCCAAAATTTTGGGCTGGTGTACATCACTGTTGTGTATGGTTTGTGGACCCCAGATTTCCTGAATCAAAGTCCAAAGTGCTTCTGAAACTGTGTACGAAGATTTTGACTGTTGTGTTTTTCCCTGACAGAGTTTCAAAACTCAAAGCACCTTGTACAAAATGCACTGTACTTTATTCGGAGAAGATTACGGCAAACAAGGCAGACAGTTCCGCTTACGGCTTGAGTACAGTAATGTAGAGCTGCAGAGCGCGTATCCAATAGAAAGAGTTACCAGCAAAGGCGACAGTATTTAGCGACCGACCAAGAGGTACACAGAGCGCGCAAAACAAATCAACGCGCGGCGTGGAATAAATCATTTGCCGGCAGAAACAGTGTAGCAATCAGCGCTGTGGAGATCGTGGCAAATTTACACCAAGGAAAGTTCGACATAACATTAACTTTGGTCAAAAACTACTCAGTGCGCTCTAGATGGAGTTAGCCTACCTAGAGTTCTAAACACAAGCTGCCTTTGTGTCGGAATGAATGCAAAGGTCTATATTGGTCAGTACCTTAGAATAATCATGACGTAACAACCCAAAACGTGTTGTGCTTGGTTGATTATTATCAGTTGATAGCTCATGGCGAGGCAGACATCCTAATAAACAAGTGACAGCATGAAGCACGGTCACAAGTGTACGGGAGGGCATATTTTTGGGGATGCAAAAAATTTTTGCCCAAATTTGATCTTGCTTTCCCAAATAATGTATAAACAGCAAGTCTTAATGTTAAGACTAAAACATACCATTGTAAACTAGTCAAGGTTTCTGCATGCCTAATTGGGCCTACCAATTACCGGGGTTCAAAACCGTACGCCCTCAACTAGCAATCAATATTCTGCATAGCATATGTGAACAATGGTGATATTTGTTGTGCTGAAAAATGTTAGCTAATCACAATATAATCCTCCCAAAAATTGCTGTTTATGCCACCACGCGTGGAAGGTGTTGTTCAGAATCTTCATTTTCAAGTTTTTATATACGTTCTAAACTTATTCTTCGAACACGATCAGCCAAATAGTTAAGATCTGTTCTTCTCAAGCATAGATGCGTGCATTTGCGTTGGCCACAACGGCAATCAATCTGGAAAAGGAGTAAAATATCGGGTTACGATCTAAAGTATTACATCGCCGCAATTAGGTCAAGTCTCAAGTAATTGGAGGGAAAGGCGATTTAATACATAGCATATAGCTTAACCTTCCACATTGGTAATCTTCACTGCAACATGTTGTACTTATAATACTACAACTTACTTAAACGCTTACAGCTTCTAAAGTCACATGAAAACAAAAATCTACTCCAGTTTAGACAGTTAAACGTGCATTGAAGACAGCACGCTAAGAAAAAATAGCAATATGAGGCTGATACACCCAAATACTGCAGCCTATATGATCAACTACTAAGGAATGTGTACAAATGCATATTTCCAATGACAAATGATTTACAACCTCAACAAGAACATTATATAAAAATGGCAGTGCTTCACTGCACTGCATTAGCATAAGTGAATTATGCAGTACTCCTCATGAAAACTTCATTTCACAGCATTAAATTGAAGCAATAAAATTTGGCAGGATGCAACACATGCAATTCATTGCATGAAACAAACAGCAAGTATGAAAACCTAAACAGTATAAAATCACAGCTACATTACCACCACGCAACATATTACAGCTGCAGTTGCGTAGTTAATTTCATTCATGAATACTTCATGAAAACAGATTTGCACTTGCAAGTCTCACAACATCAAGCAAGTTTGAAAAAAGAAAGCTTCACACTATCATATCACAGCTACACTGCCGCAAAACATTTTGCAGCTACAGCTACATTTTATTTGCATACTTTACAGCATCAACAATTTTAGGTTTACAAAAATTAGGGTTAGTTGGAATGGTCAGTTACCAGTACATCAGGGGTTTACAACCTTTTGTTATTGCCGGCCGGATTACTTTTATTTATACGAAGTACGGCAGTCGATGAGTTCGAGTTACATTTATGAGATACGCTTGGTTAGAGAATAGGTTCCTGCCAAGTGCGATTCAACACAGAACACATTCAAACATGAATTG
>JGI24022J15233_10001657_pt1 | contig 19195 bp, 12 predicted proteins | sample Ectturendosymbi2_FD_15233 | JGI IMG/M metagenome (IMG submission 15233) | reverse complement strand
CCTGCAGCGTGTGCCAGACTTTCGGGAAGGGAGAAGGGATCAGATGCAGAATAGGAACGCCTGCGCAACAAACCTGGCGATGTCACCGAAGCCGGAAGCTTGCTAAATTTCTCGACTGAACAAGATTTTTTAGTCAGTGCGTTACAGGGTTGAGAAAAATCCGCCTTTTGAAAATAAACAAACCACCTGGTTTTTTTTAGTTTTGTTTTTTTGACAAGAAACAGGCTTTTGTCATTTTTTAAGAAAAACACAAAAACACATTCTGAATTGTTGTTATTGCATCATGCATTCTCGCCATTTCTGGAATTACACACTAATAACTAGTCATCTTTGTTTTCGCAGTGTTGTTGGTCTGTTCACTCCAAAGTGGTAAGGCTTGGCAAGTATGCGCACAGCAGAAAGAGAAAAGCCACTCCCACACAACCACTGCAGTTTCACATCAAGTTTATGTGCATGCCCTGCTAGTTCAGCATCTATAGAGTGTATTTTTTTAACATATGGTTTGGTATGGTCCAACATCAGAAACAGTTTGTGTGCAGAGCAGGCAGAGAAATTGATTAAAATATACCGATTTTACAGAGCTGAAGAAGATAACCAGTACAATTTACTGGAACTGTTCGAATTATTCTTATTTTTTTTAAGTCCTTCAAATTTCGTTGCTTTTGGTTTTGTTTGATTAAAAAAATGTATAGTTCCCTACACAAGTTCGCTGCTTATTTTGCTTTTTACTTCTTAGTAGATTTTTCAAAGGAAAAGTAAAGAGTGTTTTTTTTGGTGAGTTTTATTGTTTTTTTACGTGGGCTTTCAAAAAAAAACGGGTGTTTTTTGGGTTGGGTCCAATTACATCAACCCTGAATATCGATTGTTATTAGTGGTCATGATCGGGAGTTCGTGATGACACTTCACGACCGCCAATCACATGAACATCACGAATCAATCACATGATTAAATTTGTAAGCGGTTATAAAACAGATTAAAAGAATCGCAACTGGCCCTTTCACAGCCAGACGAAAATGGCTTTTATCGTAAATTAACAATCGCTCTGAAGTAATCCTGTAAAAGTTGCAGGTTTAAATGTTGTCCACGCCTGAAAATGTCTTTTTTTCAGGGAATGGAGGGAAAGGCCGGCGATGAAATCACAGAGCCATTCAGTGCATCCTTGTCATGAACACAGAAATGTAACAAAACCAACTTTGCTGCTAATGAACGCATTTATGCTGCTAATGAACGCAAACAAATGAACGCATTATCGCAAAATTCGTTGCGTAAAATAACAAACAACAAGCAGTATAACAATCTATCACTGGCACAAGCTCCTCCAGCGCAGTTACTTCAAAAAGGGTTACCAAAATAGCAAAGTTGCTTTTCAATCCTGTCGGATCAAAAATATGGCAACGGCGGCAAGTCACAACAAAAAGTGGTCAGTGTGTTTTACAAGCAGTGCTGTGCTCTATCGAATAACTTGTTGTGTCTCAATGCGACTAACTGCCTCGATAAACAGAAAAAATCCACTGACACGACAACGGCAATTCTTTCCCAACCGACCTGCTTGCTGGAAAGGAATGTGGTCGTCTTCGATTCTATGCCAGGAAGGAATGGGCCTTAACGGAAAATGTTGTGTCGCGCTGTTGTGCAGTCGGAGCTGTTTCAGCCGTCGTTCTGCGACACAGCAAGTAAAGCGAAACAACGTCAACGACGCACGCGAGATACACACGAGTCCCGAATTTCAAGTGTACTTTGTCAGTGCGGCGTCACCGACAACATATGCCTCCCAGCGAATGTAACTTACACAGATAACAGCTAGAGAAGTGGTTCCCAACCGTTGAGGAATTTCATGAGTTCAGAGGAGGAATTTCCACATTATAATAATAATTCATTAATTACAGACTCGTGTTCCGTGTCACAGACATTATCATACAACACCGAGCACAAAAAATAGTTAGCCATAGCGCATTACAATGTCGGTGTTTGCATTGCACACGGCCAACACTGATAGGAGCAAAACACTTTAACAGCGCCCCAACTGTAGCGTCATTCACCCATGATAATGCATGGATAGTTAAGTTACTTATTCATTGTAAGTGTTGCACTTCTTTTTTAAATTGATATTGCTTCTTTCAATTAGTTTTATCACTTTGTATTTGTAAGTTACTTAGTGGACTATCACACGTTTTTGTTGACAAACTTTAGTGTCATTACTTGACAACAAATAATTTTTGACCCACTTTTAATCATCAAGTTATTGTCGTCAATAAAAACCAATTGTAGTACTAGCCTACGAAGCGAACAGGGAAGCGAACAGAAAGGAATGAGTCGGATTTTTGTCCGACTCCGGATGTCTAATTTGATCATTTTTTACATCACACTCCCAAATTGGGAATTCCTGTTGAAATGGTACAATTTCTTTCGAAACTTTTGTTGAAACAGAGATTTCTTGCTGCGCAACACTATTTCCATTGATTTTAACAGCCAAATTTAATTCCGTTTATGTTAAGGAGTCGGAAATTTGGAAAGGTTGGAGTCGGATATTTTACTTCCGACTCCGCAACCCTGTTTCCAACACACCCGTCCACGAAGCAACAACGCAGAACAAACTCTTTCAGCAAAAATGCTCTGCTGTGGCGTCTGCGCACCTGGCCTAAGGAGTATTTCAAAATGAGGAAATTGTAAATCAGGGCAAACGATTTCCGCTTGGGATATCAAATGAATAGAAAGCTTGCCAAGAAACAAGTTGTGTAGTCGCAATTTTTGTGCAGTCAGCCTCACGTGCACAGGTGTTGTGCCCAATATGCTCGTGTTGTTGCGCTTAGTGCCAAGTTATTATTGCACATTACATAATTTGGCTCAAAACCAGTAGCGATTGGTTTTCTACGAAGGACACGGGGGGTCAAATCTAATGTAGAATCGATTGGCGAAGCAATGTTAATAAACTTGCAGCACAAGCAGTGGGGTTCCGTCGCGCGGTCAGCTTTTGTCTTCGTTTTTTGTGTCATGTGGTCAATCGTGACAAGTATAGAGCGAATCTTGATCCGTAGCAGCATAGAATTGCCACAGATAGACTTTACAGTTCATCATTAACACTAAAGGTTTTCCAAAGGCTTGTTCAGCGTTAGTGAAATTGATCCATTGTCTTTTTCCAATAAGGAATAGGGCGTGTACAGCGCCAAATTGGTTGGCCCCGGGGATGGGCCAAAACTGTGCCCAAATGGTTGAAAAGCAGTGCAGTCGCACAGCCTTGTGCGGCGAGGATTGAGTAGCACCGACATATGGACGCTATGATATAAAAATCCGCGTTCAAACAACTAACGAAACGTGAACTTGAATACTTTGGCTTTTTTTGGGAAAAAAATTTCATACAATGACACTCCCCTCGTTTTGTAGAACAAAAAAGGTATCTGGAAAAAGGCTTGCGTGTGGTGTGGTAAACATGATGCAACATAACTTTTGGCAAAGAAACGGCTAAACAAAAACGTGAAAGAGGACAAAACACAACTTGATACACGTCAAGAGCAAAACAAAATTTGAACTTGGCCCTTTTTCTCTTCCTCGTTTCCAAACCAAAAAAATAACTGACGCTTATCAAAAAAATTTACATTACAAAATTCATATAGCTTAACAGCCACCAGCAGTTGAATACAAACGCAGAAAATAGCATTATTCCACTCCACACAAGTTTAACTGCAACCACCGCGCTCACGTTTACCTATATCAGATGCGTGCTTGTACCATCGGGTTGGAGTGGCTTGGTAGTTTCGGAAAATGGTATCGCTGGTACCGATCAGGTCCAGTAGCACGAACAAGTCCTGCGGAAGCAGTGTGTCAGAAAACGATAACTCAGCTTTGTTTCAAACGGTAGTTTTTTGTACGGTGTCTACTTCATTTAAACAACACGCCAAAGACGAATCTATTTTACAGTCGATTTTCTTCACTATGCGCCACATAGTATTCCCTAGCCACTATGAAAGTTTGGAATAGGCTTAGGTAGGTTACGCGAACTACGACAGCTGATGCATTTAGATTTAGTTCTAAAAGTGTTAAACTTCCTTAGTGCATAAAAAAAGGCCTCTTTTGCCGATAGGACGGATTTACAACACTGCAAAACGATGAATTTGCAAATCGCTATATGCAACACATACTTCATGAGGCTCACAAAGATAATTCTACTCACGAGCAACAAAAACTACAGTACCACCTACCATGCGCTAGTATTGAAACTGTTGCCGATGTTTTACGCATTGACAATTGGATCGTTCTTGTAACTTACAACAAGATACCAACAGAAACAATGTTAATCCTTTCAGGGATGCCATAAATTTTTTACATTGTGTGAATGACCAGGGTTGTGCCATACTTTAATTTCCCATTACATTTATACAACCAACTAGTACGTAGAAATGCTAACATCTGGTCCATGGATTTCTAAACTTAATACTTAAACCTTGCTTATCGACCACCTCGGTATTTAGATAAAATGGCTGCGGTCTCTCAAAATGTTTTAGCAGTAAGGTCTGCGTTTAAACAAACCTGGCCGCTGAACGACGCTCAATAATATTATGTATTTAAAAAGTATTTAAATTTCCACCAGTCAGGTTTAACTTGAAGACATTTACTATAATTAGAGCGAAGCAAAATCCTTGCTCGGTTGTACGAAAAAAATAACATTACAAAAACAAATTTTCTGCGCATTTTCAAATAGCGCAAATAGCTGCGCAAAAAACAAATTTCAAATAGCGCGTTTCAAAACGGCTGCTCTGATCAATCGTTGAATTGGAATAAAATCGGCGTCACGCTTCGTGGGTTTCTGCATGTACTGTATTTGAAAATCTGATCCAATGATTTTAGTATTCGGAAAGCTCCTCATCCTATGAAACAGACGTGCAGATCTGTTGAGTTTGTTTCCATAGAGTCAAGCGGTGAAACAGATGGTCATTTCCACAGAACAATGGGATAATGCATAGGTTCGCTGCGTGTTAAGCTTTATGCGAATGTTGTACTGTACTGTACTTTTCACGCAAGCAGAGCTTGAAAAACAGTCACACTCAGTTCGCTACGACCGCCCCGACAACCTTTTCTCCTGTGACAATCACGGATTCCCGAAAACGGAATAAAGCGAGCAGTTATAAATAATTCATCGCCTAAACGCCTTGTTTCTGCGCGCGAGGCCTGCGGACAACCAACCGAACCAAAACACTCAGCGTGCAAACAAGAAATTGTGGCATTGTGCAAGGGCTTAAAAGGTATAGGGCTTACTTTCTTAGAATTCGTTGGAATATAATGCGAATGCCTTGACAGCTGTACCGGTTTGCTGTACCCGAGCAAATCTCTGCAGACTCCCAACAGACACCACATGCCAAGCACGTATCTTGTTTTCAAAACATGTTTTATGAATGGTGAAGATTTTGGTTGTATGTGTTTCGGGGTTAGATTCAGCAGTTGATCACAGTCATGTGGAAGGCACAAACGTAAATTACTCTTTACCAGCGATTCATGACAAAGCTAAACTACCTCACAACCAGCCACTTGGTTTTTAAAAAATTGTTACCACAGCATACTTGAAATGTAACCAGGTCGTGAAACGTGGGTTTCCAACTAACGCTTGAGATAGAGCACACACTGTCCAAACAGGCAAACCACAACATGTGGTAGATGGTAAGATCTCCGCGTGTGAACCACTAGTTTCAACAGCAATGGTCGACAATGACCGACGCCGGTCTGTGAGGAATTTATTACCGGGCCGCGGATTTTTTATGATTTATGAACTGTAGTAAATTTCCATCACTAAACATTCGTTATTGTATTGAGGGTCGGGTCCACACAATAGTTCCGGGATTAAAGCGACCCGAAGCGCAAAAGAGTTTGGCGCCACCTGTGGTGTAGAACAAGCTCCCTACGTGTGAACAACTAGTTTAAAAAAAGCAAACTTCAACAGCAAACCACAACCAAAGGCAAAGGTTGCTTAATGCTAATCGTAAGACTAGACTGCCAAATGTTATATAAAAGTTCTTAACCGGTGATTCTCAATACCAAATGCATGCTCAAGTTAACCACGTGACACAGGGAAAATGAAATGAGTAACAGTGTTGCGTGAAAAAGTGTTGCACCTGAAAAGGACCTAACAATGCTCACCATAGGTTTGTTTTTACGATTAATTAAACCATGCTATCCCGAAACCAATTGTCACTTATCGTATGGATTAAAAATAGGCCCGTTATGCAAAACATCGGCACTTGCTTGAAATACATAAACTGGATCAAGCGTAAATAGTTAATGACATTAGACAACATATTTGTCAACTGCAGTTAAAATATCCACATTCTACTGCAAAAATCGCAGCGTGATTTGACTACTTCAACGTCGATTGAACAACACATTTTCAATCCACCGTTTCGCAGGAGAATGCGTAGAAAATCGTTAACTCTGCAAGAAGCCATATCGTAACAGCAAATGATTTTATATGAAATCCTATTGAAGGTTTAGGAAAGCCAGTATTTGCATTGTCATTAAAGACGGAACGAAGCGTGAACGCGTTGCACCGGAGCACGCAGCCTGCGCGTAAACGCAGAAAAAAAGGACAGAAAGTAACAGCAATCGATCGTTATGTTCATAAAAAGCATGCGTTTCTACATAAGAAAGAGATAGAAGCCAACGCTTGCGTTTCATTTCTTGACGCTTTGATTCGAACGAAGCAGGTCGAGCCAAACAGCTTGTACCTAACGCAAAGCCACACAGGCCCGTAGCAACGGGGGGAATTGTCCCCCAATTCTGTTGTGGCCAGAAAAAATTTTATACAGTTTGTTTTAAAAATATAATACAAACACAAATATTCCCCCTAGAAATGTATTTTGTCCTCCCAAACTTTAAAACCTGACTACGGGCCTGAAAACACCCACCCTGGTCGAAAATGATCTGCCTTTTTTTCCCGAGCAATAAATGTGTGTAGTTGAGAAGTGGTTTTCCCTTTTACGCTTTCTCGACGCTTGTGTCCGAAATTTTTTTGCATTCACCAATCCCAGCCCCAAACTAAGGACGAGGCAGGCGCTTTTGCTAATTCGCCACTTACCGCAATGATCCATTTTTTGCGCGGCTTTTCTGTGTTTTACACGCCGCTTACGTATTCTGTGGTGGAATGTTTCATTCGATTTGTGCTGACGATTATAACAATTGTTTTGCGAAACATTCAGCATGAGTCAATTTAAATCATTAGTCGCTGCGTTATCAATTCTTGCACGACTTTGCAAGTCATCCGATTCCAGTGACAATTCACCACAATGGCGACGCAGGTAAATCTGCTTGCAAAATATTTTACTAGGAAATCGATTTCGCGTCATTTACGCATCTTCAGTCCTGTAAATTGCGGGCAAAGCTTACACTGCGGTTTCATTCTGTTTTAGAACTCCAAAAAATAGGTTGCCAAATTTCGGAAAAATTAGTATATTTTGCTAAATTTCTAAATTTCAGAAAAAGTGAGATTTGCCAAATTAGGAAAAAATGAGGTTTTACAGCTTTCGAAAACAAAAGACATGCTTTTCGCTTTGCCACTAGTAAAACGCTGGGAAAAATGTGTCATGGAGGAAAGACAAGAAGCGAAAAACACAAGCCACAGTTTCATTGGATTTTACGTCATTAAACCTTGACGTCATCAAGCTGTATTCGGTTTCTTTAAACATGTGCCTCTATCCACGGCACAAAAAACTACGTGAAGGTAATTACTCTTTCAAGCAGTGGAAAAAATCAACTTTTGGTTTTGCAAACGGAAGCTTGATTGCAGGCATAGTCTTTCTGGGCTCAAAACAGAATTATCATTACCACGGGAAAAACATAAAACAAGGAAGTCGCAGTATTAACCTTTTCTAAAGAGACCAGAATCTTGGGTGTGTACTTGCTTTCCTCTTATTGCCAACACAGGCTCCAAGAAAACCCTGGCAAACGAAACCACGCCAACAACGATAATACCCCAGCGTGAGCGGTCACTGGCCAATATGCGCTAGCGAAGTGCAAATTTTGTGCGCGCAACGATGAAAATTTTGGTTGTGAGTGATATAATTTTTTCTTGTTTATATCTGTGCTTGTAATTAAATAAACCACACTCACAATCGCCTCAATCTCCTTGCGGCCATAATAGTCCTTTCCTTGCCAGAGTCGAGCAAGATTTCTTGCACCGTACGTGGAATCAGTACTGGTCCATTGCACAAACGCTTCCTCCCCGTCAAAGAAAAGCAGCTGTAAGGTAACTTGCGGGGTGTTTCCCTGCGCGTCAAAATGCTGTACGAGAAAAAGCATAGTACGCTGTTAGGGAGTCACCAGCACAGAAGAGAAAGTAGCTCCGCCAGTGCTGCGGGGCCCACGAAAGCCGCATGCAGTTTTACAACTCTGTACCAAAGAGCATGTGCGTATCGCTTACGCGCAGCCGAATTTACGGAAACTGTCGATGGCCTCAGGGCGTTCCAGTCACTACCAGGTCCAGTATCTTTCACCAAAGCGAAAGCAATCAGGTTTGGAAGCGGCAATAATCGATCAGAATTAAGCGAGCGATCGAGAAATGTAAATTACTTTGAAGGTTTTACACATCAATGGCGAGCAGTGCCTCACGACAATATGCAACGTAGAGATTGAATGTCTTAACAACGAAGCAGTCGCACACTTACGTTCTGCAGGGCGTTGGCTATTTCGATCATCATGGCACAAGGAACAGCTGAATCTATAGCGCCAATAAAATTGACGGGTGTGATCTGAACACCAAAATAAGTTTAAAGATATGCATGACTGGCTCAACGTTTTTTTGAAAGAACAAAACTCAAAATCGCAAATCGTCGCTTTAAGACAGAAAAAAGAACCTAATTAAAGTTTTTCACACATTCAAAAACCTGTTCTCAACAAAACACAAATCTACACACACAAAAAACATAGCAAGAAAGCTAAGCTGCTAACATGCCGTGGAATAATATAAGCGAAATGTATATCGGGATTTTGCAAATAAAGAAAACTTAGCACTCGGCGGACCTTCGAGTCATAATGGCACGCAAGTACCAGCCTCCGTGTAACACCAGGGTGCTTTGTGGCAATGATATTCGTGAAATTCAATCTGGGATAGGGATGAGGAGGTTTGCCCTCGAACCGATCGCTCACTAAATCCCACCCGAGTCCAATCATTTGCGATGAAAGATGCTGCAAATAAATAAATTTCGTAACAGACATGACGTATAAAATCTGATTTGAGATGTGCAAATTCCGCCACACTACACCAAACCTGTTTTAATTTCCCGCATGAATTTAAATTCCTTTCTCAATTTTCCAAATTTCAACGTGGGCCCACGCCCGATTAAAATCGAGGTCGATTTCCAGAAAGTCAGCTTGAGCAAAACGCGAGTCCTTTTGCGAGAGTTGTTTTCTTCTTTTGCCAGGTCGTTTCAGCTGCGCCTTTGGCAGTATTGCCGGGTACTTCACTAAGCGCAAAGTCTTCCTTGGGTGGCAGTATTTGTTTGTAACGAGCGATGCGGCATAAAAAATGAAATTTCATTTAACAACAAATAACTCTGCGTGGAAAAAACGTTGACTAATAATATAAAAACCTGGGATGCCGTCACTGTCCGTCACTTACATCGACCATTTCTTTGAAACAGGTTTATTGGTTACCGCATTGTTGACGTTCACCGTCCTCTTTTGCGAACCAGGGGCGGATCTGCGGGGGCGATCACACCCTACTGAAGTATCTTCATGCACCATGATTTTTTACAATTTGGAAAACAACATTCGCGATAAAAGCCCATTTTGTCGTCCATTGTTTTGTCATATCAGTGTTGTGAACTATACTTCATCTCTCTTGTTAGTGAATCCGTAATGAGACTTAACTGCCAAATATCACTGAAATCGCCCTCCCCTAAACATCCTGACTGGATCCGCCCCTGGTTCGAACGCAAATTTATTTTGCACTTGCAAAAAAGCAAGCATTGTTTTCAAATTTGGTCAACTTGTTTTGAAGTTTGTTCACTGTTCTTAACTTGTAATCCATGACAGTATCTTGTAATCTATGACATCATGCAACATAGATTACAAAGATGAAAGATGCTAAATGTGGACTGAGTATATTACCTGCAAGTGCAACCTCTCAGCTCATGTTCTTCTATTTTATTATTCTTTCGTTGCACTGCTGTTTAATATGGTTGCTGACAATAACCTTATGTCGTTTTCAATTGTTAATATGGTATATTATTTCAAGATACATTTACTTTGCCATGGAGTCAGTAATGAAAAAAGCTATGTGCAACAAACTCACAACCAAAAATGTCACAACTTAATCTGCTTGACAACACAATCAACTACTCAACATACGCCATGCAATTTTTATCTCAACTGACACATATACTGACAACTGAAAAAAAGCTGACAAAACTTTTAGTCAACTTTAAAATGAGATAAAGTGTTTTATAGAATTCATTCCAAATAATCTGTAGACCATACATTCATCACTACTAGATGATGTTAAAATTTAAGAAGGGGAAAATGATTGCAATAAAATAGAGTCATGCAATGTACCTGTGCTACTGCTCTGGAACCACCAGAATCAGGAGTTCTGACAACCATGATTGGAAGCAACGTCCTATAAAGTCGTTCAATGTTCACTGCATCAGCAATGGCTCTGGTTTGCCTGTTATCTAACCTCAGTGACTTCCACGATTTCTGTAATAAGTAACCAAATTCTGTTACATCCTTCTATCACAACAAGCTCTCTTCTCAACATGCATCTTACCAACCATATGTAATGATACAGCACATTTATAGAAAATTAGTTGAAGTTTTGCTTTTTAACATAAACAACCAAACTAGATTTCTTGCAGCAATGAACAAGATATTTACAGGCGAAAATTTGCAATATAGTAATCTTAGCAATCAGCTCTTTCTTACTACTTAGCTAGCATAACATCCTAGTCATGTCAGAATTAGTGTTGAATTATAATCAGAGTAATACTACCTAGAAACAACAATGAGGGTTATAATAAATTTGTACTTAAATGTGTTATTGAAAAACAATTTCCAAAAGCTTCATTAAATTAGTGGGTATGCAATAACCAGCAACATACTTTTTCTAAATGCCAGTTGGGTGCAGATCTTCTAAATAAATATGTGTATGGTGCTTCAAGTTGGCCAAAACTCACAAAGCACATGATGAGTGCAAATGCAATTCCTGTGAAAAACATTTTGTAAGGTTAAGCTGCAAAGTTTGCCACCGCATCTATGTCGCAAACCCAGTTAAAAACTGGGTGACAGGGAAACAGTTCTATTGTCATTAGCAAATCCATAGTAGGCAAATGTTCACCAGCTGGTGAATTATACCAAGATTATGAGCCAATCAAGCTCGTGTATAACTAAGTTTTACATGCTAAGACAGGGGTTCCCAACCTGGGGTACATTTATTGTACATCCGCAACAAATTACGTTTGTGAGATAAAAATGAAGTCTACCTTTGTAGTCCTATAAATCTAAATGTTCTATTAAAAATTCAGTGGAGTTTTGTTATTTTACTTGATCTTGTTGGTCAACAGAAATTGTAAAGGTGCATGCTCATCTGTCAAAATACTGAAGAGTTACATGTTCAAAGAAAGGTTGGGAATCCCTGTGCTAGGAAAATAAACTAGGGTTATTCAGCAAAAAGCGCATCAAAACCACTGATGCAATCCAGAACAATTGTCAAAATAGAATGCCGACATGAATTGCAATGTAGACTGCTAAAGTTGAGTAGTTACCTTTACGGTATAGGCAAAACCTATGCAGTTTTACCAGTAGCACTAGAATATTTATGTAAGCAATTAAACAGTATTTATCTAATGTAAGAAATTAGTGTTGCTGTTTGTTGCACAATGATTTCACATTGCTTTTTATTTTTATTGCTTATACAAAATCCATAAAATTTCAATCAAAATTACCTGATACTATCCACAGTCCACTCAGTTGATCACATTATGTACCCTAGGCAATTTTGATAAAAATGTATCACGGGCCTTTGAAAATTAAACCACACAAACACATGTTTGGTAATATGTTAGCATTGGTAACAAACAATGCATTATTTTGCAGAATGGCTGACATTAAAATGCCACTGTATCATCACTTTCCTGAAATACACGGCAACAAGCTAGGAATCAGGATATAAACTGTGCAAACAGCCTAAGCCTGAAGCAAATATGCAGCCATTGAACAGCACATTACTTATTCAGTCAAAGGAACATCCCACCTGCAGTACACATATGCAAATTGGCCACTTTGGTCTGCAAAGCCGCTTTATTGGCTTGTGCGGTTTCAGCCGTAACTCCTCAGCCAATAACTTTTTTTTGGTCATAGATGGACATTTTTTCCAAATGATTGAAAAAACTCAAGTAAATTCAGTCATAATGTCTGAAAATAGAGACTAATTAATACTGCTACAATGAATTTCAGTCCAACTATGGGACAAATGACAGAAATGTTTCAATTACCAAAATGTTTCAGTGAAAAAAAAACATGCCAATAGTACTAGAGTGCTAATTGAAGCACCAAAATATGCAGAAAGTCTTTCAGAAGACCCACTGCACTACTGCAGACAAGCTAATGATTCTCAAGTTCCCCATAGTTGGATCAGTCCTGAGCGGGACGCATGGCCTTGTCACATTGTTTCATGTGCAGTTGGAATGAACACTGGTTGATCAGTCTCCTGATTAATTATGAAATGATAATTAACAAATCCCCTAGGAAATCCCTGCGGGATTATTAACAAATCCCCTAGGAAATCCCTGCGGGATTAGTTAATTATTTGTTGTTTTTATGCCATAACTTGGCAACCACCAATGCTAGATGGCCAATCAAAGGCTCTAAGATGTAGATTTTTGCCTAGTTATTCTAGAAGAAAAACAGGTAAACTGCCACTTGAAATTTTTCTCAGACACAGGCCCTAATAACACCATCCAAAAATCCTTTGACCTCTCCCAATGGTGACATCATACCAAAAAATTTCAAGCCCAGATGTGTCTGAATGTTTTTAAATCGAAGTAAGGAAACTTTCTGCTTCTTTTGAGGGTTTAAACAGCTCTATCTGTCAGCATTTTATGACTGGACAAACTCCGTGCCACTATATAGGCTTTGCAGTCTATAAAGGGTTGCACATGTGACAATGGTGGCTTGTTTTTAAACTCGATCAGCTTATGCTGTAACCCACCATTTCTCCAGTCACAATAGTGAATAACCACAGGAAACAACCTTAGACCATCATGACTGCAGCCATCTGTTGCAATGCCAAAGCATGCATTCTCATGTTTTTCAAGACTTTTCAAAGTAGCGTCAACAGAACATGGTGCAAGAACAGATGTAATGATTGCTAAGAAATATGTCTTTGAGTGGGCAATAGAAATCCTTTTTGCTATATCAGAATCTGGAAAAGTTTTTTTTTTCAACAAACCACATGTAAAATCCATGAATAAAACACTATTGTGATGTTGAACAGTGTGAAATGCATTGGTGCCCTCTGTAGCAGTGATGTCATCTTATGTTTGGCTTCCTGCTGTAACAAAATAATTTGTCATTTTCACTGATTCAGTAGCTGCAGATGTGTGTTTAAATCTGCAGAACCTCTGTGAGCAACTGTGATATAGGTTCTTGACCTGCACACCAAACATTCTGCTTCCCATTCATTTCTGCCTTTTTGAAGCTTGGGTGTTTTTTCTATATCTCGTTTGTACCATTGCCTAGGGTACATAATGTGATCAACTGAGTGGACTGTGGATAGTATCAAGTAATTTTGATTGAAATGTTATGGATTTTATATAAGCAATAAAAATAAAAAGCAATGCGAAATCACTGTGCAACAAACAGCAACACTAATTTCTTACATTAGATAAATGCTGTTTAACTGCTTTTATATCTTTGCCTTTTTGAAGCATGGGTGTTTTTTTTGTAAGTTTTTATTTACTTATCATAATAATTTTATTTACCTGCCTATCATAATTGAATATGCTTGGTAAAATATTATGAGAACAAATTTACTTTATTGAAAACATATTAGCACTGTACACTGCTTGAGTTTATGTTTATATTTCATACGTTATTCATCTTAAGCGAATTTTTATTTTTTTACAAGNATGTAGTTACATTTGTCACACCATATGCATTTCTTGCTTGAGTGCAAGGATATGGCAAAACATATATACTTTGTTAAATTGGCACATGTTTCACCAAGTCAAATTGAGTTCTAAATGAGATGGCGTTTACCAGGCTTGCACAACTCAGAAAGCTCGAAGGGTCAAAGTGATCAACATAAATTTTCCACGGACTGCAATAGTCTATCTTGTTCTATAGTAATTTTGAAAAAATTATGGAAAGACAATTATACCCGCAGGTGGACTTTTGCAATTTTTTGCAATTGAGAAAGCTCTCATGGGCCACAAGAAAAGCTGTCGCAGGCCGCCTGTTGTGTAGGCCTGGTGTATACTATGCTAAACATGAAGCCAAACAAAATGTCAGAATCAATAACTGCTTTCCAAAGAATAATCATATCACAGTGGATGTATTATCAATCTATAAACTGGTTAAAAGCTCAGACCAGTGATCTTCTCAAACATGCATATATATACACAGAACCTTGCAGTGCTTTTTAACAATAAGGGATAAATATTTTCAAAAGAAAAAAGCTTCTATATTGTGATATTGTATCATTGCTAATTTTTACAAGGTTGCAATAGCTACACTCTATACAGTTTTTTTAAAGGAAAATGTTAGGTACCCGTTGTGGACCTGCAGGGATCTGATTTTCTCTGATTCTAAGGACCCAATAATAATTTTCTCTGAGTCTAGGTACCCGATTTAAAATTCTAGGGACCTGATTCAGGTCCAAAAAACACCTTAAAAAAACCTGCTCTATACAAAAAATTGAAAAGGTAGTGTCTATCTTGCTGTTAGCAGCAAAAGCTCTGCTGGGACTATATAGTCATTTGAACCATATCCAGCTTTATCCACATATAATACACAGTTCATGACACTAGCAATACAGGGAACCTAGTCAAGTGGGAAGCGTCTAATTATGGTATGCAAAAGGTTGTTGGTTTGGCTATCACCATTGTTGCTTTGGTTTTGCTAGTAGAGATGACACTTTGATGGAAGTGCTTTTTATGTCATTTTTTAATTGGGGTAAAGATTTTAGGTTTAGGTCAGTGGTTCTCAAAGTGGTTGAGATCGATCCCCAAAGGTCAGTTGAACCATCCAAAGGGTTAATAAGTGGTCACAGAGTCGAATGGGGATCACTGAATGGTCAGGGGGTCAATGAACAACTGCTGGGGTCTACTGGAGCAATGAAGCCTCCAATTCAAAATTTTAGTTAATCGGGCAAAGAATGCAAACAGCGTTTTTCAACAAATCAAACAAAATTAAGAGGTCTGATCAAATCTCAGCTGTGACATTAGTTTGAAAGTACATTTGATTCGAAAATTTTCTATTGAATCATCCATTGTGATGACATTGTGAAAACTGTTCTGTTTGTTATGTCACAATCAATATTTTAGTGTATTTTCGGATTGTGTATTATTTTATCATGCATTTCAAGTAAAAAGTACTCAAATTTGTTTTGATACATACTTTCCTTGTATTAGTAACTGTTGGGCTAGGCCACAGGGTCTACAGAAAATTGTATAATTTAATTGGAGGCCAACGTGCAGGAAAGTTTGGGAACCACTGGTTTAGGGTTTACAGTTAAGGTTTAAGTTTCAAGGTTTTAAGTCATGTGACAAGGACAATACACTAATCTAAGCATATCTTTTTCACAGGACTAATCCCATCAATCAGGCTTGCCAGTGCTTTTGTCTTTGACAGCAAAATAAAAAATAGGCACTGCTAATTAAAAATTTTCTAATAAGGTAAACTATGCATAATTAGAGAGGTAGCTATTAAATTATGTACTAAAGCAAAACTTCTTCCAGATACTAAATTATTAGAATAGCAGAAATTCAAAAAAGATTATCTTACATTTAATGAAAAATGAACAGTGAACTTAGAACTACTGAAGGTACAGAAGTCATTACTCAGGCTTTTACAAACTTTCATTTTTCACAATACAATTAATGAAACACAACTTACTTACTTCTAACAAAACTTACCACCAAATCCAATAAGGAGTAATGGTCGAGGAACAACACGTTTTGATTTCAAATGAATTTCATCAGCATGTGATGTTTCCAAAATTCTTGCTTTACTTCTTCTATATCGTGCCATAATATCTTCTACATCCAGCATGATTGAGATTGTATATGAAAAAGCATGCAATATATTGCAGTAACAAGGCAGCTGCTACAAATGTGTACAGTAAAAAAAGACCCTGATTGCTATTTGAATTCTGCAGTTTCTCACACAATTCCACCGTAGTTATGTTGCATATAGGCCTACAGTAGTTTACAATTCAGGTCAGGTTAAAATACTGGCCTTGCAGAAGAAGGGTCGGCTTAGTCGACGGCCACAGTGCTACAAACAAGCGGCGTTGGTGTTGTTGGTGTTCTGACGCCCTGCAGTGTCAGGCTGAATCTGCCATCGCTACTGGCTCACAGTAATCTAGTTAAGAATCAACATGCGAAGTTACGAAACTGGTTTGTACCTTCAATCACACTTACCAAACGTTTCTTAGTTTAGCACTTTTACAATTACCGTACAGTTCATTATTTAAAAAATGACCTCTACTCTGGGCAGGCAGCCAAGAGGCAGATCACTCACCGAAAAACATGCAATTTCTCCTCATATGTCGAAAAAAATGTATAAAACTGCTTGGTTGGCAGCGTTTGCGTACACAAATTCACCGAGCATCATGAATACAGTTGATAAACATATAATAGGATTGCTTTTTTATCGCGGATATTTATGAACAACTCCATCAACAGACAGATGAGGTAGAGAACATCGTAACCATACGCTTCATTTGGCAGGTCACGCTCGGCTAATCATCATATGAAAGAATAACAAAAAGCATCTTCAGTAGCTCACTGCAGTGGCAAACTCACCGAATTGGTCGGAATTTCACTGATCCAGTTCCTCTTCGTGACTCATCACTGTTATACATGAGAGGTATCAAAGTTGAATTGCTCCAAGAGCCAAATGAGGACTTATAAAGTGACCTGAGAGCTGCACATGACTACGCCAGGACCGCATTATGACGCTAACGCAACAATGGCAGTACCTGCACTTTACTAGAAAAAGTTTTACAACCAGTTTCCGGCGAAAGGTATCCTGAGTTGTAGGGAAATCATCTCTGGTCTCAGTGGTGGACTTAAGACGTGGTTTGGGGGCCCAATGCTGAAAAAGGGCCCTATGATGACGTCTTCATACTCGGCCAACCGTGATTATTTACCTTTTGACCAAGTCTAGGAAGGGGATATGCGGGCCACCCAAAGGTACGTTCCTTAGGCGACGGCATGTCTGACATTAAAAATAAAAAAAAGAAAAACGGCAAAAGGACATTCATGATGCACAGCTTCAAACATCTCTGAATAAAGCAAATAACTTAAATATTAATTATTCGAAACCTTGTCACATGACAATGGAAGATTGTAATTAGGGGCGTTGACTAACAAGAAAGCAACCAGCAGCGATAGAGATCCATTACTGATTTCACGATATTTCGTTTGTGGTAACTATCACAGTGACTTGTTACTCATGGGCATCATCTAGCGGTGACCATTTATTTACATGTGGCGTCATCTCCAGGCAGCCACACTTCATAGGAAACACTGCAAAGTGGCAGTCCGGTCATACTACAATTTGCAACCTAACTAGATTAATCTCTGGGTAAACCAGATTGCACGAAAGCTTGATCTGTGAATTTAGAAGTGGTTTGACTCCAGCATTCAGTATTAAGTCCATGCAGAGTTCAAAGTGATCTAAATTCCTAGTCAGTGTTATCTGACTTCATATAATAAACAAACAAACATTAACTATCAACTTGTCCAACGGCCTGAATGCTAATTGCCAGTTTCAGTCCCTAGACAACTGAAATATTTATAAAAATTGCTGTGTTAGCAACATCAAAAGGTTTCAAATGAAAAAATAACGTAAGAGGAATTATTATAAGCATACAGAGAAATTATCAAGTTAATAAATGCACCAAAAGTTAGGTTGCATGCATGACCTGACATTCATGGGGAATCACAAAATTTAATCACAACAACAACTAAACATGAAATAAAAATTCAATGACTCGAAATAAAATAAAAATCACTCGAAAATGCAAATAATTGACTCGAATTCAGACTTATGAACACTCAAATCAGTCAAACCAATGACATATAACACATGATTAGCGATAGCTAGCCCGTCACGCTTCAAAACGGCTGGAAAGCGGCGCCAAAGGTGTAAGGAGTCTGAAATGTTTGACTCCGACTCCGCTCCTGCATCGGCTGAATATACTCCGACTCCGAAACATTTTAAAGATTTGCACTTTGACTCCTGTTTAAACTCCAAAGTGAATTATCTAAACTTTTGGCAGTGTCTAATCGACCGTATCCGGTTTTCGCACAAAAAAGACCAAAAAAACATATCAAACGAATCTGCTGATCACTGCAATACATGTCAGTTGCTTCTCAGATAAAGGATTAAAGTGGCCATAAATTTGTAACCCAATAGCCTACCCTAAACCCTAACCATTTATCTTAACCGCAAACCCTAATGATCAACACTAAATGCTAATAAACCCTAAATTTTGACACTAACACTGAACCCTAAACGCTAAACCTACGCCCTAACCTTACACTGATACAAAAACCTAAATCCGAAATGCTAAACCTAACCCTAGTCCAAGAGCACTTGTCTGCTTTTCGAAATGTTCATCACAAGGGGTCCACAAATTTGGACTTACAATCTTGTGTAAGTACATCAAAAGAAAAACCAAATACAACAAAGGAGTCACTCGAACTGACCATTGTCTAGTCACTTCCCACTCGACGACGTTGACACTTGACAGTAATGAGATTTTCTCCAACTCAGTTTTATATCTGACAGAAAACTGGATGCGTGATACGGAACTTTTTGTCCTTCGAAACAGAAAACTGGATATGCTGGTTGTTGAAACACTAGGCCTACCTACACTTTTTACGTGAGCTTAATTTTATTGGCCAACAGATTTTTAACGTATCACCATGAACAAGAAATTGTCCAAATCTTTACACACATGAAACTCACCAACCTAACCTTACTTACA
>JGI24022J15233_10001655_pt1 | contig 19198 bp, 9 predicted proteins | sample Ectturendosymbi2_FD_15233 | JGI IMG/M metagenome (IMG submission 15233) | reverse complement strand
TTCACAGAGTGTAATGGCCTTTGCAGACAGTGCTCAGGGGTGTGCTACCCCAGAAGATGTTGTTCTTAGAGTTCACGTGACCTGACAACAGAAAATGTGCCCCGTCCGAAAACCAGACATTGTCAAGAGAGAGATTTGTCCGTTCTTTGAATTGCAATTGAGCTGCATGGATAGACTTCTGCCGAAAATATGCATCAACTATATATATCTTTTGCTCAGTAGTCCATGGCATCTCCAAGGTCAAATTTGGTAGACTCTTANAACATTAATTCTACTTGGTAAATCTGAAATATAAAAAGAATTGATTAATTATTTCAAGAGTTATTCAAGTTTAGGTGATGACCGTTNTTTTTTTGTCACCCTGTAGAACGTTGACAATGGCATTAAAATCTATTTATTTCCAACTGAGAAACGTGATCTGGACACAACTAACCATTCAAGCAAAATGGCCACATCTCACAGTCAAAAGTGCTTTCCTGCCTACCCGCAAACAAATAAAAGGGTTCTTTCGTGTCATCGACGTTTCAAGCAGTTGAACAATGAAAGTTTTACGGCAGCGTAACAAGGATTCCCCCCTTCCCAGACGAAGTTATGGTCTGGACTCCAATTGTTGTTGAAAGGATCAGTTTTTTTCTGATACGAACATTACATCTATTACTCACTGAACACAATTCGTGCAGATCCAGCGTTTTCGACCTCCGGAAAACCAGACAGTAAAACCAGGCATGTGCATGCATGACGCAATCTTGGCGACGTGTTAACGCACTTCATTGCACTTGGTCACACTTTCGTGACAAAAGCATCACGAATTTTCTGGAAAGTCTACACATTCCTATGTCGGGCTTTTGACGCAGAGATGACCTCATTTTTCCAGTTATTCAGATCAGAGAGGAAGGAAGGATTTAGGAATGACTTCAAATGTTCCGCGCGATTAGTCTGCGCAAAGAACGAAACTGGTTAACAGTGTCTCACTGACCCTAGATCAACGAATTGAGGAAATACTGTTGAAAGTAACATATGGCAGGAAATGGTCTATTAATTTGTTGTAACTTGAGTCATAGGCGTCTTTTAATCCATCTGGATAAAAGCGTTTGCCAATTGCTGTCAAAATGGCAGAAGTCACCTTCGAAACCTACGACTCACGCAGTCACAATGACGCTATACGTGACGCAAAACTACTTCTATTTGAATATTTGTTTAGGGCTTATTTTCGCTTCGCGCCTTCACGCCAGAACCTTTCTCACATTGCTTGCATTGTTGCAAGAGGCTCGAGCTCAACTGACCAATCAACAGCAGTGTTCAATTGAGCATGAAATATTTTCATTCCAATTACCGCGTGAGCTGCGAAAACAAGTCGCAGTTGATGAAAATGCGAAAGTTTGGAGAATGATTATGCAAAAAACAAGCTCCTACATTTTCTATGCTTGAACATCTTTCCATCTGGCATTTGGTTATTGAAATACGTAATTTATATGTTGAGGTGAAACAAGGACATCGGCTGCCGAAATTTAGGTTGTCCAGTCGTGTTTTTGCTTTCATTTCCATGTTACTACGAAGTTTACCAAGAAACGTAAAATGTACGTTTTTGAAAACTTCAGCAAAAACGTTGACAGTGATATTTTGCAATAACTTGGACATGATAAAGAGTTTTGTATGTGACGCAACTACGAACGGCGAAAATAGTAAAAAACTAAGAGATGAATGACGACAGACGATTCAAAGCGATACAAAGCAGACTGGAAGTTTTCGCGTAGACGTAAGAGTGAATAACGTCAATGGAAAAGAATGATGAAGTGCTTAATACTTGACAAGCGTTTCATGAACTTCCACTACATACAACCTGCCGACCAAAGGCATTTGGTGTCTGAATGTGCATGTTTGTGAGTTGCATAAAGAACGCCATCGTGTAGTAAATCAGGGCATAATGTTCAAGTTGCATTTGACCAAATGACCTGGACAAAAGAGTAAAGGAATGGTTTAATAAAGCTTTTTCTTATTTCTTTTGAGTTCATGCTACAAAAGAAACTGCACACTTATAAAACCTAGACTTAAACGAAATCACAAATCTTTCTGCATCCTGTACATTGGCGTAGAAGCTTCATGTGCAAAAGCAACGTCTATCAAAATCGATGTTTAGTAAGAAATCAAAAGGTTATCTTGCGAAGGAAGTAGCTTACCTTATAAGGGAATGACACAACTTTACTCGTGAATCGTGTTTATGAAAGCAATACCGAAATCTTTACTGATGCCGAAAAGTTTTAGCTTTAACACTTTTTTACAAACAAATATAATTTATATTTACTATCCTAAGCCACCAGTAAGCAAATTCCACATGGCGGATAGATTCCGCATAAAAGTCATGTCGAAAGTGTGAAGTGCTACGAATTTCATATCATCCCGTTTTTGTCGGCGAGTGCGTGATTCTTAATTCAATCGCCGCTGATCGGACATAAAGACACGGACGAGAAATGAGTGGGCGTATTTGATAGCTTTGACCAACCCATCTTTTTGTTTGGAAATGAAGGATAGCTGGAGTAACATTCGCGCGTATCTGGTCAATGTGCCGAGCACTTAATTAAACGCGCGCGACCAAAACACATGCTAATCAATACGTAGAAGAGACCTCACCCACCTCAGAGGCCTTGTTAGTCGAGCCTGTCGACAGCAGCCTTGAATGAAATTAAGGAGCAGTGCTTTCAAAACGATTTTAATGTCGTAAGCGCATGCGCGCTCCTTTGGATTTTTGTCATACATGGTCAATTGGAAGGCGTTTCTGCCTGCGACATGTTGATTGACATTACTTACCAATCGTCATAAGATTTCATTTTAGCTGAATCGCACACAGAATTACAAAAAATGCCACGAAAGTATTTTTTTCCGATCTATGGACTCATGGAGTTTGCGGCAACGTTTCCAAGTACAATAGATGGGCGTTAGACCTTACCGCTGACTTTGGCTGCGTTTAAAAATGCGTTGCTCTTCAATTTTGACGTGTGAATAATCCTGTGCCGATGTTTGTTCATTAATGGTGGTGTCGCTTTACCATATTTGTAGGTTGTAGAAAAATTTAGCACCACACTTTCGGAAATATTCACCAGCAGATGCCAACATGTTAACGTACGTTAGCTATTCTTGTAGTGACAGCTGTTCGCTTTTCTATTTGTAGCAAAGTGCAGATGTAAGCGACGCATCAGCTTAGTATGATTCTAAAAACGTAAGTGCTGCGGTATTCGTCCTCTTTCTTAAGCCTTCTGCAGCAGCCTCTATGTTCTCCCGTACCATCTCGGATACAATTAGACTACAACATTGGATTACATTTGAACACATTAAGCCGCTCAAAAAAGAAGAAAAACGTTATGGTAGGTTTAGAAAGGTGATCCCCTAAGTCATGGAGTTAGTGTTGACCAGGTAAGGAGAAAACAAGAACACCTACGCGGAAATCACAAAGCGTGATGTCTATATGTCCATGCCGCATACGGTTCATGTTTCACAAAATCTATTGAAAAGTTGCCTGAAACAAACATCGCGTTTGTTTTACCGCAGACTATTGAGTGAATCTGTTTACTTTCGGCAAGTTTATCTCAGCCAAGGAACGGAAATCGGAACTGTTGTAAATTATTTTGCAGCCTTTGGCTGACACGTATTAGCTACGGGCCATATTCAGCAAAAGATAACCTAATGTGTTGCTTTGGCAATTATATAAAAAAGCAAGATATTCGATGCAAGTCTTGCTTGTGTTGTGCACTGTGATCTTACACGAGACATGCATTGGCACTCAACACTTCGTAACCGACAGTTCATTGTTCAATATAATTACAAAAATATGAATTTCAAACCAGATTTTCGTGGCCACACGTATAGTGCACTGTTCGGACTACGTTGGCAGAGAAAAGACTTTTTACTGCATTTTGTTTATGCACGTAGAACACCATTAAATGAAGAATTTAGTGCAAATTACCTCCAAGTCTGATTTGCAGGAAGTGGCTGCGGCAGAGCTTTCAAGGCATGTTATCCTTCAATTTGTGTCTGTTGGAAAGTGGTTCAGAAATTGTTTTGCATCGTAAGCTTCGATCACTAACGCGGTAGTTGGCAGTGGCGACAACAACTTAACGAGGCTGATGTGCACAGCTTGGTCATCTTACAAAATGTTTGAATAAATTCTTGGGTGGATAAAGCTTTTGCAGTATTTTTTCCGAGTCTTCCCAGCAACGCGAACTGTTAGCTTGGTTTTGTTCTTCGCGTTTTCTTCAGTTCGAAAGCATTTGTATGCGGACAGCCTTTAATTCCTTGCATTTGCGATTTTTCAAGCGGAAACATTGGAAGATATGATGTTCCGTTAACGACGTGTGTTGATGCTCAAAATTTTTAAAGCTACTGAATGAAAACAACGGATCTAAATTTATGTTAATGAAAGCAACGTCAGTTTTCGTTTGTTCTATTATGCTCCTGTAGTTCACTGTGAACTTCCAAGGCATAGACTTGTTTAGTGGCAGGGCCGCAACCAGCTGACATTTTCGGCGTTGGGGGAAATGATTGTAACTTATTGTTGTATCTAAAAACTAAACATGTTTTTGAGAATTTAAGGGGGGAACTTGCCCGGTTTCCTCCCCTGGTTGCGGGCCTGTAATTCTACTGTCACAGAAAATAACGGACTTAACCCAATAGAACAAAAATCCGACTCTTGCGCCGAAAAAGAGTTAAACGAATGTCCTCATGAAATTATTGTTTTTCTGCTGTAATTTGAGATACTTGACAAGAAACTAACTGACATACGTCATCACGAAAATGTTAGTGCGACAAATTGCAACGGGTTCGCATAACCTTGATGCAAACACCATTTTCAAAGTGGAAATTAAAAAGCTTTTTCTTGCAATTTGCAAAAACCACCGCAAGAGCAGAAAAAAGTCGAGCTTATTTCACGCTTTTAACTCACAGTACTTTTCTCAACCGAGGTAAGGCAACAACCTTTTGCTTCCAAGTGCAAACAAAAGGCTACTGTTGCTCCTCACCGTTTAACACTTGATCCCGAGCGCTGTTCTAAACTTAGGAGAAAGTGATCACGTGCAATTGCGCTTGTTGGAAAATCGTCTTTAAACTTCCCAGATCAGCTCGGTTGGATCCGAGTCACTTTCACGTCACGATGAGGTGTCTGGTGAGAAAAAGAGCGCGCGTGTTGGTTCCGACGATGTGACGCGTGACGTAGGTCGTTTGTTGGCTTACCACGCGTATATAAACTTCGCAGTTGAATTATGCGAACCGAGTCCGTTTTGGCACTGTTGTCAGCAGCAATTTCAACTACTTTGGCTATTTGAATTGCGCTGCTGAAAAAGTTGGTAGATCAGCAGGCCTACTAATCACGACACTTTGCTAAAAATGCAAAGACTCAAATGTTTACCTAAGTGTGTTGCAGCAAAGGTGAACTACACAAGGTTTGTGAAAAGTTGTTTATGATTTTGTAGCTCAACGAGAACTTTACTATCATTCGTTTGGATCAACATTGTTTTGCAAAATTTAAATTAGCGCAGGATCAGAAAGCTGACCCTGATAATTCTCATGTATATGTTCACGTGTACTTGTTTTTTTGCAGTTTTAGCTACCGTTCAAAAATTTAACCTTTGCTCGCCGCTTGAAAAATTAAATTTGCCGCGATGAGGATCGTGGTACTTGTGACGATGCTTCATGCATCCGTTTTTGGATTCCCATCGCCAGATGTCAGGCAGCCGAGTGAACTGCGAAGCGGGCCTGAACCAGGTCTTGGAGGTTGGAATGATGCGGCAGCTGCTGTAAGTTAGAATATCGCTATAGCTTGTATGCAGCAAAAAATATTGTGCGTTTTTGAAATAAAAGTATTTGTTTCAAACAGAACAATTTCCACATTACCTGTCTTATGCAGCTGGCGTTGTTTTTAATACGCTTCAGCGGATTGATTATGGGGAGCCGTTTGTTATGTGTCTTTCAAACGCGTAGCGCCAATCCTAATTTCAGTACGATTCCTTCGGAAATGTCGTTGACGAAATGATAAAATATTTTTTCAGTCAAAATCCAGGTCTAGAAAGTTGGGGCATTCAATAAAAGAATTGTATTCATTCGTTCGTTTTTGTACGAACTTTGAAATAAATGTAAAAAATTGCGTGTTTGAACCAACTTAAACACACGTTTTTTAATTCATGTACCATGGTGTTTCTGAAATAACTCGTCACTGACGAACATCAGAGACTGACACATTTTCCACTTTAAATGACAATTTTCACTTTCCAAAGTTAAGGTCTTGTTTTTATCCATCGCACTGTTACATTGCTTTAAAAGTCAAACAACTCTGCGCAGGCTAGTAACTGCACCGATGTAAACGCTGACGAAAAAAAACAACTCCGATTCATGGAATTGGGCTTCGTGAAAATGTTATCCGATTGTAAAATTGGTCTTTGTGTTCGAAGTACACAGCGTCCAAGAGCAAGAAACACACGTAAATAGAGCAACTCTAAATTATTCGTGCCAAGTGGAGCGTAACAACAGGTCTATATGTTGCATTTAAAGCATGGCGGTCAGCTGAGTCTCAAACTTCAGGAAAATTGGTTTAGCCCTATTTTCAAAGAGAAATCACACTGCACGATTGACTGCAGTTAGACTGAAGTTTTGCAGCAACTCTTGAATAACTCGGCGCTTAATTCTTTCAAGCTGCGCGTCAGTATGTGCGATTGCAAACGCGAATTGTCTCGTTTATGATCTTTGGTCAGAGCATTATTTAATTTATTTCTGCTGTACAATTCTTCGTCGGGCATCCAACAGCAACAAGTTGTTTCAAAAAGTACCACAGGTACGACAAAACACACAGAATATCAAACGCCTTTTTTTGCTGAAGTCAGCCGCGTAGCGGTTTTGCCTCTTGGTTGGTGGCGTCGCCATCGGTCAATATTTGTTAACAAACTCTGAAGCAACTGCAGGTCGAATAAAGTATCGCTGATCGGAAATTGATTACTCGCACGCTGGTGTCCTGGTTCTCAATATCTTAACCAACGCAATTGTGGCAGAAAAACAAGCGAGCTTTCCACAACCGTGATTTTCTCTTGATTGTTTGCTCAAATGCTCGGATTTTTTTTGTGGAAATGAGTTCCCAATTTGAATACTTTATAGTGGGATCTAAACCCGCCATCTTTTGCAGGCACTTGCAAATTACAGATACGCGATACATCTGATGATTGCATGTTTCAACCTGGTTTGTGTAGTGTTAATCAGTTTATAAACGATTAGTACACATAGCAGGAAAGTAAATAACGCCTTCCAGAGTCAGGTACCATCCTCGCAAAAGAAAAAGTTTTGTTTGTGAAAGTGGTGTCTGGATGAAACAACGTGGTATCCAGAATCTAAGTGAAACAAAATGTGGTGTCTGCATGAAAAACAAGAACTCTGTTGAGGAATTAATGGCACATTTTTGTTATATGCTGTCTCAAAAATACTTTATATTAAAAGCGTTTCGTTTCTTGGCGCACACATAGGCCACCACAAGCATAATCTAAATATCTGTGCGTTCATGCATTTTCTCATATTTTGCGGAAAATGTGTGCCATGATTGTTAATAAATGGTCGGTTGTGTCACAAAAGGAGTTTGGAAAAATATGACTGCGCTACAACTTGAGTCTCACATCTTTGACATGGGTGTCGTGCAGGCAAAAGTTTTGGAAGGTTGTCAGGTATAATGTGAAGAGCACTTTGTATCCCTAATAAGCAAGTGAAGAGCAAAAAGCGGTGCATCCATTTGTTTTCCCAAACGGAATTACTAAGAAACGTATGCTTACGGAGAGGAAAAATAATTAATTTGTTGGAAAATTAAGGCCGGGGCTTCCGGGGACCTGTAGAAACGACGCTACTTATCGTGAATGAAAATCTAAAAAAAGAAATTTTAAACAGCATATTTATGCTCGGTGGTCTGTCTAAAATTACATCAAATTGGAGAACAAATTCACGTAAAACTATTTACAACAGGTTTGAAGATTAAATTCACGTAAAATTAGTCCAGCAAAACATCTGCGTTTCGCAAAAGGTGTTTAAATAAATTTATGACAACCATGTTTTAGCAAAACGAATGTCAATACTCCGCTGTGGTTATTAAAGAACAACTGTTCCTAAAAATCACCTGCCAAATCAGCCGTATGTAAAATTTGAGTCAAGTGCAGAAGCCCTTGACACAAGCATATCGCAGCTGATCCGGCTAATCCTTGTGACCTATAGTATATCATTTAGTTGCCATAGCCTTTCCAAACAACAGTGGAACACGAGTGGCGTAGCCAGCCCAAAAATTTTGGGGGGGCAAAATGTTTGATTTTAGGCGAAAACACTATTTTGTTTAGAAAAACGCCTCTCAAAGCACAAAATGACTATATTTTCTAAAAATTTGGAGGGGGCATGACCCCTTTGGCCCCCCTGGCTACGCCTATGGGAACACGTAAGCAGACATATGAAAAGCAGGTTTCTTCCGGTCAAATCCCGCGAAAGAGATAGTTATTAAACTTTATGATTTCCTTTTCTGAAATAGAAGGGAACTGCGCCGCCCAAGCTTCGACATAGCGGGCGACAGTGAATACAACTGATGACGTACAAACGGTTTCCCTAAAATTCCCTGAATTCTTTGTCAAGGTTGACCACATTTTAACAACGGTTGCAAAACAGGAAAACACAGTTTACTTTGGAATCCAGAGTTGAAGGTTTAGAAGCCTCAGTTGATGAATGACGCGGGACGACGTATGCCTTCGCTGATAGTTTGCACGCTCTCTTTGCAGTAAAAACTGTTTGTTACACGCAAAAGGTTTTCTTTACACCTGCAGTTCATTTTCTCAAGTATTATTTTGTTTCAGAGGGTAGCATTTTTGAGCGGCAAAGATGCATTTTCACGCAAACAATATTTACCTACTGTCCGTTCATGGCTATTAAGTTGATCTGTGCATAAGAGGGTCATTGCGGGCCAGAGGTTTTCAATTCTTCAACCTGAAACTTGATCGTATTCTTAGTTCGTCAGTGAATGAGCAGTCATTTTTCATTCTCATTTTCTGCTACAAGTGCTTATTGCTCAGTAACTTACGCAAAGACTCTGCCATGAATATATTAGGCTAAAAACCATTTGTTTCACATGCTATGATTTTTCTGTTTTTTTTCCGAGTTACCTAGCGGTGTGAATTTTTCCCTTGCGAAATCACCCTTAACCAATTTTGTTTAAGGTATCAATGTGGTTAATAAATTGTATCNAGATGGAAAAGCAATCAAAAAACCTNCGATCAGAGACAATGCAATTCAGCAAGTGAATGTGGTTATAACAGATGTGGAAANAAACTTGTTTTTTTTCAAAGAAATTCATTAAAAAGAGTTATTTAAAACTTTTGTTATACATCTCTCTNAACAAATGTGTTATTAGGCAGTGATGCTCTGTTGTGTGCTGGCTGCGTAGATACGAAGCGATCTGCGGCACCAAAATACAGCCACCGTTCAAATCTTAAACAACTGAACGCAGTTTATGTTTACTGTTTTTGCTTTATTTTGAAAACGAATGATTATTCACTTTCCAGCCCGCCGAAATTTCACACAAGCAGAGAACGGACTTGAGGTTGGTTTACCTCATTGAAAACTTTCTTGCTTTGAGACACTCAAACGTTCAACAATTTGCAAAAATATAAAACAGGGGGATTTGAGGGTTGAAGCTAAACATAATTTAAAACTAACTCTTGGTTGTAGGGCTCATCAAGCGCTAGGTTTCGGATACGTTGGACAAGAACAAAACCATCGTTGAAAGGCGGCCTTACTGGGATATTTAATGGCGTCACCGACGCGATTAGTGACGTCACTGATCAATTTCTGGACTCACTTGGCGAATCGATGGCTACGCAGTTCTCGCAGATGCTAGAGACATTGCCAGATGACATCGAACAGTTAATGAGAGACTTGCCCGACCGCATAACCAATAGCTCTTCTGGTATCGTGGTGGAAGTTGTCAGGCTGGGAAAGGTGACAGCATGCTTAGCAAAACTACTGCCTTGCTATCCGCCGACGTGGTATTTAGCGGGTAGTATCTTGATTCACAGTGCATGGATAAAGCCTGTGCTTTCCCGTGTCGGGGAGTCTTTATTTTCTCCAAGTTTGCAACACAGGTTTGTACAATCTAACATGGTAGATGCATAAACCGTTTGCCACCAAACTTCCTAAGCATGTTTTACAACACAACGCAACCTTCGTGGTGTCTAACAAATATCTGTGCTCGCCACATTAAACTTACTTCCGGTGCCCTTTGCTTTAGGGTCTTTTTAAATGTGTTCCATGCTTTTTTTGCAATCGGGCATGGACTTGACAGCAAATAAGTCCAAGTGGATGAACAACACAAAATCGCAAACGCTTGTACTTCAGGTAGCCCTTGGAGTAAACGTTTTCTCTGTTACTTATACACCATATTCAGTGTTTCCAAAACTTATTGGGACGAGACATGTTTTCGACAACAAAGTGTAAAGATTCTCTTTCAAATTAATTAAATGTCTTACGCTAGCGCAAAGCTTCTTATTTATGGACAAACAATTTTGAACTCTCTTTTTATTTAACTTTACCTTTTTACATCCGCTGTTGCTTTTTTCAGTGCTTCGGGTTTTCTTTTCTTATTACATTGAAAACGTTTTTTGGTTACAGGAAATGCAAAGCGTTACTAACTGTTTTCATCTCATTAACTGTAAGAAAACCTACTTGAAAAGCTCTCTAAGTTACCTGTATTTATGCAGAATTACCTGAGCAAGTTCGGGTACATGTCAAAAGGTCGGCAGAGAAGCAACCAGTTGGCCGGAATTGTTGACAAAAAGAGCTTTACAAGATCAGTGAGGTAGGAATAGTTGGATAATTAGACATCCACTTAGTGTTTTTTTGTTTAGAGAATCAACAACACAAATAGACTGTTTCCTATATGACCATGTTTATGCCCAAGATGTTAAAAACTGGGTTGATGATTTTTTTACATGCATCGTGACATTCAACATTCCAAATGACTCTTTGCCTTTAAGAACCGTTTGTGTGCAAGTTAACAAGCTCATTATATACAACTTTTACAGGGCTTTCCAGCAAATGGCCGGGTTAAGGCCAACAGGTACCTTGGACAAGAACACGGTTCGAATGATGGCGATGCCACGATGCGGGGTGGAGGACACAATAGGCGCCACAAACATGGGATCAAATGGTGAGTCCAAGGGATTAGAATGACTTACTAGCCTATAGCAAGCTTTAAAGCAGGGGTCACCAATCTTTGTGAAACTGAGAGCTACTTCTTGGGTACCGAATAATGCGAAGAGACACTAGTTTGATACACACTTCTGAAATAAAAACTTTGCTTAATTTTCCTTTAATTATGTTATTGTTAATGATATTTATCTATGTGAAGATGCTAATCATGTGCTATTTTTAGAACAGGCCCGTGGGAAACTACGTGGTCCTTGCGGGCCACCTGGTGCCCACGGGCACCATGATGTTGACCCCTGATTTAAAGGATTTCAAAAAGGTGCAGATACTTTTTTGCATCTGGGAAGTTTTAAACCGTTTTGGAATTAATAAATTTTAGTGGTGAATTTTATTTTTTAATGGTATCTCGTAACAGAAATACTGTGTTGATCTATGCGTCATGAATATATAATGGAATCGTTTAAATTAAACGAAGATTTTGCAGCAAACCGAGCGAAGTCCCTGTTTCGGGCCAAAAGTCGACGAAGAAGATTAAGAAGAAAACAAAAAAATCATAAAGGACGGAAAAGTCGAACAAGAAGCCGAAGCAAAAGATACAACATTGAAGGTAGCACTACTTACGCAAAAGCGACTTAATTTTTTCTACTTCTTCGGCATATTACGTTGTTGAAAATTAAATACCAGTCTCAACATGGTAAGTGGGCTACGGCTTAACTGAGACAGTAAGCAGAAACAGTCACAAACGCATTTGTTGATTTTATTGTAATGTAATTTTTTGAACAGGAGGAATGTGGGAAAAAACAAACCTCAAATACTATATTGAAAACTACACTCCTGACATGACCAGGAAGCAAGTGGATGATTCCATCAAACGGTAAGAAATAAGATAAAGTCGGTGACCTCTCGCCACTGCAAACTTCTGTAAAATTTGCACAAGATTTTTATTAGCATTTAAAAACAACAATTCCACGGAAACGCCAGTATACGAATAACTAGAGTGCAGGCAACATTTCCGCTCAACAAAGGTACGCTCAATTTCTTTCAAGTATATGCGAAAAGTTAACATTTAACGTGAAACGAGAAGCATTTGCTTTTCAAACTTTGCACTTGGTTGACCACCACTACGTCTCGAAAATATACTAAGAAAACTTTGTGCTTGCATTTCAGTAAATATCTGTTGAAGGCACGTGCTCTTGTAAAATACTAGGGAAGAGCAATTCACGCACAAAGCCTCAATTGATGTTTTCGAATTTTTTACACATAATTGATTTCGACGTTCGTAAAAAATGTTTATGGCGTGACTGAAACTTTGCAGCATTACACCTATGCTGTAGCTTTTTGGCTCTTTCTCTATTCAGCATTTTATGCGCTTTCAGAATTTGTTGAAACAAACTAAAACAAGCCAAATCTGTGTGGGAATGGGAACATTGCTTTAGGCGAAGTTTAGCAATTTTACTTAAATGTTCCTTCACAGTTTTATAAGTTAAAATCGATTTTTTCCAGAGCTTTTGGGGTGTGGGCGAAAGTGAGCAAGCTAAAGTTTTTCAAAGTCGACGATCCCAGTCAAGCAGATTTGAAAATATCATTTGGAGCGAGAAATCACGGTGATCCGTACGGATTTGACGGCAAAGGTAAGTTAACGTTTGAGTTTTAGCCAATGTTGAAGCACTCCAGCAAATGATTGTTTGGCGAAAGATTGCTTCAAAAGCTAGCTTTTGCTGCTTGGTTTTTGGGACCTGCTGAATCAGAGTTTATTTACCGCCTGGTGTGGAGATTTCTAGAGAGATTTTGTCAAACAATAGTTCCAGCAGCTACATCCAGATGCACAAAAGAATTTCGATGTAAGCCAAAGTCTTGAAAAAAGACAGTAATCAAGAGAAGGTCAATATAGAGCTTTCATGACGAAGAATTTTTACTGCCAGTTATAACGTGGTAAGCACCCTACAACTGTTCAAGTATGTACTTTCCACGATGGGTGTAAGCACGGAATCGATCAGCCAATTTTTAATAGGAAATCGATTTCACGTAAAATTACGCATCCTCAGTCCTTATTCAAATAGAATCAACAACTGTTTGCGTTTAAGGTAGAATCGCCATACCTCTGCATTCGATTCGAAAGACTCCGGGCCACCAGTGAAATAGTCAAGAAATTACTGAAAAGATAGTAGCAAACAAGCATTTCACTCTTTTGCGATTTCACCCAGGTGTCCTTATTCGTGCGGCTGTCTGGTTTTGAAAGGATTATTGTTCTGGCAGCAAGCCTTGCAGAACTTTTACGACCGCACCTTTTTTCTTCGCATTGCCCTATTTTTAGAGCAGAACTCGGCGCTATATCGCTTTTCAGAAATGTTTACGGTCGAATGTCATTCCTAGGATGCAATGTTTGGCCGGACGTGACTTTGCTGCGGCTTGGTAGCGAGAACAATGGAAAAGATATGTATTTGTCGTTTGAAGGGTTCCCAGTCAGGGCGACGTGTAAGAAACGTGGCAAATGAACTGCTTAGCGATGTACTAATTGCAACCTAATGAGTTGCACTTTACGTTTTCCATTTCAAAGTAAATTGACTTGTTGCTCTTCTGATCGTCTCCACGAAGTTAAGCTTGTTATTTAGGCAAGGCGAAGCGGTCTAAGTATCAGTAGCTCACGAACAAATTCGATTGCACAGTCATCCGCTTTCAAATGTTCAAATTTATGTTGAGATACTAAAAGCTTAATTTAATGTCTTTAATCGAGGTAACGTTTTTGTGATCCAATAATCGAAATTCGATGCCATTTTGCACGAAAGCTCACGTTTATAAAACGTTTTTTTTTGCTAAATCGATCATCCAATTGAGTTTTTCTCGACTTATATTTCGCAGAAAGTCTTGAATGTCGATTTACACTTGATAATGTCCAACAACTGCAACGAGTAGGCACTGAATAAATCACAGCAACTAGCTGACCGCTGAGAGACAGCCAGAAAAAGATGGAAGAAGGTTATAAATTACTTCCCAATATAGTTCAATGCAAGGCAGAAACCAATCAAATGGATTAAGATATTTTCAGATTAGATTTCTGCATTTATCGAGGAGGAAAGAGCTGATTTTTATCTAAACTCGCTCTTGAACGTCAAACAAACATCTTCATCATTTGCTTTCATGTTTTCATTGAACGTTAACCCTGGGGCGGCGATTAGTTCTGTGATACAGTGTCCGCCTCTCAATTGGAAGGTGGAGTGTTCGATCCATGGCCACTGAATGAATCGCCGTAGCGCTCCTTGGGCAAGAGCGTTCACCTCAACCGCCCCTAAAAAAAGCAATGATCAGCCTGCCGCCAATTGTTAAATATATCATTAAAAAAACGTTTAACCTCATCTAAAACCAGGCCCGTAGCAAGGTTTTAAGGTTTCGGGGGACGGGGGATACATGTTTAGGGAAGAAAAATTTTTGTTTTAATTATATGTTTAAAATAAACTGTATATAGAAATTTCTGGTCACAACAAAATTTGGAGGTCACTATCCTGAATACCCCATGGCTACGGCCTGTCAAAAACAGTTTTTTTTTGTGTTCTTAACAAATTATAAAATCTCTGGCTTGGGGCTTTCCACTTTTTTATGAAATGAAGGTGTCAACAAAGTTGATTACTAACTCGTTTTAGTTTTGTGTCAAACAATGTTTAATGTCTAAATCTACAAACACGTTATATCTAATAAAAAAACTTACAAATCACACCTTCTATTACACAAAGCCACACCACTAGAAAGACAAACGGTATTCCGATTAATCACTCGGATCGCGAAATTATTCATGTGATCAGCTCTTGATCTTTAACTCTTCATGTTTTGAAGGTGGAACATTGGCTCACGCTTTTTTTCCAAGCGATGGACGAGCTCACTTTGACGAAGATGAACAGTTTGACTATAAGGGCGGCTCTGGTAAGTCATGTCTGTATTAAATCTGCAAACGGTTTGAAGTGGTTCACCTGGTCTGCTTATTTACATGACTAGCTTTGCTATACCTTCATTTAAGGGAAATATCTTTTAGAAATAGGTGCCAACATTTTCTGAGTTTCTTTGGCTTAAAGGTTTATGTACAGGTTAATTGTTTAAACTGCTCAAATAAAAATTTACCTGGAATATCAAGAAAATCCAATCGTGGCACTTAAAAGGTTACACTATGTTATGATGCGTGGAATAGGTAAAAAGAGTATGTTTTGCTTCATGTTACATGTGTTGGAATGTTTCTGAGACAGACAGATTTTGGTTAGGATGATGTGATTATGTAGATGCATCCCTAAGTAAATTGTTTCATGTCTGGATTACACTACTTTGCGCTAAAAGCGGAAATTGTTAATTTTCACTAACCACGCAACTACAATTTTATTGATTTTCAGGTGTTAACCTCTTTATCGTCGCCGCTCACGAATTCGGCCACGCTTTAGGCTTGGGTCATTCAAGCGTGACAGGATCGCTCATGGCTCCGTTCTATCAAGGCTACGTGCCAAACTTTGAGTTGCACAGCGACGACATTTCAGGCATACAGCAGCTGTACGGTAAGGACCGGCAGAGTTTGTACTTTTGCCAAAAACTTGACGTCTGTTTTTTTTACAGGCTGGACAACATTACTGGACTATTTTACGATAATGAACACAAACAGTATTATTCGATACCTGGGGTTGCTGCGAAAGAGCATAATTTTTTATAAACTGCGTGCTAGTTATGGCAGCTGTTAAGAATAGTGGCACATTTTTTTTCAGGGTGAACCAGATATCAATTAAAGAAACTTAAATGTGTGTTTGTACAGAGTATGTGATAAACACTTTTAAATCTTCTAGTTTTAGGTATGATTGGATCTTATTCCTTGCCTTGTGCTTGATCCTAAAATCACTGTTAAAGTTGGGATACACTTACCCGTTTGTTTAAATCGTTTTGGTTTGTTTCAGAAGCAAGTTTACAAAATCATTCTTACGGATTATGTATTACTACAGGCAAGAGACCAATTACTACCGAAGAAAAACGGAAACCAGTGACCACTCGCCCGCCCAGAACCAACCCCACAGCACCGACGAAAACCCCAAAAGTTGGAGCGATGGATGTTTGCGGGAAAAGAATTTCGTTCGACGCAACGTTCTTCGGTAAGAGATTCATGTGCATAGATTCTTCTTTAGACCTGATGCTTACACTTTCTGCAAGTCAGTATTCTTGCCATATCAAAAATAGCTCTCTCCAATCCTGTGTGTACTATGTAGCTAGCTCATAGCTGCGTAGGTCCTTCAAGCTCATGAGAACGTCAAAAATTAGTTATCAAGGAAGATGAAGACCTAAGAAAACATTGCAGAGCTTCTTTTGAAGATTGTGACCCCGATTAATGTTTGTTTTGTTGTGCATGCAAAAGATAGCAGACAGGCTGTAAATCTTCAAAGAACAGTTGCGAACGATATGCTTTTTTTCAGATACGAGGAAACAGGTGGTGTTTGCTCTGAAAGGACAATATTATTGGAAGATAAACGATTACGGTGTTGTAAGAGGTTATCCGAAAAAAATAAATCGGTTTTGGAACGGTCTACCCGGAAACATAAACGCTGCTGCTTATTCCAAATACACTGGAAGGACTTACTTTTTCAAAGGTTTGCAACAGACGTGGTTACTGTTGAATGCGTCATACCTTTATAGTGCAAAATATAAAGTTTAACAAGTCCATGGAGTTCTTGAGGTCAAACATGCATTATACATCTGCTTCATGACTATTAAAATCTAGTTCAATCTCTTTTTTCAATTTACACAAATAGGTCATATTTGCAGAAATATCATTACTTGAGGACACCAGTTTTATTTTTCTAGTTCATTACTGTTTCACAATTATAATGTGTCTGAGAACAAAGCAATAAAAAGTAATATCCTATTTTTCAACTATCATTCCAAATTAGGATCAGATGCTTAGCTGGTACCTGTAGTAAAGGATAGTTCACGGCAGATATTCGTCGACTTTCCGCAGGACATCGGATGTGGAGATATGATTCAAACAGGGTTTTGGAAGGCGGATTCCCGCGAAATGTTTCGTCTCTCGGCCTTCCCTCGCATCCGGACGGTGCTGTGCAGTGGAGCGATGACGGGATGATTTACTTATTTAAAGGTAAGCGAGTTTGGATGCGCCACTGCCAGTGAAGCAGAGGTCCAACAATGTTGTGGAAAAGTTGCTTTATTGAGCCTAAAATAATTACTTTAACATCACATTAAAATGTGTTGCATTGCCTGGTGGCGCATACAGTCACTTCACGCCAGTGGTTCTTAACCTGGGGGGCGCGCTCCCCNGGGGGCTTCAATAAATTACCAGGGGGGCGCGAACCCTTATACGCCCTACAACATGGAAGATTTGATCAATGAATTTACCAATAAGTACATTTGTTTTTACAGCCTATTTAAAGTCAGGGGGGCTTGAAGCAAAGGACAATTACTTTAGGGAGGCGTGGTATAGAAAAAAGGTTAAGAACCACTGCTTTACGCAGAAACGCGCCTGTGAGCAAATTCTCATGCCTGCTTACGGTAACTCGAAAGCAATCAACTTAATACAATATTTAAGTAGGTAGTGCTGCAGATAATATTCCATTTAAAAGTGATAATTTTATTATGTGTCCCGGCTAATAGCCTGAAAGAGTTTACCCAAAAACTTAATAAGTTTAACTAAAGAACATGTTCAATTTTGCCTGAGCAAAATTTCTGCCTGATTGTGTGAATTGTTTTATAAAATATTAACTCTTTGCCTAGAGGACAGGTGCATCATCGCTTAGCAAACTGTGCAAGTTATCAGGGCTCATCTGAAGATGAAACAGTAGAGGTGATCATAACGTTGTGTTTATTTTTTCCTAGATGGATATTTTTACCGTTTTAATGAATACCAACGCTACGACGGTGTGAGAAGATACGCCCCACGAAAGATCAGTCGATATTGGAGCGGCATACCCGACTCAACCAATGCTGTTCTATCTTGGAAAAATGGTATGTTAAATTTTGTGCTCCTGGCGTTCTTGTTGATAAGATCCTCCTGGGACATAATATGAGCACAGATTTGGAAAGGAATGTGAAATTGTTAAAGTCAATCAGCCAGCAGTTTTGAACGTGTTTATAACAAAACCAAAACAAACTTTCCAAGTCAGTCTGGTGCAATACTTGTTCAAAAATTTACCTCGAAAGTAAAACTGTTTTGCGGCCATAATTTGCATCATTTGTGGATATCTATTCCTGTCAATGCACTTATAACGACTGCGCTGGAAAACAAACAAGACGTTTTCAAGTGTTCTTTGACAAAGGTCTTGTAGAAGTTATCGAGTGTACATAAAGGCCATGACTGGCAGCGATGCGAATGATTTTAACTGAAAGCAAACTAGCAAACTAATCATACCCTCTAATTAAGAGAAATATTCACCTTCTACTACATCATAGGTAATTCATGTTTGTCGGTAAAAAATTATTTTTATAAACACGGCAATGTCATTAAGTTTCTTGGTTCTTTTCAGGAAAAACGTACTTTTTCAAAGGAAATAACTACTGGAGATTTTCGGGATTGGATAACCAAGTTGACAAGAATTATCCTAAAAGTGTTAAGAGATTTTGGATCGGATGCAAAGGCAGAAGAGATGAAACCAGTCAACGTCTCTCTTCCAGTAAGCAAACTGTCTGATCTTTTTAAATTGCCTATGGAGTTTCCGTAACTATGCGGTTGACTATTCATTTATGCCAATCGTGGAAACTAATCTATAATTTGGCAAATATGCGGAACAGGACATTTACTTGAGAAGTTTTTTTACTAAATACATCAAAAAGGTAATTCAATTTCATGCTTAGAAATCTGATTGAGATAAAAGTGAAAACAAAATAAACACTTATAAATAAACCGTGCTTACAAATACCCTTTTGTATGCAAGAACGAATGAAGCTGTAAAAGCAAACAGACACCAGGCATCTTTTAAACAGACGTTCTGAGTGACCTTTTGTGTGAGAAGGTGGGGTTTAATTGATCAGCTGA
>JGI24022J15233_10001654_pt1 | contig 19206 bp, 9 predicted proteins | sample Ectturendosymbi2_FD_15233 | JGI IMG/M metagenome (IMG submission 15233) | reverse complement strand
CTTGAAAATGACACACAGCTGCGAAAAAAATTGATCTCTGTTATGCGACAGCAAAAAGTCTGCAATGCGGCAGAAATAAACAAAGTCGCTTGAGAATGCGCGTTCGAAAAAGATTCCCGTATGGAAAAACCGCAAATCGCCGATGCAGCAAGAACGCACAAAGATGCAAAATTGCAAGAAAGGAGCTGACACAACCAAGAAATAATGATGATATATGCGAATACGGCAGTGTCCACTATAGCTTCACACTTTGAGATCATTTCTTGTAGCTTTCCGTGTTTCCACCATTCTATTCTTTTGTTCAGGTATTTGACATGTTCTCTGTTTTTTGATTTGAGAGATGGCTTCTGGAGTATTAGTGGCAGAACTATTTGAAGCATGTGTATCGCTACTGACTCCAATCTTTTACTGCTGTTAAAGAGTCTTATAAGACAAGTCATTTCTGCTATTAGTGTTTTTCCAGCTTTTCCTCTTGGGATTTGCATATAGTTTTTTTCCATTTTACAATTTTTTGATATGTCGAATCAAGACTTTTTCTGATTTTCTTTAAGTCTTTCATCTTGCCCCATGTGATAGGCATTTCACTTTGGGTGGTTTCTTTATTTTGTTCCATGCAGCTATCGCATAGCCATTGCAACACGTTATGTCTATCATAGTCGTCACGAAATATCTCATTGTCCACTCGACATTTCGATACATATGCAGTGGTACCATTTTGTGCACTCTCCATCACAAAACAGGGCCTCCTCGTTGCTGAGGACAATTTTCTGACCCACTCCACATTTATTCATCCTGGATGCCCCAGCGGCTCCAGTGGCCTTCCAGACAAGTAGCTTTAGCTAATCTGCATTATAATCAGCCTACAATATTTCTGAAACTTATTCAAATAGAATCAAGTCTAAAAATTGATGCTTTTGGAAATAAGTTGAGAATGTCTTTCTTGCTGTGTTGGTTAATTTTATCAATCTACAAATGGATGATCTGTGTATAAATCATCAAGTACATCCATGCCATTAGTTGTGCTTAATACTTCTATAAACTGAAATGTTTTTGTTAATTTTTTTCACTTTACTGTTTCTATTATGTAGTTGTTTTACTACTGTATAGTTGCTTTTGTGGATTGTGTACATTTTTCTGATTTCACCATGAAAACAATGCTTCTTGAGGTTTGTAATGGGACGTTTACAGGTATAGGCTATCCAGTATCCATGCAGGGGGTCACATTATAGGAAAAACTTTAAAATGGGGTCGGACTACAAAAAAGTTTGAGAAGCTTTGCCTTAGAGTACAAATCGTTGTCTGTACTTCGTTCTGCTAGCCTGTTATGGTTGAACTAGGCTTGTACATATATTATGATGATAGGTGTTTGGTCAACGGTGCCTAATCAGTCGATGGTCTACTGGTAGACTGCAGGCTGTTCCCAAGTCAACTGCAATGGCTGTTGTTAAAATAAAAAGTTTCTACAGTGGCTTCTAATAAGTTGTCCATATGTTTTCCTTATAGTGATTGGAAAGATTTCCTCTGTGAGGCAACCTGGCTCAGTTGCTGGTTTTGTAGCATTGTAACATTTCAATAACCCTTAAGAATGTAGGTTTCCTGCGGTTGCTGGCTTTGTCGTGTTGTGATAGGGATAAACTGATATGCTGGGACTAAGTTACTAAGACCAAGGAAAGCTGTTAGTTTAGTAATTAATGTTGTTGCAACCTCTCTGTTGGCGTTGCGTTGAATGTGCAATTCACCATGAACGGGATGTGCACAAAGAACAACACCCATGTATATGTGGCGTGAACAAGCAATAATAGAGTGATCCCGATAGAGTGATCTTGGTGAGTGACCTCTAATAGTGCTTATGAAGCTAGTCAACAGTGGACAGTACTTGCTAATGGTGACGACGAGAGGGATCTCATCGGGTGATCTGTATTGTTGCTTGCTGCTACAGTGTGAAGCTTTGCGCATTTGCTGCTCAGGCTTTCCGATCAAAACAGTGTTATGCAACGTGTTTAGTCAGTGAGCACCAATAGTATTAGTGTTTTAGTATTAGTAATACTAAGACTTACATCACATTCTAGAATTGCATGTGCAAACATATTTTTCAATTTTTTATGTTGATTGGACGGTGGCGTTTGCTTTTGTCAGGAGGTTGTCAATACAATTTCAAATATTTGTTTGCACACCACTTCGTAGGATGTTGACGCACGTGGTTATAAATGTTAGACCTGAGGTGTGTTGCAGTCTAAGGTTACTCAGGAGACCAACAATGATTTTGTGTGTATTTGCATGTGTTTGGGTATGTTGTTAACTAATGATAACCTGTATTTCGTAAGAAATAATTCTGGATATTTATTGATCAGGTGCCATAGTGGGCTACTACCTATGTTCAAACATTTAAACACTTGGGGACTTTGAATTGTGCACTTTGTGAAAAAATTTTATTGCATCCCTTCTAACAGCTAATAACCATAGAAGTTACACAACCTTCAATGTTAACATGGCTGAGATGAAACTAGCCAAGACCTAACATTGTCACCCAAATGAAAAGGTTGTTTATTCCCAATCTCAAAAGATCTGCCTTGAAACTGATAGCTCTTTTTGGATCAACTTATTTCTGCAAGTCTGCTTTCTTGCTCATAAAAAGCATCAGGTCCAAGCACAGATCAGCAATGAGTGATAACCACCTGGAAGCCTTCTTATGTCTTGCAAGATGCTATGCTTACACTCCTGACTCCAAGAAGCTAGCAAGCCTCCAAGTGCCATGTCTGCCACTAAGTTAGGAAGTATAATTTTCTTTTTTCAAACTCGGAGATCCACCTATTTTGTATCTGGTTTATATTTCAGTTTGGTTCGTAGTCATATTGCTTATCAAACCGATTGACGTGTGTGTACATGTTTGAGAAAGGAAAGATTTTTGATGTTAGGTATAGTAGTTGTGTTACACCCAGAATAAGTGTTGTGAAGTTAGTTACTGCAGGCTGGAAATCGATGTGTGTGGATATGCGATGTTGACACTGGACTGGTAGACCCTGGGAGGGTGACTACTTGAATGGTAGATCTAGAGTCAAAACACAGTTGGCAGCAACACTGTGTTAGGTAAATGTAGTGTCTACATACAATGTCATGATCCTTTACCAAGCTGCACAAGTTGCAAGCAACACAACAGCAGTCTAAACAATATAATTTAGTTTGTAATGGCAATGCAACTTACGTTTGGTTCATAACATAGATTAGGTTAGGGTCATTTAGTACCATCTACCTCAGGATCTTTTGATATCAACTGTAACTGTTTTGTTTACTTTTGGTTGTTGATACTAGGGTTGTATTCAATAATTGTTATATTTGCTGTTGTAATATGCCTTGTTTTGATAGTGAATGCCAGTCACTGTCACAATCTGTTGATGATCAAGTAAGAATATTACCTACGGAAATTGAGCCACGGTGGTGCAAGGATTATGAGGTAGGCTATGTTTGAAGTAGTATGGGAAGAAAAAGTGACTATATATTTTATAATTTGCTTTTTGTTTACTGTTAAAGTAATTGATTTGCAGGAATTCACTGCTTGATCACTTTGATAATATCTTAATTGAATATCTTTCTAAAAAGCTTAACAAAATGTTGGTGTAGTAAGCTGCAAATTGCAATACATATGTATTTCATGGTTGTGAACCTTAGTTAATCTCACCCAGTTGTTATAAAAATTAGCAAAACTGCAATCAAAGTAAGTGTTTCTTTATTTGCACAAAGGTAATATTTTGAAGAAAGTCTGGCACACATTTTCATAGCCACTAATTTTAGGTAGAGCAATCATTAATTTTTTTTCCACAACTGGAAGATGCACAATTTAGGTGTTAAAGCTTTAACTACTCTAACTGTTGTATTCGTGCAACGTAGAGACACGAACACAAAGTAGAAGTAATGAAGGAAACAAAGTAGCGTATAAGAATGCTTGAAACAGTAATGATTAATCTGCACTTTTGCGCTAGTTACGTGAAGAATGCGACTAATATGTTTAAGACCTTGTACATCATTTATTATAGAGGAGACTAAATCACACAAAGAACCCATATATAAATGCTTCGCGAGCTAATAACAAATTTGCTTGACCCCATACCCACAACAGTAATACTGTAGTAGTTAATTTGCTGCATAGCAATGCAGTAGTAAACACTGCTAAATCATATTCTTAACTGGGATGTTGAAAAATCTCTGAAGTTATCCAGAGGAGGTTCCCTAAAACTTGATTAAATCAAATACAGGGTTACCATGCATACATGCACGACAAGAGAGTGGCAACATAAAAATGATATACAAAGCAGGAAGTTGACTGTTGAAACATGTAAAAATACAAAACAAATGAAAGTATCATTCTTTGAGACTAGGGATGGGCATTTCAGATTAGTTTGCTATTCCAGAATTATTCTAGAATAGCTATACCGAATCTTATTCTGTTTTTTTTCCTGCAATGCGTTGCACCTGAGAATTATTAAATAAAATGTCTCTACTCAAAAACCAAGGAGGTCCACACAATGCACATTATTTAATCTGGTACTAAAAATCAACCGTTTACTACTTCATCAGAAAAACATTACATTTTTGCAACATTTAACAACAATTTTAATGCAGTGGCGCATGTTGCAAGGCAAAAGTGTTTCTGTCAGGGAAGGGCAGCTTTTTCAGAATAAAACCTGATTCTCTAGGCTACAGGTGTCCTTGAGGCCCAATCAAACTTGGATAGTGGCCTGGCGTAGCTACTTATTTTGATACGAGTATCAGTCGCATCGTTGGAACTTCTAGAGATCAATCGATGCTTTGGCATGCCAATATATATCGGCTGATATGGCGATGTTGCTGATGTGAAAATTCTGCCAATATATATTGGCAACATTTGCTCATAAAAACCGCTGCGTTATTGTTCTGCACAAACGTGACAAAGTGTTAGAAACCCAATTATTTAGTCTATGATTGATTAACGTAAATTCACTGTCCTGTTCCTTACAGCGCACAGTTCTCTGACTGGTTGACTACACATTACATAAGTAGTGTGTATTCAGACGGTTGTGCTATCGTCTGCAATCTAGATAAAAGATCTATGACTTAAACTTTTCTTGCAGGTTTTTGCACGGTAAGCAAATGACTGTCTGTAAACAAATCAGGGTATGTGTTGTTGTGGTTGACTGTTTTGGCGACCCAGGTTTACATAGAAATCAATGTTGTACTGTTCTTCATCACAGTGAAGTAATATCTTTCAACAGTGGTTTGAGTAATGCAAAAATATTGATTATTGGCAATGAAAAACATTGGTATCAGCCTAAACAGCCTTATTGGTTGAGCTTTAATTGTAACACTCAAACAAGATTTCAGATTATCACTGGTCACAGCGCATTTATTACATCACAATCACTTTTTGTTTTTACAAACGTGGTGCTGAAAAGATATGTGATAGCTTGTTGAACATTCAGCAGATGTTTGACGTACAGCAAAAAACTGTTTATTCATACATGCATGCACTTGTAAATTTGATGCTAACAATCAGCTGCACAACTGCATCTGTGTAGTGCTCTCTATAGAGATTGTTAAGAATGAATATACTCGCATAATCACTGCAGAGAATGCTTGAGTAAAGTTGCTCTGACCTTGTATCATGATGTAAAAATGAATTATGAGAAAGAAGTATAAGGCTTCTTGCATGACAAACAATGTTGTTAACTGTTTATTCCAATAGAGATGTTTTTGAAATACAATGCTTCACTGGGTATTTTGTTCAGACAATGCGATGGCAGTTTGTGAGGCTAGCTGTTGCGCCTTTCAATATGAAGAATTCGTCACGAAAAATTGGCTTAGTTTCAGTGGAAATGAACCAGCATTACTTGGCATGACATTAAAATAGACCTAAGCTTATTTAACACCTTGGCTTCCAATAGGCTAAGGCTAAAATCCAGCAGTTTGCACATGTTTTGTGTGGGAATATCTCCGCTGATGCTTGCACTAGAAAGCTGTTCAAACTCTCAAAAGATTTGGCAAGTCTTCGTGTCTGCAATGAAAAATATAATTTTTGGTTTTGGGTTTCGTTTTTTTTGTGAGTGACGTCATAAGTGGAGTTTTTTAGACCTTTTTGGCCCACTTCATCTGACCCTAGACCCAAACCACTAGATGTATTTCGCTCGCATTTTTATTGGAAACTACACTAAAATCTGAACCTTTTCATACTTTGGATGACTTGCTGGGGTTTCTGGTTCAAAAGTTGTGATCTAAAATAAACAAACAAAATAATTAATCACATATTTAGATAATTACTTGGTTTGTTTATTTTAGATCACAACTTTTGAACCAGAAACGATGGAAAGTCAATCAAGCTCTCAAAAGACTCGGATTCTAGCCTAGTTTCCAATAAAAACTTCAGTGAAATACTTCTGTCTAGCGATTGCGCCCAGGTCAGGTACCAGCAGCCAAAAATTGTCAAAAACCTACCTTACTTATGATGTCACTCACAAAAAAACGAAACCCAAAACCAACTTTTTTTTTCATTGCAGACTGGAAGACTTGCTGAGTCTTTTGAAGGTTTGAACAGCTCTGTAGCACAATCGGCTGACGAACTATGTGGTTGGTAAGTCAACTGAATTATCCCTGTTTTTTCCCTGATTTCCAAGTGTTATGTATTTGTAGACCAGCAGCCAAAGTGTCAATCCCGTCACAATCTAGCAAGCACAAACAGCAGATAAAACTCTGGCCTAAACTGCAAAACAAACCATGACACTTTTGAGACTGTCCATTCGCTATGAAGCAAAATATTGCAAATTTGCTTAGCATGTACCTGGGTGTGCACAACTGACAGCTTTTATTGCATCTAGCCCTGGCTGAGTAGCAGACTCCAAAACATGTGCATTCGACGCACAGATCAGTAGCTTGTTTCATGTTATTGCGTAGGAGTATTTTCAACAAGGCAGTGACGTGAATCATATACAACGTTAGAAGGAAAATGTTGCATGTTCCAAACCACCTGCATTAGTGACCTGCAGTGGCAGCATCTGATATTTGATTAGCATTACTGCTGAGTACCTACAGCACAAGGGGACCTATGATGACAGTTACGTGATGTGCTGCTGATGTAATGCAATACATCAAGGTTTTTCTATCACACAACTTGTTGGCAGTTAATTTTGCACTCGAAAAATATCTCTTTGAAGATGCTGACATGGCAAGTCATGCAAAGATTTTTTCAAGCCATTTATGCAAGCAAAGTCAACTGCTCATTTGCAGTTTTCCTCTCTCCAAGCATTTTGTGTGCTGAGTTGACTTGAATAAAATGACTACAACTGATTTTAAAACATACAGGAAACAATGCACTCAACGACTTACAAATGCATGTAGTTGGTTAAGTAACTGCAGAAATCACTGCACATGTTGGTGTCTCAAAAAAACTTGTAGGGTGAACTGCAAAATGTCAGTGCATGCACAATATTGTTTAGTCTCCACTTGCCCATGCGTTGCAAGAGAAAAATACCTGTGCAGTGTGCATGCACAATAGTTCTGAATTTCCATGTAGTGCAATAGAAAAACGTAAGTGACTAGACTGAACAAATGTCTGTTCGTGCGCATTAACTTTCAATGTGGTAGAAGAAAGTATACTGCTGACATTGTGGAAGATCTAAACCAAATCCTATTACCTGGTTTAAATTAGCATAGAGCTCGACTGATAAGTTTTTTTTGGCCGATACTGATGTGTTTATTTTTTCATTGCCGATAATTGATGCCAATATTTTTGCATTACTCAAAGCAGTGTTTATTTTGCCTCATGAGGCTAAATAAGCACTCCTGGAGCTGTTTTGCCTTCTGCCAAACATGATTGGTTGAACTGGTCACATGACAAGTTTGGAACGCATGACTTGCTCAGTTGATTGTGATGTCTGTAACCTGTATGATTTTAATAACACCTCCAAAAATATATATAACACTGCCTCAACAGTATCATGGAGTATCACACATAATGTTACATCACAATGCATAAATCAACTATCAAGATGTTGTCATGAACTGTTATGTCATGTTTTAATCCGTCGTGGCTACTGCCTTCAACATTCTTAATCTGAATCATGCGTGCAAGGTAATTCACAAACAGGCAAACATGTGCTGTGTAAAACTGCCTGCTTGTCTTGGGCTATGTGTCTATGCTCTGATGCATGCACATCTCATGAGTAGGCAAACAAAAATGCATGATGGATTACTAACAGAACTCATAATTTCATCGCGATGAAGAACTGTACAACATTGAATTCTGTGCAAACCTGGATCACTGCTTGCTGTGACGTAGGAACGTTTTTTTGGCGCACGCTGAAGGCCTTGTCTCGCTAGGTAGCCTTCCAAACAATGTTGAGAAAAACCCATTTTTTCAAAAAAACCCAACCCACTTATTTTTTTTGTTTTTTTAAAAAAAACAAGTTTTTTTTATTTTAAAAAGAAGCAAGAATTTGTTCTTTTTTTGAGGAAAACAGAAAAACCCCTTCTGAATTGTTCTTATTCCATCATGCAATATCACTATTTTCAGGTTTACACAATAATGATTTGCTTACCTATTATGGCATTCAAAGTTGAGGGTAAAGAAATGTACCCCATCATTGTTTTCACAATGTGTTGTTGGTCAGTTCATTCCCAAGTGGTAAGGCTTAGCAAGCATGCGCACAGCAAACAGAAAAACCACTCCCACACAACCTCCGCAGTTTCATGTCAAGTTTATGTGCATGCTCTGCTAGTTCAGCATCTATAGAGTGTATTTTTTCAATATGATTTGATATGGTCCAAAACCAGAAAAAGTTTAGATGCAGAGAAGGCAGAAAAATTGGTAAAAATATAACGATTATGCAGAGCTGAAGAAGATAACCATTTGAATTTACTCAAAACTGTTTGATTTATTCTTCTCTTTTTTTGAATCATCTAAATTTCATTGCTGTTCGTTTGGTTTGATTAAAAAATTACAGTTAACTGTACACATTTCCTCCTTTTTTGTGTCCTGCTTATTTTATTTTTTAATTTTTAGTAGATTTTTCAAAGGAAAAGTAAAGGATATTTTTTAGAAAGGTTTTAATGTTTTTTTGAAAGGTTTTAATGTTTTTTTAAGTGGGCTTTTTAAAAAAAAACCTGGTTGTCTTTTTTGGGTCGTTTTTTTTTTACAACAACCCTGCTTGCAAAGGCCAAGTAACACAGTCAACCACCACAGCACATAACCTGGTTTGTTCAAAGGCAGACATATGCTTACCATGCAAAAACCTATGAGTGAATGCTATGTCATAGAGCGGTTTATCGAGATGATAGCGCCGCGGTCTGGTGACCTTGGAGTAATACACGCTATTTGGTGTTGCCGGAGGGCTGCACGCTGTTAACATAGAATTTGCATTGATTAGTCAGAGACAAAGTGGTAACTTGGGTTTCCAAACATTCCACGCAGAACAATGACATAGTGCTGAGAACAGCGTTTATAGGCAAATATTGCCGATACGATACATTGGCAACTCATATCGGCAATCCATATCGGGATGCCGATGCATCGGTCAAGCTCTACTTCTAATATCTTGTAGTATGTCTTGCCACATGATTATTAATCCATTGAAGATTGTCTCCACTGAAGTAAAAAAAACAGTTCAAAAATTTATAAAAGTGCGCACTTTTCACTTTAAGTTGAGAGCCTAGTTCTACAACAATGCAACTGAAATGGGCTTTGCATTTGCCTCTGAGTCACAGATGTTAAGCCAAACTTTTTTGGTGTATGTCACTCCATGTGCTTCTGGGAAGAACCTAGAAACAGGAAGCATCTCAGATGTTTAGGTGTGTTGCAACAGGTTGTTAAAATTAGTATTTGAAACCATTTGGCTTAGAGGCCTAAAATATTAAAAGGTGAACTATTGAAAGCTGTTGAACCCTTAAGTAGTACTTACACATTCAACCTTTGCAGAGTTTGGACTACGACAAATGCTACAACAAACCATTCCGGCAGCTCACACAAAATCTTGTCAAGGTTAGTATAATGCTTTTTACATTGAAGAATGTGATTACTAATGTTTTTATTTTAAATAAAGATTCAGAGCCGTGTTTCCCAAACTTTCTAAACACCTTCGGAACAGGGTGGATTTAGCTGTAACTCAATGGTCTTCAACCTTTTTTGTAAAATCGCCCCCCTACAGGAACTTTGATTAAAAATCACCCCCCACTTATGATTTTAGTCTTGGCAAAAATATTATTTTAATTTGAAAATATTTCAATGTTAATGAAATAGAGGGACAGTTTAGTTAGCACAGAAAAAGGAACAAACAAAACAAAGGCAATTGCATTTGTAGAAACAATGTTATTCATTTCCAAAAACTCTTGGTTCCAACCAGGGTTGTGGAGCTTGAACCTGGAGCCGGAGCCAAAAAATTTTGAATGGTGGAGCCGGAGCCTGAAATTTGAGTTCCCGTTCAACAGACATAGTTTGTGGAGCAAGCCAATTGTACAAATAATACAATAGTTTTAGTTTTTATTGGACCAAATTGTTCTGGAGCTGGAGCCAAAAACGTTTAGAGGTTAGAGCCGGAGCAAAAAATTTTGGATGCCTTGGAGGTTGGAGCCGGAGCCCGAAATTTGAGTTTAAGCTCCACAGCCCTGTTTTGAACTATTGCAAATCTTGCTCCCGGCTTTGCAGCTGCAAGTTTTTTAAAGCAGGCTGAAAATTGGTCAGCCTAAGTCGTATGGCATTTCCACCAATCTATGCTCATATCAAGACGATTGCGGTATTTTTTACGCATGTCCAGTACTTGGTTGAGTCTTGTTCAGCAACATATTTCATGGGAAACTTCAGTAGTACTATTAGCGTAACTTTTCCCAGAATGTCTGGAAAATGCTCACTGCACTTGATCCAAACATCTGACCATCTGTGTTAATGAAGTAAGGTACAGGCTTCATCATCGCTTTGGTAGTTGATGAAAAGTTCCGGGATGTGGAATCGCATTCACTTATGTTACTGGCAAAACACTTCACCCAGACACTTTCTAAGCAATCCAACTTTCGGCATTACTTCCATAACAGAAAGAGTTTGTACCAAACCTAAAACTAATTTTTTAGGATTTTTAGTTTAGCCAAGATGTGGATGGTTGGACTTACTTGCTGGTATAAGTTATCCCTTTCCGAGCCTGTTGTACTGACGTACTCTGTCATTATTCAGATGAACACAATGCAGCTATATCCTCAAGCACAGCAAAACACTCGAACTGACTTAAAAACATGATAAGCTTGTTTTACCATTTACGGCTAACTGTAATTAATTTTGCTAGCCATTAATTGCTATGTAAAATGTCTCATAACAGCCATTTTTCACATTTTTTAAATACAAGGTACTTGGTTCCACTGTTTTACTCAAGTTACGAGCCATAGTCTATAAAACGCACAATAACGGACTATGACGTGTTTTGCCAACGAAACAATGTTTTGGTAATGCTCTACCAAAGACTGTATGAAATCTTGTTTCAAGGCAATTTTGCTAATAATAACACATACAGTTGGGGGGAAAAATACAAACCACCGCTCATGTGCTCTACTTTAAAAAGCAGAAATCACACTACTGGCACTTGCCAAAGCTCTAAGAAACTCATGTTAGTTGGTGTAATACTTGACGTTTTTTTGTGACACGTACTTTTGTTTGGCAGTGGTGCCATCAGATAGTTTTGTAGAGGGCCACAAGCTTTTTGCTTGAGGGTACACATCATGTACACTGATTGTCTTGCCCTACACTTGTGTTACTTCTTCCACCTCTCTCCAGTTTGTTCCTGAGTTGACTGACGGGAAGATGCTCTCGTTTTGTTCTAGTATGTTTGCTTTTGTCTGAAAAACTAATTTGCCGTAAAACTACTTTGTCTGTAAGTGTAAATCATGTGCTTGAATACTGTATATGAAGCTTAACATGTATCAGTTATTTAACACCAGGTTTGAGTGTTATGTTTTTCTGTATTTCAAATTAATGAAAGAAAAATCTATTGAAAGTAGTTTACAAAAGAAAAAGAATACTTTTGTGAATAAAATATTTCATATTTCCACTATTAAAAAAATTGCGTCAATTGCTGCATTTCATCCTTCTAGGTATGCAAAAACAGCTGTCCTACTATTAATATAGGCTTGAAGGTATGGTGTCATTCTTATTCCAACTGCCTGATTTTGTGTTCTCATAGCCTGGCAATTATAATTTACGTAGGGTCTTTCATTGTCAAATAGATATTTTATATTGTTGTATTAACTTCTGTGCATCTGCTATTGCATGTTAGATATTTAACATTTAATTGAAATACCAAAGTTGTCATTTAGTTCTTAAAATATATTTATTCAGAAACAAGGTTTTCCATATGAATTGAAGAGAGAAGTTTTAAGTTGGATATCAATATGTATGGTTGGATTTCTTACAGCTATGGTAAGTTTGTGGTGAAACTGTTGTTTGTTCACTTTTGCAAATGCTGATGTTGTATTGTTTGTTGTTTTAAACCTGGGTGGCCATCTTCTAATTTCACAAAAAATGGTTTATGAAGTTACATTTCAACATTGTGCAAGCAGATGCTAGTTGTATATATTGCAGGATCAGTTTTGAAATTTGAATTGGTTGTAGATTACTGTAATTTTGAAAGGGTGCTGCAATTAAGAGAATGCTGCCAGTAGTGAGCTTTCATCAACACAAAACTTTGCGTTAGCTATTTTAGATTATTTTGCTTGTTCTTCAATTTCTTATTGGACAAGGATGCAAGTGAAGCATTTGTTGATTGCTTTGCAGGTTGCTTTTTTCATTGACAGCATCATTAAACTCCTAATGCATTTCAAGCTGTCTACTGTTACGAAAAGTGGGTCAGTTGAATGTAGAAGTTTTAAATTGCATGCGGACTTCTCACTGCATATTATTGCTATGTTTGTATGCTTTGAGTAATGATGAACATCGACTCCTTGTAATGCAGAGTGCACAGTTTTATTGCAAACCTCAGTTCTATTCCTTATTTCCCTTGTGCAACTCCTTGTTATTGACTTCAAACCAACTTGCGAAAAAACAGCATTTTCTTATGTTCAAGGGGCAGAAACCCAATACTTTGTGTGTGATCTATGTGAATTCCACCAACAGTAAACAGAGAACTACACAGATGTTGTAGTACTTTGGTGAAATACAAAAACAGTAATCAAGGTATACACAAATGTGTAGTTTGAAACCTGACACTGTGATATTCAAATGACTATAACTAGTTAACAATAATCATGTGTTACTTGTGCAAAAATTCTAAATTCTATATATAATATGGCTAAAGTCAGTGAATTACACTTATTGTCAATACTACTACAGTATTGGTCTGGTTTAGATTGTGGTAAACGTATGTTCAACAACCTCTGTTGGCTGTTCCCCTTGCTCTTAATGAGTTAAATGATTCTGATGTAAAGTAGAGATATATTTTATTTTGAATTGCTTTCATGATGCCAACTGTTCATTTCAATTTTACCTATTTCTGTAATCAAGCAATTTTGACACTTATTTGAGCTTCTTTGATAATAGTTTCATTGATCCAAAAAAATATTGTGCAATGCTGTAATGGTGTGATGGATGGAACAGCAACTCTAAGCAGTTGGAAAATTTTCTTTAAAGTTTCGTGTCTGACTAAAAGAAAAAGTCAAGTTTTTGAAGCAATGCATTTATGCATTATAAAACATGTCTTTATACATGTGTTTCTAAATAAGTTTTTAAATCGGCAAGAAATTCAATACTTAGAAAAAGTGATGCATATTGTGGGCAAAACATATGTGCAGCACTTGTGTTTCGTTTCACCTGTTGTGAACTTGCCTCGATTTTAACCATTTAAATTGTGTTTGTATAGTTATGCAAAGCTATCCACAGGGAACGGCTGTACCTGAATCTCTGCTTGTGTTGCTTTCATTCAATATCTTGTTTGTGGGAACAGCTGCATTGCTTGTTGTTTATGGGGAAGTAAGTGTAGGTGTTTAACAACTGTGTTGATTCTGCGTGTTGCAAAATGTGCTGTTTAAATCAAGACATGAGGAGTGATGTGATTACGTAGATCAATATTAACTTTTTTAATCAATTTCCTAAGTGGAATGTTGTTTCTAAGCATGCCATACAATTTTTAGAACAAGAAATATTTTGGCATTTCTTTGAAAGGCATATTCAGAGTCTAACTGTAGTTGTGGAGCTCAAGCATGATTAGGGGCCATGTGTGCAGATGGCATTGCTGTATATTTGTTTTCCTTTAGATATGTGAAAGTCATTGCCTATGTTGCAATGTTGTCTTTGAGTTAAACAAACCCCATTTTGAATTAAGCACATCTTGGCCAAAACTGGGTGCAGATATTATGTGACAACCATCACAGACCTCAATGAGCAAGTCAAATGCTTAACATCTGCTTGGCACCAAGCTAGGGAAGCACCGCCAACAGAAATAGGATATATAAGCAAAAGTGTGGCAATTCCCAAATGAAATAGAGCTTAACCAACATTTTCTGCCATATGCCCAAATTACTTCAAACAGAGGTTTGTTAAAAATTGTATAGGGTTCTTATGAAGTCTTAAAGTATTGAAAAAATTTTGGTCATTTCCAGCCTGGAAAAATCTTTTTGGTCTGTTAGTGTGGAAATAGAAAATAATTTTTCATACTTGATCTTTTGACATACATCTTCATAATATTTTATTCAATGTTGATGTAATTTAACTTATATCGTGTTAAATATTATAGTGCCCTATAAATATTATAGTAGATTCTATATATTTCAGTTGGGTAAATCATTCGGCAAAGTTAAGTCTAGAAAAAGTCTGCAGAAAGTCAGGAAAATGTCGTGAAAGTGTCTGGAAAATTATAATCAAAATTGCATAGGAATCCTGATTGTAGCTCTTACTAAATGAACAGTTTTAGTTTTTTGGGTTTGGAACCTGCTGACACTGGACCATGTGTGACGTGCTTGACCATTTAATGTGGTCTGTGCCAGATCTTTTGTTACCGAAGTTGGAATATGCTTCTGCTGCAGCTGTCGTTTTGATTTATTTATTTCAGTCTTGGGTTTGTTTGTTTACTCGCTCTTACTTTAGCCTTTTAGCATTTCACCCATAAGCTTTGCTTGCAAGTTTAAGGGCTGAGGATGCATAATTTTACGTGAAATCGATTTTGTTCTTACAAAATAATTTGCTGGTAGGTTCAACTGCATCGCCTTTGTGGAGACTAGTTACTCCTAGATAAGAAGACACGACATCAAGTCAAAAGAAGTCTCTCTCGTTCATCATAGTTTTCTTTCCTTGTTCCTTTTGTTCATCATAAGACAAAATTTGAAATTTTCTAAGAGCTGGCAGCGATATGCCACGATTTGTAAGGCCCACAATATTGAACAGTTTTCCTATTAAACGAATTTCCTAATCGATACGACTGTGTCACCTTTGTGGAGACTTAATGCTGATATTATGGATCGAAGTAACATTTTCAAGACTGTTGCTGTTGCACTGATTGTGTTTACTATTCGTTTCACAAAATATTAACTGTTGTAGGTGGTCCTTGTTTCTATAATTGCTATTACATCGTCTGAGAAGTTAGCCTTAAGACTTTTTATAAGTTTATTGTATGTTTCACTTAAAGCCTCTTGCAGCTGGCTCTGGAATTCCAGAAATTAAATGTTATTTAAATGGAGTGAAAGTTAGGAATGTTGGAAGATTAAAGACACTCCTTTGCAAAGCTGTTGGAGTGTTGTTCAGTGTGTCAGGAGGTAAGGGGTCTTTGGTATGTGGTGGCCAAAGCAGCTGTATTCTGGGATGCTGTGGTGCAGACCGCAGATGTATGGTATTTTGCTTAATGATGATTCAACTGCGATCTTGTTAGATTTTCTGTTTTGTTGAACAATAACTTATTGCTGGTTTTATTGAATTGTTCTGCTATGAGCTGAAAATGTCTTGTATTTCTGGAAGGACGAGTTAAATTAAAGAATCTTTTGAAGTAAGTTTAAGTTAAAGGATCTTTTGAAGCGAGTTGAACTTTGTTTGAAGTGCAGACCGTGTCGTAGAAGTTCATCGCTGCTCAAGCCTGTCTTTATTTTATTAATAGGACTGTTGGTTGGAAAGGAAGGACCGATGATCCACAGTGGCGGGGTGATTGGGGCAGGGATACCACAATTTGAAAGTCTTACATTTACGAAACTAAAACTAAAAATGCCTTACTTTCGATCTGATCGGTAAGTCAAGCAGTAGAAACATTAAGATGTGTTTCAAAGGGTTCGTGAAGTTTTTTTTTAAAGTTTAATGTTGGTGTTGCCAATTTCAGTTTCGTGAAGCAAACAGTAATGTTTCTCAGGGACAAACGGGACTTCGTTAGCGCTGGGGCGGCTGCCGGGGTTGCTGCCGCGTTTGGAGCCCCAATTGGTGGTGTTCTGTTTAGCTTAGAAGAAGGATGCTCGTTTTGGAATCAAAGCTTGACTTGGAAAACGGTGCGTATAGTTCGTAGCTGTTGCTTGTTTGTAAATTAAGTAGTAAATTTATTGACCTGATATGTCTTACTTCGCAGTTATTTTGCACAATGACATCAACTTTCACTCTTAACTTTTTTCTTTCGGGTTCTCAATACGGTGCTTGGGGTTCCTTTTATCAAAGTGGTCTACTTACGTTTGGAGTTTTGAAGGTACACAAATGGCTGCAATTGAACTAAATACAGGCTGTTGTTTTCTGTCATTGTGAAGTATTTCATAGACGCATAGGTAATTACTGAAACTTTAGAATAAAAACAAATGAGCTAATATCATCTTTTCTAAAACAATATGTATTGCCTGTTGTGCTGAAAAAATTAGGTAATAATGTGGTGTCTAGCTCTTGTAAACATTTGATGCAGCAACGCAGCTATTGCATGCTCCTGGATTCGTGCTTTTCACTTAATGGTCTGCCATGGGTGTCGGAAGGATTTTTTCCAGGGGGGCAATAATGGTTAAATTTCAATGTACCAACTCGAAACTAAGAGAAAAACATTTTTCTACTAAGAAATCACAGGAAAATATCATATTTCGAATTCCAGGGAGGGAGCTTGGCCCCCTCTCTCGCTCTTTTCCGACGCCCATGTGGTCTGCTGGAGTTACACCTGTTTAACAGTGTCGTCAATTTTCAGTGTCCAGACAACGACAAACAGTGCAACTTGTGGACTGCTGTCGATCTGTTCATTTTCATTTTGATGGGATTATTTGGAGGAGTACTGGGGATGGTATTCAATGCTGTAAATACAAAAATAACCTTTTTTCGTCTGAAATATTTAACAAGAAGACATAGAATTGTGAGGTTTGTGCTGGAGATTGTGTAGTTATTGTAATGGTTTATTGAAAAAAGCCATAAAGGATCCGGCCTGTAACCATTTATTCATTATGGCATAGACATTATACAGTTTTTTTGTTGTATATTTAGAAATATATTACGGAGGGTTAAAGTAAGCTTCCTGAAAAATTTACAAAATATACCGGTATTTGGAAAAGCTTCAAAGCTTTATATTTTAAGCTTCTACAAAACAATTTCTGAAAAATTCCACGAAATGTATTATATAAGTTACAAACCTTGTTTTGCGAAAAGTTCATTAAATTCCAGTGCAGTGTCGGCAAAAAAAAATCACTTTTTCAAGCTTGCCTTTAATAAATTTCTGAAAGCATTTTCGATTTGGTTTGTAACTATTTTCTGCTTTGTAAGGGAGTGGGAATCTCCGTTTTGTCATGGACTGCTGCTTTGAAAAAATCTACCAAATGTTTGTTTTGGTTGAAAGTGCATCGTAAATTTCACTTGCAAAAACGCTTGCATTTTGTACTTAAGGAATTCCGTGCAATTTGTGTTGAGCTCTCTCTAAAGAGACTTGAATACAACAAACATTGGGCGAAAGTCCGTCCGCCTTGCTCCAAAGCAGCACATGTACTTTCAAAATTCAACAGGACGTGCAGTTTGGTGTCTTTTCTGTGGACAATGACAATATGTTATTGAATCTTACAAACAACAAACCATTAAGAATGTGCGGAAGTCACTGAAAGGCCACACAAACAGAAAATATATCTCTTGTAGGAACTTCAAAGATTACCGACTACACATTTATAGTTTCGTACTCATCCTGTCCATCGGTCTGCCCCTATACCAAGTGAAAGAGACAAACTATGCTGACTTGTTTTCAATGAAAAAAGCGAAGTAATAGCATTGTTTATTTGCTGGTTCGTACATGCCGCCGCCATAAGCTTCCCGTTTCTTTCAGTGGATCTCTGGTTTCAGCAGCCACTTGCTCCGGTACAGCTATGTCCAACCTGCGGCCCAGTTGAGGGTTTGTGTGGCCCAGTTTAGGCTTACGCTGTAGTTAAAGTATCCTACATACTGACAACCTGTCCTTGTTGTGATAATCTTGAATTTGACATTTTTGATGCAGGTGGTCCTCAGTGCCACTTTATCACATCTGTTACCATTGCAGTTAGGATTCGAACGCTTTCAGTGCTTTAGGTTAAGCTAAATTTAGTTTGCTTAACTCAAAGTAAGCCATTCAATGTGCTGCCCTCAATAATATGTCATTCATTGTGCGGCCCTGGTCAAGATAGTGACATAACGTTTTAGCTCAGTGAGCCATTTGGGTGGGACATAGCTGCTCTTCTAGGATGAATCAAAGGAACCCAAATCCGCAATTTGATGTGAATAGTGTGTTTGAAAAATGAGAGGAAGCATCTCTTCGTACAGAATAATGAAAACCATTTGTGTTTACTACTGTCAACAAACAGTTGCTGTGATGAAAGAATATAATATGAGGTGACATTCCCAATCACTGCACAGTAGACAGTATGTCCAAAATGTGGGAAAATCCTGCAAATCTTTTCACTAAACTGGAGAGAAAGCATGAGAAAAACTGGTGCTATAGAACACTGGAAAGCTTCAGACAGGGGCTCTAATCGATCATCATATGAAGTTGCTATATGTGCATATTAGTGGTCCTTCATGCAACCGTCTAGTGCTGAAGTGATCCAAGCTGTTGATGACACGTGCTTTGATGGCACGTGCTTTGATGGCGCGTGCTTTGATGGCGCGTGCTTTGATGGCGCGTGCTTTGATGGCGCGTGCTTTGATGGCGCGTGCTTTGATGGCGCGTGCTTTGATGGCACGTGCTTTGATGGCACGTGCTTTGATGAGACAAAATTTGTTCCGTCCTTTTTTTCTGCACCGAGAAGAAAACATTTGCATTG
>JGI24022J15233_10001652_pt1 | contig 19217 bp, 11 predicted proteins | sample Ectturendosymbi2_FD_15233 | JGI IMG/M metagenome (IMG submission 15233) | reverse complement strand
GGCGCGAGTGCGCGTGGGCTCGAGCGAGCTTCTTTGACAGTGATATGAGCGCGAGTGCGCGGTAGTTTGTTGCGTTGTTTGCCTTCATTAAATCGCGTTAACACCCTTTTTGCCTCTTGTGTTACCTGCTGTAACACACACCTACGGGCGATTGTTACATCACACACAGTATGCACGTTCAAGATGATGTATTGTACTGTGCACGCTGCTGCACTGCAACAACTTTGAATTTACGATTCATTTGATGATTGTTGATTTGCTAAGCACGGCGGTATTTCTGTATTTAAAATGTCAAGACCAGCAGATTTCCAAAAATTGTAGAAGCACTTTCATATTCTGCAGTTCATGAAATCTCTGAGGGGGCCCATTTTTTACATTTAGCTTGCCAGGGGGGCGGGTCGGGGTGGCGCGCACCCATGCCCCCCGTCAGTTACGCCACTGGCGGTGAAGATACAAATATAATTGCTAGCAGAAATGTTGGAAATTGTCCTTACAAAATTTCGAGGCCCCGAAATCGGGGGCCACAGGCTTAAGTCTTTTTAACCTAATGTAAATCCGCGCCTGGTCATAAATCATAGACAGTTTGTCATTTTACGCGACCCTATAAACCTTAGGACCCGCTCACAGTCGGTCCCTCACTTAATTTGAAAACTCTTACTAGTGGACAGAAAACTGCGCAACATTCTGCTGAAAGATCCCCAGGAATCGTTGATGTTCTTGTAGTATCATGCACATTCATATTTTTATTGTGATTTTTTATTTTTACCAAGCTTCATTCAAAAGTTTGAAAAAGTTGCTGCTTTCTTTTCCTATGACGCCAAGACAAAAACAACAAAGACAAGTAAAATTAAATGCAAGTATGTGCAAGAAGTTGATGTTAAATAAACACACGTCCCTGAAAGTAGAGGTTAAAATGGAAAAACAAACATTACCTTCGATTCGCTTTTACACAAAGCTTGTCAAAACACTCTAAAAACCAGCAGTTCTCAAACGTTTCCAGCCGCGACCAAATTTTCTCTCAGCAAAGGTATTTGCCAACTCAAAATGTGCAATTAGACCAAAAGGTCCGAAATTAGAAATTCTGTTTTGTTGTTGAATTTTGTTCAATTTTTCTTGTAGGTGGGAATATACAGATTCACTTACTTTTTGTTACGGGCTCCACCAAGTCCGCGGACACAGTTGAGAATCTATCCTCTAAATTGATGCAAAATGCAGTAATTATATTTTTAAATCAGCGAAGAGTTGACAAAGTACTTTAAACAAGCGGCAAGTCTATTTTAACTTCGTAGAGCTGGCAGCTGTTAGGAATCCGTAATGGCACAAAGCGGAGTATTTTCCAGCTTCCATCTACGAAATTTCATTTCAAAGCGAAAATTATATATTTGCTGGAAATAATTCATGACACCCGTTGTTTGTGGGTTGACGTGTCACGCCGCCGTCGAGTCGATGTAGATTTTTCCTTATCTCGACGAGAGTTTTTGCCTCTGGAAACATTTTCTTGCTGATCATTCTTTCGTCGCGAGACCTTGCCAGATGACTTCTTACTACTTTTTCTACGTCTGCGTATCTTATCTTTTTGATCATGGTGTTTATCGTGCCCTTTGCGAGGACGTATGCGTGGACGTTCAATGTCTTGAGCAGATTCTTTGTGACGTGCTTGACGTGCACTTTTGTGATTGTGTGACCGCGAACGCAACGCACGATCATCTTTATCTGCGCTGTTTTGCCGGTTGCGTTGATGGTCACTGTCTTTCTTTTTTCGGCGAGCAGAAGGTGACGTCTTCCGAGATTCCTCTTGATAGTGCTTTTTATGTTTGTTGTCAATCTGTGTAGGCCATTCAACAAAAGCTTTATTTACTTCCCCGCCTTCTATCAACTTTCTGCCTTGCTTGTATCTGTGACAATTGTTTCCTAAAAACAAAAAAAGTTACAATATTGCAAACACAAAGGGTAGTTGCATCTACAAAGGAATATCTATTTCGATGTAAAGTGGATAATCTTGTATTGATCATCAACTGATTTTTTTCTTAAAACATCAATAACATCATTGAAAGCAAACGTTTATGTGACGGACGCACCGACGTATACATTCAACGAAAACATTCTCATTGCAATTTTCGAATGGTTTGCAAAGTAGTGCCACCAACATCAAGAAGTTAACAACAAACTACCTTGTATGTCTTGCTTTTGAATACATATAGAGTACTTCTATTTTGTAAAGCTCAGTAAAATTATAAAATGCAAGCAATGCTTTCTCAAAATCAAATTCAACTTCAAAACGACATTTTAGTTTTACAAACTTACTTGAAGAATCCGTTTGGCTTGACGAATTTCTTGTAACTGGTCCTTCTTCAATGACCATAGAATACCCAGGTAGATGTAGGTGATGAGCGTTGTCAAACTGTTTCAAAAAAACATGCATTTACGTAAGAACCCGATTAAGCTGTTTGTAACAAGAGTAGCCAAAATCAACTTTTCTTAATCTCTTTGGGCATGTCTCAAAATAGCAATGAGTAACTGTATGTTGTCTAAATCTGGCAGGTGTTCTCCTGAATTTGTAAAACTTGTACTAAGTTTTAAGCTAAGCACTGGTGTATTATTTAATTAAACGTTTTCTTTTGCAACCAGGGTGGCACAAGCACAAAACTCCGCATCTACAACTGGAAATCACATTTTCTTATTTTTGATATTCGTGCAAAGCTAAGGCTTTCTTCGCGTTTTCCGTCATAGATTACTTTTATAACTGGTTATTCAATTCTTGCTGTAAATCCTTGTGAGAGAATCAGAAAGATACTAGTAAGATTATTGAAAAGGTTAGATCAGGGTGGTCCAAGACTGCGAGCATGAAGGGCCACATTACAGTCTGAGGAAAAATTTGCCGGGCCGCAAAAGGAGGAACTCCACTGCAATTAAAAGACTCGTTTGCCGTTCTAATAGACTTAATTTTGCTGAACGTCTAAGGGAATTTTTGATTTTAGGGTAATTTGTAAGTTTTTTGTTTGGTTGTTTGCGACTTAAAATAGAGATGTTCAGCTAGAAAAAAGATACACAACACAACAACAAAATAATAAAATTAATTTTAGTTTCATGGTTTTGGTTATAAAGCCAATGTCCGCTTTAATTTCCGTAGTCGGCAGACGCAGGCAGGCATGCAGGTTTCATCAGCCATTCTATTTCGTGTGTCGCTTTTCAATCGTTTTGTAATTGAGAAACCACTTTCGCAAATTACGAACATGGAGTACATCTTCAGTGCAAAGTCTCGTAACCATGGTAATTGCCCGGTTAGACCTCCTGGTTGCGGGTCTGGTTACTCTTCAATTATTTCAAAATTGCTTCCCTGTAATATCCGTGGTATTTCCCATATGTTTTCCCGTGTTTGGTGCTCTTTAAATAAAAACTTTTTGGGAACGGATATTACTTGCAACCCCACAAGACACAGTGGTTTACCATTGTTATTGGCGAAGAACTACCTTTCCACCCAGTTAGAATTGCACTTTCTGTTTTCCTCTGATACTTCTCTTGTGACACTCATTGTTTTTTAAATTTCTGTAGCCTACTTGAATAAATATTACTTCCACAATGCACATCTTCTCATCTAACTCGAAAATTAATTACAGTCTATGCTTGCAAAAAAGATAGAAAATAAACGCATGCTTTGTGGTCACAGAGTACTGAAGCGTTAGCCTAGCCTAGAGGTTAGCTATTGTAACGTCATAAATTGTAAAAAGATATTGTTAGCCCCAAATACTTACATATTGACCTGCACTTTAATGATGTGTGACTTGCAAGGGCTGTGTGACTAATTCAATTTATTTATGACTTTATGTAATACACGGCATGCAGAAAGCGTTCGCGGGCCGCATGCGGCCCGCGTGCTAGTGTTTGGACCATGCTGGGTTAGACCATCTTTGTGTCAAGTGGACCCTCATCAAAATGGACGTGTTCTTACGGTTTAGACCAGTGTTTCTCAAAGTAGGCGAAATCGTCCCCTTAGGGGCGATTTTGATATGCAAGGGGGCGAAAAAAACAAAGGGGGCGAAAATACTCAACCACCAAATGGAAAGCAATGGACCATTGAGTTAACTTCAGTAGCCTACTGTTATGACTTGTTAGTTTCTTGCAAATTTTATTTTACTATGATAATCGCTGGAGATTGTTGCTAAAGCAATTTATCCGTTGAAGTTTTACTCTGGATCATCTACAGTATGTGCACGGCTACAGTGTGGATTATTTCAAGGCTGCGGAGCCGTCGGAAAAATGACACAGCGCAGGCTCCAGAGCTCTTTTCATGAACATCACTTCAGCTCCGGAGCGCTTGGTTTTCATGAATGTGACTCCGAAGCTCTTATTTTTCATGGCTCCGGCTGTAGCTGCGGCTTCTCGTCGTTTTCACACGTTAATACTTTAAATATCTTGGTGTGTCTCAAGTCGAATGGAAAATGAATTAAATCATGTACACAAAACTAAGAGAATATACCAAACCTTTTTGAGTAATTTAACCTGGTAGTTTTTTACAAGCAGCGCTCTTGTCATGAGAAAATTAGCGAAAAACCACAATCACAGATTCAAGCGATTCAGAGAATAGTTACTAGCTGAAACGTAACTCAAGATAACGGTAATCCAAACAATTTCTGGAAAAGCAGTCGCTGGTTTTGCCGTCAATGCCTGAGGACCATTTGTTATTTCTTAGGACCAGAATCAAGAAAATTACTGTTTGGAAAACTACATTTGTGTCTGAGCATTTAAACACAGACCAGTCCCAACTGACCAAGTGTTTTGCACTCGTTGCATGCTTTGCCTGTTGCAGTCTTGACGATTCCAGCTAACAGTGTTGCCCAGGCAAACCATGTAAAGAGCGTAAAACAGTCGACTCTCATGTGTTCTTTCAAACACACACACATTTGCATTAACACAAATGCGAAGATGTGTTTGAAAATCCTTTGGTCAAAGAAGCAGTATGACTTCTAGCAAGAAATTCGCATTTGACTTATTTAAAATAGCTGAAACCTTCTGATTTCTTATCGTTTGCACTCACAGTAAGCAGTGATGAATCAGAGAATAAAGCACAATCTAACACGCACTGCTTAGGAGAAAATAAAATTCAATAAAGTCAACGCTGCAATAAAATTGACAAAGTTAAATTCCTAGGTTTTTCTGTTTCCGTATCTTACCTCATACTGTGGATGCACTGCCTCCGCCTTTTCTTCAATCTCGGCGTCGTGATCTCGCTTGTAGGTTACACAACAGCACCTAAACCAATAGCTTGTCGTGAAAGTTTAAGGAATGAATTTAGCTTTTTTATCTTACAATTGCATCAATGCACAATTAGGTTATCACGCTACATTAACGATGTAAATAGACATAAAACTTACCTCCACGCAATAATGACTATGATCAGTAGAGCCACAATAGAACAGCAAACAACGGTTGCCACCAACGCTTCTGTAGAGAGTGTGCTACTTCCAGAATCTGTTTTCGTCTTTTTATCTAGAAATCGTAGTGCAAACACACTTGTATGTTAGCTAAAACATGAACTCGTCACTGCAAAGAATGTTTCTTGCTACATTATATCTCTGTACCACCTTCAACGCTCAATAAATGGGATAGTTATTAGCAGATTTTACTCATTCCTTGATAAACAGGATGCCTAGGTGCTTCTTGACTAAAACCGGCAGCAAGGTAGAGCAAAAGTCACATCTTGTGTACAAGGATACTTTTTTCTACTCGCTAAAGATTTTGAATGTAAGTCTAGACAGGTTATAATTTTTCAAGGGACCTGAAGTAAAATAGAACCATTGAATGGATCACCAATTGCACGAATCTAGAAATGTTTGTCAGTGAATTACTTTGTTGTTGGCACTGTTTATTTTTTGTGCGTTAACGACATAAACAGAACGGTTTGAACCTGTAACTTTAGTTTTCTTTGTGTTTTTTCTGTCTTTGCCAAAAATATTGTTCAAACTGTTTCCTCCGGACGGTCTGAAAAAAGAAAAACATTGACAAAACTGCAAGAATTTTACTTGGAAATAGCCAGAGGTAAAGATCAATTCGACGAAATCATGTCACACATATTTATTACAAATGTACATTTAGTGGTAGAATATGACTTGGGTTTCGGGTATAGACGCGCTGCTTTTAGATATTATGATATAGAGTTGCAGTAACTGCTGTGCAGACGAAATGTTGGACCTATTGCCAAATCACATATCTTTTTGACTGAACTTACACGTTAGCAAGAACATGGAAAACCGATATATATCAGGCTGGTCTGATATCATCACTGCTACGCTGAAACATTTCCTATATAAAAACAACAGAATCATAAAATGAAACGATATTTCAGACTTAGAGTACCTCAAAGCAACTTGGGTGCGAATGTGATGTGGATCATAGTCACCAGGCTTAGTTGTTTGAGATCTGAATAGAAAAAGTATGAGTCAACTTCGCTGTCTTTAAAGCAACTGTTAGTTTAAGTGTCTTACAGCTGTTCATGTTCTGCAGCACTCTTACAACAAGGAGAACTTCGGAGTGAAAGACCTTCTGGGTTTATATGACCTAGCAGAAACTAGTTACTTAAGGCTTGCAGCGTAAAAGCATGTTACCGCGGATGTGTCACAGAGAGAAACAGAGAACATGGTACCATATGCAAAATTTCACAAAAAAGTCTTTAACCTTTCGCCCGCTGATCAAATAGTTTGAGGATTTTGACAACCATATCTGCAATGGCCATATCCTTTTCTTGCGCAAACAAATAACTTGCTTGCCTGGGCAAGAAAGCCCGCGGCCACGCAAGTAAAATCAGCAACCCTATAAGTTATGACACTGCAACACACAAACGTTTCAAAGAGGGTTTTCGTTTTTGACACTATCGTAATTATTGAACTTGCAGATGTCAGACCCAGCCAGAAAAAAGTCTGGATTCATTTTGTTTCAAATCTGTATGCGTTCTGAGTTTGCATGTGACAGGTTGCAGCTTTTTCAGTTTGTTTTTTGTGTAATGGACCTCTGCAGCGATACGACGCACTACACATAACCCATCGGATTGTCTGATTTTTATGCGGTGGACTATAAGTTATCGCAAAAGTGTGGTGTTTGCTTTTTCATCAGTTCCTTTCAGACTAAAATTCACATGTGTGTTAAACAACCAATAAAAACCCAAGAGGAAACAAAATCTAAGGCAGATGTTTAAAAGTGTATGCTGTTATCCTTGTATACAAACAAGAAGCGATTTATCTTTTGGATAACAAGGGCCAGTACAAGAAGCATAACATGTACTGGATTTAAAAAAAATTGCGAAAACAACACCTTTCATACAACAGATAATATGTGCGGTGCACGGAAAAGGTTCCTCAGAATTTTTTCGTTTTAAAGTTCCGTATAGTAATTAAGTTCCAAAATATTAACCACATCGACTGTTCACCGATGTTGTCATTACGGGAAAGTTTCTCCCCAATGGCTTCTTACCTAAACCCAGGAAGATTGTGTTCAAGTACGGAACGGTAACTGATCATAAACGGCGCTTTCTTTTCCTGCACAAGCTGAGCAAGAGCTCCATCTCCTTGTATGTCAAGGCGTAACCTTCGGCCTAAAAAAGTCACAGAGAACCTCGATCAATTCATTGATAACTGTTGATAATGGAAGGATAGATTAATGTAAGAACTGGAGAATTTTTATGAAGAAAAAATTTGCCATAGTTTGATAAAAAATCTTTTTTCATGGGAACTCTGTGGTTTAATCTTTTCCGCCATCGTTTGATAGAATCACTGTAATGTCTCGTACATACTCATTCCAACTGTAAGAGCAATAAAACTGAACATAAATTGACAGTTTGCTTTATCGTGAGATTGAAAAACACCCTGCAAAGAAAAGCACTCCATAATTTTGCTGCTATACTTCTTTCAATTTTTATGAGCATTTACCTACTGCCGGCAGTGTTTTTCGCATGTGCTGCGCATAAGTCAAAATGCTAAAAACAATCAATACAAATTTCTAAAGAAACCAAAATTTCATACAGTTTACGCTTTTTTCCTTGTTCTGTTTTATTTCATTAATCACCTGCTCATGTTTTGCAACGATACAGATAAGTGGTAGTACTTTGCTGATGACACCTTGATTATCAAACCTAAAAAACACTACAGGACTGTACACAGATATTTTAATAAAGTACTTCAGCATAAATGCGAGATTGCTTGAATTCTTTAAGTAAACAAAGTGCCTTAATTCGATACGTGCATTACTGAGTTTTGAACTTGGGGAGAAACGAAATTTATTATGACAAATCAACATTAACATTAGGTGTTGATTGTTGTAGCTTATTGCACGCAACACTCTGGCCTTAATTTTATTTTGGAAATCAAATAAAAATAAATATGAATGCTAAAGAAAAGAAGATACTTGACAAGGAATGGGCCGACGGTTGGAAAACAGTCACCAATATATTACATACTGCAAATATCGAGATATCCTTGGGCCATTACATATTCGTCGCAACCATTCACGTTTTCAGAACAACCGATAAACCAGCGCATCCTAATAAAGAATATAAAAAGAACCCTTTTTCTTTCTCAGACCTTTCGCGACGTTAAGGCTTCGTTTGCCAGTTCATGTGGATAAAGCTACCTACTATCTAGTGCAGGGGTTCCCAACCTGGGGTACATGTACCCCTACGGGTTCATTTGCCTATTTGAAGGGTTACATTTAAAGTTAACAATAGAAAGGAAAAATGTATATCATTTTTTCCATAGAATTACACATATATCAGTGAATATTATTTTCAAAATCACTGTATGTTTATTTTTACATATACCCACTTTGAGAAATTAAAACGGAGTCTACCTTTATAGTTATAAATCTTGTAGTTCTAATTAAAAATTCAGTGTTTTTTGTTACATTCATCAGCATTTTTGTCAAAAGAAATTTAATGGGGTGCATGCTCATCTTAAGGGGTACATGTTCAGAGAATGGTTGGGAACCCCTGGTCTAGTGCTACCTGGTTTAAACTTTCTCTTACCAATTGTGATGTAATCTCCTTGAGGCATACGTCTTTTGCAGAAACGACCTTGTGGCTTCCCGTGATCTATGATCTGTTTACCAAAATTTTATATCAGGTGAAACGTTACTGCATTATCAGATGGCTTTTTGAAAAGCAATAAGCATATGTTGTGACATGTCATACACGATTTTTATTTCAATCATCCGACCTCGAGAAACTGAGCGCATGTAGTTGATTTGCCATTGTTTCCCAAGTCCAGCTTTTGCACAGCTATCTGGATTTTCATTTTTTTCATCGTTGGTTCCAAGCTGCACAAATGTCATATGGATTCATAATTTAAAGCACACTTTACACAGCCTGAAAATCCAAACCGACTCCCTGAGCAAGTATTCGTTTCTTGTCCACAAGATGAGCCTGCATGCTTGTGAAACACAGTTATACAGTTTCATTGTTAAAAATATGCAAGTGTTTTTGCCTGAAGCAACCACTTTCATGTGCAATAGTTCTAGCTCCACCACCAAAACCTTTGTTTGATTTGGGAATGCGGAAGTACTGTAGCTTTTGCAACTGATAAGTGCTTAGCCTAACAAAGCTTTCACAATATTAGCTCGACACATCTTCAAGACTTCCATTTGAGTACTTCTTACCGCTCTCAGAAGAGCTATGACGCAGCAAAATGGAAGTAACAAAGCAGCAAACAATCACTTTACTAGTATTGAGAAAAAAATACTTACAACCACGTGCATTGGAATTGAGTTGTTAGAACGTTACTAAATGCAGCCGAGCTGATCATTCGCCATTTCTGAGTAGCTTTGAGATTATGTACGCAGTGCTTCCCTGAAAATAAATTATTTGAAAAAGACGTATAATGTCAACTTCATTACTCCACAGTTACAAATTCTAATTGCCAACTTATTCAAATTGCAAAGCTAAGTTAGATCGTGTCAAAATAAGCAAACACGCTATGCCAACCAATTAATTGCGGATAAACGATGTTTGTTTTGGTATAAAAAAGTTACATGAACTTTAAGTACTTACATCCGGGAGGTGGCTGAGACGTTTCACCCTTGCGTAATCTCCGTGGAGGTGTAATGCGGTTACGGAGTGCAACTGCAAATATGATGAGAACGATCAGACATGTTTGCATGCTTTTTGTTGAATGTGCAAGTGGTGATTGTGGTGTAGAATGCAGACAAGATTTAGTGCATTTATATTCTTCACTATCGACACTGGTCAAATTTAAGCTGGAGTGTTTTTTCTTTAGTCATACTTACACTGTGCGAAGCGTTTTGTTGATCCAGGAATTTTGATCAAAAATTTTACGCGATCAGCGTAACCCACACAATCACTTTTTATAACCTTTCACACAAATATTTATTTCAAGTTCTTAAGTTCTTTGTAATCCAAAGGAGGCTTAAATAGTTTTCGTTGACCCAGCCAGCATTCGATACCGTATCTTTTCTAAATAGATTTCGAATGCAAACGCGCATAAACGCTGCTTCTCTAGAAGTATTTCCCGGATGCCTTATCATCCGGGCAATAATACGGATGCCTTATCATCCGAGAAATACTGCATCTGGGCTCCAATTCTGATTAGTGCTACCGATTTAACCCCGATACAATTTTTTTCCTTGAGTTAAGAACTCTACTGTCGTTGACATGTACTTATTTCATTTTTTTAAATAATTCATTATGCGGTGATAATGCTGTTATTCTACTATTTTGTCTGTGGGCATTTGGTGTTAGTTGTGTCGTCACTGATGCGATAATACTTATGTGACTGAAGATGTACGAATGGAGATCCAGAATAACATGATGACGCTCTGCGATCCTACGACGTGACGTTAAGTACAATGTTACACCAATGCAGAGCTTACTGTTTTATTTTTATTGCTTGCTTACAAGATTTGTTTATAAATGTGTCCAGTTTGTTCATTTGCTTTTTGATATTAGTAGTTGACACAGTTAATTTTCACTGACCTAATACCTAACAATATGAACGTGCTCCATTTGTCTCATACATATGTCCTGTTTTCAGATAACGTGGAAGAATACACAAGCACACTGCAAGACTACTGGAAGAGTCGAATCCAGATTTGACCATTGGCAGGAGTTAAAACCATGATTTGCCTTCCTCGTACTTCCTTACAACGTTAATGTTGTCGGTGATGGCTGTCCAGTTCGCCAACCATTTGTATCAAACCTCTCTGCTGGAGAAACGAAACTGGCCGAAATCAAGAAGATCTGACTTTAATACAGTTCAGGCATTTCCATTCTACGGTTTAGTTCTGGCGACAGATTCCAGAAATTAAATACCTCGAGCTTATACCCGTATACGCCTATGTGGGTCGCTGGCGACTCGAGCGGAATTTTACAAGTGCGTACTACCCATATCAAATGGTTCAACACTTTGACACTCCATGTATTCCTCAAGTTGCTCATTGGCATTGCTTTGACACACACCAAGTCTTTCCGTTTGTGAAATTCACAGAAAAAATTATCTTTTCCCTGAAAAGTGTATAGGGCCACTAGCGACCCATGCTAGGAATAGTGCAACATCTTATCCAAGCGCATTTCATACAACCCAGCAAGGTCATATATTTGGCCTGAGGGCCACATGGACTTCACGAGGTGTTTCCGTGCGGCGAGTGAACTGTTTAGCTGGGTAGAGTCAAATTGTTGTGACGCCACCAACGAGTCTGTGACGTCGTGGATTCCGCACATGCAGTCTTGCCATGTCTAAATTTCAGCCCACAAAATGAAACGCGTTAGACACCCTTGATGTAAATAGTGATAAGTTGCGGGAAACACAAGCGTAAAGAGCTTTTCTATAAAAATATATAAAATAATTCCATATCGGTCCTTCTCAAGACTCCTCTTCGGGAGCCAGTAGATTTCACGTTTCTTAGATCACTTAGCAACTCCAGAACTGAAATCAGCGTTTCTTGGGTCACTTAGCAGCTCCATAACACTCCAGGCGACTCATCTAGAGAGCTGTTCAAACCCACAAAGGATGCGGTGAGTCTTCTAGTTTGGGTTTTAAAAAATTTTGAAAGTCTTCGGTTTCGGTTTTGTGGGTGGTGTCCTAAGTGGGGTAGTGAGGTAGGTTTAGGCCTTTTTGGCCGAAGTCATCGGGCCCTGGGCCTTAACCGCAAGATCCAATTTTTTGAATCAAGTTTTTAGTGAAAATTAGGCTATAGTCCGAGTCTTTCGAGCTTTTGATTGTTTTTCTAGCGTGTCTGGTTGAAACGTTATGGCCAAAAAGCCATACATTTGGTAAAAATAATTTTTTTTGTTTTTTAGCAAATTTGGTACACGAAAAGTGGAAGTGCTAACTAGCCTTGTAATGAAAACCACGGCCAATGAAAACGATATCAACGACATATTGCAAGCGTTTCGATAACAGGAGTTATCGACAACAGGAGTTATAACAGGAGTTATCGAAATGTTTGCAATAGGTCGTTGATATCGTTTTCATTGGCCGTGATTTTCATTTCATGAAATTCTTATCAGTTTTCATTTTTTTACCAAAACTGTGGGGAACCATGCTGCAACGAACATAAATTGTAACAGTACTTTGTTCGTACTGCACAGAGTCACCGAACACCTTGTCACTGACTTTGCATGCTGTTCTTACACTATGTGGAGAGTTTACCTGTTTTCATTTTAGAACTTTCGTTCATCCAATTCTTAGTAACATTCAGGAAATCGGTAAAGTTATTAAGTTTTTCTCATTTCTGAGCTTCAGTTTATCAGGTAATATTCATGATATTGCACAAAAACGTCCGATTTGCCGATGTCCCTCTACTCGCTCGCTAATATATACATGGATCGCTACCGACCCGTGTTAAGTAATAGTGATTGGCAAAGCACCCAGGCATTTAAGGGTTAAAAGACCAGCGTACGACTCATTTCTGCATTCAGTACGATATTTTTATTCTTTGAAATGAGGTTCGTAAGATCAAAATATCGTGGAACCCTAACAAATGAACACTTGGGAGAATTAATTCGTAAAGCTTTAACAACGATTTGTCCAGATTTTAGGAGACTAGCAAATCAAACAAAAACCTACCATTGATAAATAATGCGTTTACTGTGCTTCAATTACTGCAGGTGATTTTATGTAAAACTTGCATTCTTCACCGTATTTTTATTGACACTACAAACTGATTATGCGGCTCGCTGTTGTTTTTATTTTGCTGCAAATGACTCTTCAAGTGAAGAAGTTTGCCCAACCCTGCTTTAAATTCTATAGCACTCCAATATCAGTTCATTTTCTCCTACCTTTTTGGATGTGCGTCACATAGCTAGTTCACCTCTTGCTCAAAAAGCATTGTACTTCCCTAAGCTGCCATTACTAAAAGATAATAAAAGCTTGTTTACCAAGTCAATTACTTTACATCCAAAGAGAAACAGATTTAGTAAATTAACAATTGATAATATGTTATCCATGATTTAATTCTTCTGTCATGGAATACAACATACGCTTGTTGCTTAGTTTATTTTTTCATGGATACTTGTATATCTTCAATCATTCTCAGTTTACACTTCAGTGGAAATCTACTGCGCTATTGTTCGTTGCCATAACATAATTGCTTTTACCAAGAGTTCTATTCATAACTACATTTCAGATGTTTTTCTTTTTGCTAGAGTTCTATCCGCAAATACATTTCAAGTGCTTTTCAGGGCAAATATGACTCCTGGCATTTTTTGTATGATAGTTTATCTGGACACATAAAAGCTTCGAGGGATTCTTATTGACCAACAAAAGTACATAATCAAAACAAAGTTAATTGAAGTACAGCTAGTATCTGCGAACAAGCTTGCGTTTATGCAGTTACTACGGCTAAAGCTTGAAATGGAAGTAACATCAAATGATTAATTTGCGTAGCCCTAGCAATCAAGGTAAGTAGCGTCATTTTCTAGTGTCCGTAATTGAAATTCGGAAACGCTAGTTTTCTTTCAGTTACATACAACGACATCATGTATTTCGTACATTAATGAAAATCAGAATCGACAAATTTGTGACTGAAAACCCTTTGAAACCAGTAACTAACGGTTTCAGATGAAATAGATAAATTACTGTATTTAATTTTTCTTGAGTTCATTTAGACCAGTGGTTCTCAATCACTGCTCCAAGAGCCGCATACGTCTCCCAAGCACCTTTTGTGCGGTCTTTCAATAAAACCTCTAATAGTTTGTGCAAATGATTTCTTTATGCGATGAAGCAAAACGTGCCGTTTAACTTATGTTAAAATTTCTTTAGTGCGGCTCCCTAAAAAAGTTGTAAGTCTGGATTTGGTTCCATTCAGCGGAAAGGTTGGGAACCCATCATTTAGACCATGTCACGTGTTTACCATGAATTTATCCAAGTGATGTGCAAAAATTCACGAATAGGTTGCCTCGAAGAATTTAAAATTGAAGTCGTATCCAACGTCTTATTTCAAGAAAACCCGGTTTATAGATGTTATTTCAGTATTTTGTGATTTTGTGGCAAACCGTAAAAAAGCAGAAAATGTAGTCTGCTTCACCTTTGCGACTGATCACTTGGTTGGGTTTTGTTCACTTTTAATAAGGAAACCAAATGGAAGCAGTTTTGAAGTCCCAAAATGTGTCAGAATTTCTTCGGCTTTACCTCGTTGGTTTGCAGATGTGTGCAAATGGTAAGTATCGTAATCAGGCCCGCAACTACGGTGTCCATGGAAAAATGTGCTGGACGTAGTTTAAAAATATTGGCTATAATTTAAAAAATTTGGGCTTCTCTCAGAAAATTCTTTGCCTCCGTGGTGTCCCAATCTGGTTACGGGCCTGATCGTATGTTCGAATATTTTTCTCCAGCAATAATACTCAAATTGCAAATATTATTTTCAAGTGTTTGCTTGTTTTTCGATGCAATCATTCACATAATACATCATTTGGGAGGTAGAAAGTGAATTATTGTTTAATAAAAGTTTGTAGCACTTTTTCAATTAAAGTGTTAGCTTATTGCCTTATTCAAAGAGCTATTTCGGTTGCTCGAAAGCCTATTAAGTGACAGTCATTACTCACAAGCTAGAACTTAATAAAACTCTGACCTTTTCCTCCCTCTCTTTTGGAGCGGACCAATACTTCCAAAGACGTTGCCGGAAGAACAAAGAGCAATATCATGCAAGAGGGATGCATATCAACTTTAGAAACATTCAGCTACGTGATCTGTAACGTCATTTTGTCAAACCTAACTAGTACTAGTGATACACTTTACATACGTCATTTTAAAAACAAATCCCACTCCTGACAAAACAAGTCTTCAAATTATCAATCTTTGTATTCACGGTGCGCAGATAAGCCGGCTGCGTTGCCGCGAAGACATTTGAACAATGCCATTGTTATAATTGATAACATCAACTTCAATGACTACAATTATTGATATAATTTTAATTATTGATAATTCTCCATCGTTTGAGCCAGTTATTGTAATCCACTGCTTGGCGGCACTAGATCTCGGGGCAAAGGTGTTGAGCAGCCATTCGATTGTCTCGACATCAAAAACCATTAGGCCATGCCCTCCACAGTGAGTCGATGGATTGGACACAATTGATAACTATCAACAGAACCTGGAAATAGGAAACTATGACTTCTATGCACTCTTTCCAGCATGCCGCTACTTTGGTCACACAATTAGATTAACTGCATAATTCTTAAATCCGCTTACAAGATTTGGTGTGGTCTGCAATCCGAATACTGACATCATGTTTCAAGCATGGCAACTATTCACCGGTTTCTACAGGTCATAAGCTTGATTTATTTAAAAAAGTTTGTCTAGGCTTGAATCTAAACATCAAAACTAAAATGCATTGAAAAAGACTTAAAATACCTGGAAATGCAGATTACGAAGAGTTCACGTAAATTCTACCATATACGACCCTACCAAATCAAACCTAAGCCTCCACCCGCTTGATCTTTGTGGACATACAACTTATCGATTACTCGACGATTCGTAGTTGTCGTCACAGCATACACCGCCTCGAGGTGTATGCGGTGTTTTATTATAAATTGTGTGGAGCACCACATCTCCGGTTGCCCGACCACCTGCCAATCGGGTTTGGCTTTTCAATACCTGTTCAGGCTCGTGTACTGCAGAGCTTGCGGAAGCGATCATGAACCTTGTGTTAGGTGGGTTTTTACACATTGCATTCACAAAATAACAGCAATGGAATTAGCAAATTCAGTAGCACTTTTTTTGGTATTTCCTGTTATAATTGCCGGTGACCAAGTTAGAACCTATGTAATGTATTGCATAATATTGAAGGTCCACTTTCTATCGGCGGTAGCATTTGTTATACAGTACAGCATTATTCATTTTTCATGAAGGTTGCTTATCTTTTTTTGAGTCAATTTCAAAACGTTTTTGTAGTTCTTTCAAAGTTAATATGACAAGCTGATCTTGCATGCGAACAAAGACATCATTCGTTTTCGCGTTGTTGTTATTTTAACGGAAAAAGCTTTAGGATTTTAAAAACTCTTTACATCAAATCGTCTATCTACCCAGAAATATTACTTACGTGCCCGTGATTAGAGAAAATGTGAACTTTGAAAAACATCTAATATCTTTGACTGTGCATTTCCCTCGGAAAATTTCCCTCCCTACATTCCCTTTTTCTTTTTTCGGCAAAAAAACAGTCAGTATCATTAGAACAGGACTTGTTTGAAAATAGTCGTTGCTCTGTAGAAGAGATTTTACAAGCCTTGCTGCAAAATGCTGGTTATAAAACTTCAAATTAACTACCTTTCAGCATCAGGCAATAGGAAATATCAGCAACCTATCAATAATCCCAATAAATTAACACGAAAACATATCTTCACCGCTTAACTAAACATCGCTTTTATAACGGCTAGACACGTTTTTATGACTACAACTATCGTCAACCGAAGCCTTTTGGACTTTATCTGCGAAAAGTCAATTGCCTTAGCAACTAAGATTTTATCAGCATGAAAATACCTCACGAAAGCGTGGCGTGTGCAAACTACCTGCCAGAATAAAATGGGTTTTGTAATTTTGGCGTACATTGGCAACACGAGGCAGCTTAGTGACCGTTCCGTGTTCGCTTTGGCACATTTCTGTTTTAACTTTCAGTTTTTAAACTCCAATAAAACTGAAATAAGCTGATGCAATTTTATAAACAGATCTGAAGTCTGTATCTGCTTAGCTTTTTTACTTTAATAGCTTTTCTTGCCTCCATGCATTCACTTTACTCCAGAAGTGCGCTGTTGTCTCATAGGAACCCTTATTGCATGCAGCGTAGCGCAAAAGGTAATTCTGGCACAGCATCGCAGAAAACAGTCCATTACCCTACAAGCTAGTTGGAATTGGGGTGGAACAATGTGTTATAGACTGAAAACATATTGGTTTAACTGCATTGCTCGACAACGCACCTGGTTATACTGTAATAATGAATATACAAAGCAAAACATTTCAAATAACTGATTTATAATTACCATTTAGCTCGTTTCTTCCCTTCCCTGGGACATGCGTAGTCGCTTCAAATAGTTGCACAGGTTTTCAATATAAGCACTATAGTATTTCTATACTGATCCAGCACTCTAATCCTCTGTGATTCATTTTTGTCTATACAGTAGAGACCTTCTGTACCAGTTTGTTCCACTTAGCAACGATGCTACCTGGCCGAGTTCGCTAGAAACGAACCTAACAACTTTCTTTATTTGTAACCAAGCAGTAATGACCTAAATCGTCTTCTACAAGCAATATGTGGAATCACCATGCGCATTATGTGTTGTCAATAAAAATTCTATGGATTTGTGCTTAGGAAACAACTACACGTTTACTTCAATTTGCAGATTACAACAATTTTTGTTGATACATCAATGGTTTTCAGAATTTTGTAGTTGTCATACCGGGTAAACGTAAGTTTTATCTTTGAAAAAGTTACTTTCAGAAACATTTAGTGAAACTCTTTAGTGTGTCACAAGACTTATGAGATTTTTTTAAAACATTGGATCTTTTTATGTATCTTCTCATATTTGGTTCCACGACTTTTCCTCTTCAGTTAATATAAACTTTAAAACCTCTAGTCAATGTTATAGTTCCTCTTAAATTGTTTTGCACAAGTAACAGTCATTGTCTATGTAGCTTAGTTGTGCGTAAGTTACATGCGATATGGAGACCAATGATGTACTGGAACTGCAGTTCTTGCAGTTTCGATTTGTTTCGCCATTCAGATCAGGTTGGTGGGTATATTGTGCCGCAAGGTCACGATTCACTGGAGTTAGTTAAAATTGTATTCCTAAACGTAATGCACTTGTGCAAACCAATCTGGACAGCGTTGACTTCGAGATCTTGTTTCAAACGCTCTGAACATGTGCAAACCACAACGAAAGTTATGTGACATGTCGACATTGCTTCAGACCAATGATCTTTTACGTAAGATTTTCCCGCGAGCATATCGCGTCGCAGGCTTGCACAACCTGAAACACACTTGCTATGCAATTATGATCTCTTCTACAGTAATTATGCTCGATTCTGAATAGAGGCTCTCTCCAGTTTGTTGCCTTAGAATCGCCGTAGTTTATTCTGGCAACAATTTGATTTTCAACTGTGAAGTGATCGAAACACAAAGCTGTGACCAGTGTTAACATTTGGCGTGGTCGCTTGGCCTTGCGCCATTTGCGCTCATTAAAGTATGTACTTTCCACGATGGGTGTAAGCAAGGAATCGATCAGCTAATTATTAATAGGAAATCGATTTCACGTACAATTACGCATCCTCAGTTCTGAAAATTGCAAGCAAAACTTACGGGAGAAAAATTGAAAGGCTGAAGTAACAGCAGAGAAAAAACAAAGTCAAGACTACAATCAAAATTTCGTAACACAAGCTCATAAATCATAACATCTTAACAAGCTGCCTGACGTCAAGAATACTAAAGGCTACAAAAAAACTGTGGCTCATGAAATAAGTGTTTACTCAAAAATTAAGAAGCCGTTTTCTCAAATAAATAAATGACTGAAACATCTAACTAGTTGATGCTAATGGCTGAAAATTTCTCCAACTAAAAACTAACTCTTGGTGAAATGGCTAACAACGGTAGAGAATTTGCTGATCGATTCCTTGGTTACACCTATCGTGGAAATACATACTTGAATAGAGATATGTGCAAGCTTGAATCATCGCAAAAAGACGAAAGCAGATGGCAGTCGACTGATTCCTCGAAAGCATACAGAAACACTAGTG
>JGI24022J15233_10001649_pt1 | contig 19223 bp, 13 predicted proteins | sample Ectturendosymbi2_FD_15233 | JGI IMG/M metagenome (IMG submission 15233) | reverse complement strand
CAAGGTTGAATGAGCACGATGACGTCATATACTTTGCGGTTTTAACACGGGCCCCTACAACAGCGATTTGACCCCCCTGGCCCAATGTGCTAGTTTCGCCAGTGCTTACAGTACTTGGATTTGTAAATGCTCAATCCATTATGCATATAAGGTTTCAACTTTGTGATGTTCTCAGGTTTGACTCTACTGTAGTTATTAATGTACTTATCAATATAGGCTATCATCCCCAAAGTCAAACAACCAAATATTTTAAAAATTCGAAGGATCGGCGTATGAATATGCTTCTGGGTTAACCTCAACACTTAAGGCGGAATTATTTTGCAGTTGCAAACGCTGAAAATCCGTTGGTCCAAATAAAGTTAAAATTTGTAAATTATAAAGTTAAAATTTTAATTTTAGGTTAAAAAATTGGTTGCCCTAGTCATAACGGAGGTCTTATCGGTGTCGCAGCGATTCGGTATTTACTCGAAAAAACTATTCAGTGTTTACGTCATTATTCTTAACGCGCTGAAGCAAGGCGATGTTATTCCAATTCAACAAGCCCAAACGAAGAAATATTGGAATGTTCAAATAAATTCATGGTTGGTCCGATTTTCTACAAAATTGAGATTGTTTTTTTCATTTTTTTTATCGAAAACCTAGGCAAATAAACCCATTACAGGCCAATAACATTCTTAATTTTGCATTTCTACAATCATCCGGATTTTTGGCGAGTAAACGAACTACAACATCCTTGAAAGACTGTGACACAAAAAACTAGTGTGTGGACTCTCTTAGGTCAGGCTTTGATCAACATAAAATCGCAGGTGCCATCAGCAGAAACGAAGAGCAGCGTCAGCAACTGAACTGCGCGCTCAAACCTCACTGTGAAATACAAGCGCCAGCTACCCAGCGCTGTCGTGGCAGCAATCAGCGTTCCACGATGGAAATTAAAGGCGGCGTGGCAGGAACACACGGATCTCTACAAAGACCGCGAAAGCCATTTTAGTGGCTTATGAGTGGATGTTCCGTAACAACTCGCCGACAGATTACGCAGGAGAGTCAATCAAGGCTTCGAAAGATGTGGATTGTTGTGCACTTTCGTTTTGTTAAAAACCAGGGCAAATCGGAATTTGAAATTTTGTCGCAGGTTCCAATTACGTCACGGGGACGTAACGTAATTGGACCTTGACGCCACGCTGCTATGCAAAATTTCAAAAATGAAGGCACCTGTATTTTTAATCAGAAAGTACGTGACTTTCAGCAACTTATGATCTCTTCACTGACTGTCTAGCTAGAGCAATCGGTGGATTTATTATGAACTACATTGCCTTAAACCTTGATCGGCAAACTTTAAAACGCGATACGAGTGGGGAAATCACGGGCTTAATGCGTCCCAAATTCAATTACGTTTTCCTGGATCATGTGACATGCATTATGTCCAGACCAAACTATTTTTGACTTCGTGACGTCCATTTTTAATCATTTTCACAAAAAATCGTATCTACGCACTGAAACACACATAGCAAACAAACCTCATATACTGTACCCCCTAAAAGGCGATTTCAGAGAGGAATTTTATTTGTGTATAGAAAACATCATGCGCGTTTTAGATTCGCTTTTTCTTCATATCAAGTCATGGTGTAAGAGGACTTTTCACATAAAATGTTTCAGTGGTCATATTTGGCCAAACACGTTTTGCACATAAAACCACATTGAAATTTTAAGGTAGTAAGGTGCACAAAATTGTTACATATCAGGTAACCCTGGGTAGTATAGTACCCCTATTCACTATATACAGGCTTTCAGGGACGTTTAAAAATCAGGAAAAGTCATGGAAACTCAGGTTTTGAATATAATTCAATCAACAGTATATACACTCAACGAAAAAGGTTGATTTAAAGTAGGCTATATAAAATCAACAAACAGAATCCCCTGGACCAACCAATTTTCCTGACCAGGTAGACATTTCAGTGGTTTTCACAGTCCTCCGGGGGCTAAAATGTTTAGTCCTTAAGTATTGCTTGATTAAATGAATTTTCCATTGCTTGATATATTTCAAGTAATATAATTTTAGAAAATTTCAGATTTTATAAGCCACTTCTATTACTGTACACACAATATTATACATGACATGCATCATCATACAAAAAATCAACCATTAAGTGGAATAGATGTTGTCTGTTCATAGCACTTTGTGAGTAACAATTGTTGATTGTCATCGTGATTACGATTTGGAGCTAGTAGCTCATTGCATTAAATTGAATCGCGGCCTACAGGTACGAATTTTCTCTGAACCGCCCATTATGTGATTTGAAATTATTTTGATGCATTTGCATGTCTTTAAATCTAAATGTCGTTTTTCCCAATTTGCATGAATTACGTAAGTAATTTGTTACAAATTATTTATTACTTAAACAAAAGTTTTGTTACTTGAACCCAGCACTCCTGGGGTTCACCTTTTATCAGAGATGCTGCGGGCCCCCTTTGAGAGTTTCGCACTTATGCATTGTTTTGTGGAAAAGCTTATGAATCACACTAAAGCCACATTTAATCAGATCCGAAGCAACTCATGTTTTTCAAAACAAAGCAAAAATTGTGCAAATTTGCCAAAGGTGGCGCCCCAACAACTGTTTTGGGGCGCGTTTCAGAGAACTTGCTTTAGATCTCTAAATTCTAATATAAACTCTGGTCTGTTAGGCTTGAAATTCAATCCTTTTCCAGTTTAATACAAAAGTCAAGGAACAGACCAGCTGTTGAAAATAACGTGAGGTTAACTCTCACCAACACGCCCCCAAAAATCCCAAGACTAGCTGCATAGATGCAAACTCAGTCGCCCCACTGAATAGCATGTGCAGTTTCTTTTTCACAAGGATGTAAACACTGTGAATCTACCATGTGAAACGATAGTGTTTTTATCTTGTCGGTAGTGATTTGAACACCTTTGGAGTTGCAGGTCATGGCTGGGGCCAAGCGCCTATGTAGCATTTTCGAACGTGGTCGCAATATCAGAAAGGTGGGGAACCACTGCTTTGTAACTTCCCCGAGATTGTTGACAAAAGACAGTACGAGCTGCCATGTAAACTCGGCAGAAGAGCACGATGTTTCTGCGTTAAGTGAAGGACCGCCATAATTTCTGCAAAACATTACAACACATCACTATCTATTTCATCGTTTTTTGTAACTATTCATAGTTGCTCTCCATTACATTTATAACATTGACATTTCTGCAAACGAACTTTGGAGTTTGCACAAAACACATTTTTATTTACACCAAAGAGAAAACAACAAATCAATCACTAATACCATTTGATCTACCACAGGAAACATTCCTTTGCAACTAACCAATAATATCAAGCCGCAGCAAGACGCTCTCAGGTAATCACGAAAAAGTGTCTTCACCTTCTTTTCGGTGTCCCAGCGATTTTGGTCTTTACACAAAAAAAGCTATTCAGAGTTTGCGCAAATTTTCTCAACCCGCTAAACAAAGGTGATTTTACTCAAATTTAGGATTCCTAGATGACAATACATTGCAATCTTCAAATACATTTATGGCTGTTCCGATTTTCTGCAAAATCTTAAAATGTCTTTTTTTCATTTGTTTCATCGAAAAATTCCACAAATAAATACTTCAAGGATCAATAACGTTCTTCATTTTGCATCCCAATATTCATCAGAATTTTCTGCAAAAAAACGAATTACAACATACTTTAAGGACCGCGAAAGCCATAGAAGTGGCTTATGAGTCAACATTCGACCACAACACGCCGACAGATTGTGCTACAGAGGTAATCAAGGTCTCGAAAGATTCGGTAGAGTTTCGTGTACTTCCTTTTTTTAATAAACAGGTAATTTGAAATTCAAAAATTTTCGTAGGTTCCAATTACGTCACGGGGACCTTCTCGTGTGGCGAAACTGCTATACACAAAAGTTTAAAGCAAAAGGTAACTATTTTTAAAATCAGAAAGTATACAACATTCTGCATCTTATGATGTCTTCATTGACACTCTAGCGCAGATTGTCGGCGAGTTATGAACGAAATTCCCTCAAACCTACTGCAGTAGTCTTCGTACTAGTTAAGTGGTTAGTGTTAATCACCGTTCTTTTGTCTACATCGTCAGGGACCAACAATTGAACAGTAGTTGCAAATTCAGATGTTCTGAAAGATTAAGATTTGCATTACAATAACCACAAAAGAAATGAAAACAAAACAAGGAGATGATTGTGTTGAACCGCTGGTAGTTCCTTCTGTTGTTGTTGTAGATGCTGGTGGATTTATGTTGGTAGTTTCTTCTGTTGTTGGTGTAGATGTTGGTGGATTTCCGTTGGTAGTTCCTTCTGTTGTTGTTGTAGATGCTGGTAGATTTATGTTGGTAGTTTCTTCTGTTGTTGGTGTAGATGTTGGTGGTTTTATGTTGGTAGTTCCTTCCGTTGTTGGTGTAGATGTTAGTGGATGACTGGATTCAGCTGTGGTCTTCATCGTCTGCTCTTGAACTGAGTTCATGCAGCTCTTTTTGGTCGCTATATATGGTTGCACGATTTGCAGTGCTGGATATGCATATGTTACCTAGCAGACAACGTAATTGTCGTTACCGTCTTTCAGCATGTTCTCAACTAGGTGTTTGCAATTAGGATTTGTTTTTTTGTTTGGAACTGCAGTATTGTACTCGTTAATTGACTCACGGCAGAAAACATGCAAAATTTGTTCCGTGTTATTACAATTTGATTGAAGCAACAGCTGCTTTTATTGTAAGATCTGACCGCTTTTGTTATTTACTAACAGCTTGACTCGTTCAACTATAATAATAGTAATATATTTTTTTCCGCAAACACGAATTCCATAATACAAACACACAGGGGCGCAACGAGGTTAGATGGCGCCTGGGGCAAGAAACAAGTTTGGCGCCCCCATGTTCGATCCTGAGCTCTTTCAGAAAGGAAAATTACTGTACTGAAGAAAGAACTTGTGACATATTTTGGACTTTTCGGCATACCTGCAGTGATTCGGCGACCTTCCCTAGTGATTCACCGCCCCCATTGTAATTCGGCGCCCAAGGAATTGTGCCCCCCTTTCTTCCCGTCGTTACGCCCCTGCAAATACACACTTTCAGCACAATGCAGTTTGATAAAAACATAAAAAACAGAAAGTTTTACAAGAGTGTTGGAGAACGAATCACAAGGTTACTGACAGTTACTTAACAAAACGTTTTGCAACGGCGCTGGAGCCAGAACCACACTGCTATAGACACATTCTTAACGCTATTGTTCACTAACCCTCAGAGTTCCATGATGAAAATTTCAATAAAAACCAAAAAAATCTAAAAAGAAACCGGAAAAAGGCCAAACCGACTGTTTAGAGGCCAGAAAAAAAGTCAAACTTTACTTGGAATATTGCCATTCCTTAGTCACAAACAACATCTAAATTACAAGAATATCAAGAAAAATTTTTTCGAAATTAGGATTAAACCTTTCTTGGCATTGCACTGGAGCACTGACTTTCCATGGTATGTGAAATTGCACACTTTGGGTATAATGGAGCCACAGTTTGCACACTAATCCATCGGCAAGTTTCTTCACGAAAGTCTCTCCCATTCATTCCTGCCTGTAGTTACGATCATAATCATAAGAGCACTTCCATTTCGATGTAATTCTCGCATTTCTATTGCGGATACGCAGACCTGAGTGTTTGGACTGAGTCTGTCTAGTTCTTGCAACACAATAGAAACTACACACTGCAATGAGTCCACACATTCCCAATGATTACGCAAAAACCTAATTTCGAATCTATCATCCCTCAAATATTACTAATATCAGAATGCGGGCGTCTGATGCAGCATTTATTACAACAATTTTCCAAATGTGTTGCCAGAAATTGGAATAGCAATATTTTCCTTCATAAGAACCTATTTCCACTTTAAAAAGGCCAAAAAAGAGCCATAAGACCAAAAATATTTTTCAAGGCCAGCCAACTTGAGATGAGGCCATAAAAAGGCCAAAAGGCCAAATAAAATTGTTTAGGCCAACCAACTTGAAACGAAGCCAACTTTCTGAAATTTGGCCTGAAAAAGGCTAATCTTGCAAGCCTGCTCACCCCTAACACTTTGTTCAAAACTACTGCAGGTTAGGACGCTAATTCCTAAACTGTTCGAGGCAGGTAAAATGCGAATGCATTGTGGCATGACACAGCCTCAAACGAAGAACTGCAATGTCTGAACACTCAGTCACAAAGCAAAATGCGGTTGTAGTATTCAAAGAATAAGGGCGAATACAAACAATCTGACTGCATCAAAGCACCCAACCCCACTTTAACAGGTTTTCTGCATCTTTCGAGAAACAAGTGCTTGTTTTTTCTTCGTAGTGCCTCAAATGTGGGATGTTACATTGAACCTGATAACTACTAACACTCGCTCTGAAGGGCAGGTTGTATAGAGCTCTGCATCCTAAATTATAGGCAACACGCAATCCCTGCATGCATCTCATTCACCATAATTGTGAAGAAATTACACCATAATTGTGAAGCATACATGATCGTACAAAAGGAACGAAAAAATATATTTTTAACTGCACTTGAGCATGGGGAAAAAGAGGTTTGAAGCTTGTTTGTGGCACAATGTTGATATCGCAGTTGTCTCCGAATTTCTTTGTCATCTGAGAACTCAGTATCCTGTACAACTGCCAGATATTTGTGGTAGTTAACAGGTTTTACATTTTGACCATCCAGTGCCAATAATGGGGTGACTGCTTTTTGCGCTCTTAGTCTTAAACTTCATACAAAAAGTTGTAATGCAGTTGAAAATAATTCCAATGCAATTCTGCATAAGCCTGACACACATCAAGTATACTTTGCAACCCTCGTGTACTTGGATAAAACACACAAATATCGTCAGCAATCACCCTGTGGGCTTCACCATAACACCCTGTTTTAATGTTATTTTGTGCAGTGGATAAATCATCTACATACACGCAAACAAGTATGGACTCAATACTCCCCTTGTCTCAACCCATTAGTGACATGAAACAGTTAAGACAAGTGCTTGCCCCATTTTATTTGCATCGTTTCTTCCTTGTACTAATGGTTCAGCAGATGCACAAAACACAATGCCACCTTTCTTTTAATTAGTTTAGCAGATGTAAACTGAGGATTGAAAGACCATTTTAAACCCATGTAAACACCCCAAAGAACAAAAATTGGGAAAAAATCAAAGCTTTCAGAAAGACACTAAAAGGGCAAAAAATACCTACAGATTGTCAAAAACTGTTTAATCAAATGAAGTTTGCACATGTCTCAAAACCTCTTCATAAACCCCTCAAAAACTTATCAAAAACTGAAAAATGCAACTTAAATGCCATTCCCACCCCTCAAAAACGTATCAAAACTTTAAAAAACATCATTTTGTTATCATTTAGATATCATTCAAATGTCATTGAAAAAGAACTCTGTTTTGTTCTTTTGATAGCATTTAGAAGTAGTTTAAGAACAATCCTTCAATCCCCAATTTACATACACTACCGACATTTCAGATAAAGCACAAATTTTTGAATATCCTAAAACGACATTAAAGTATATATCTATGAAGCACCATAATTTTCATGAAGAAATTGTTCCATTTTCATGTGACAACCGGTCACAACCAGATATAACCAGATATTACCAGACTCCAAAAGATTCCTGAAGAAAATGCTCCATTTTTATACGTGTTAGTTTATCTAACAAAATTTTAAAACATTGTTCGGAGATACTGTTGGTTTTGTCAGAAATAGTGTCAGCAGAGTACCCTGTGGTCTTTGAATTTTAAGTGGTCACAGAACCTTTTGGGATGCACCACCGATTGTTCTAAAAATTCTCAACTACCCAGCATTTTCATCACACAGAGCCAAGACGAAATGACGCCGCACAAGAGCCAAGGCGAAACTCTGTGACTCTGCGCGAGTGTAAACCATAAAAATCTGTAGCGTGGCATCAATTTCGCAAAAAAAAGAAACTTGTTATCTCTTTGTTTATTCTATTACGATACAGCAAGGCTAACAGATTTTGTAAAACCAGACAGACGAATAGGAGCGCAGTTTTTCGCGGTGCATTTTTCAATGCGAGGCGCAATTTCTGCTCTCGAGCACACAATGGAGGACACGCGTGAATGTCTCCTCGCTCCTATGAGGAGTGGCATGCTCATCGCTGGTCAAATGCATTGAATGGGCTCGTTGACCGTTCGTCAGCGGCTTACGTACAAGTGAAAGCAAGGGTTTGTAAAAAAGTAGAAATTTGTTTTACATGTTTCTAACTTGATCGTAAGATGTTCAAAGCGTGGTTAAATGTTGGATGGGGGATTTCAATTCCTTTTGAAGGTATCTGAAAAGATCTAGTTAAAACGTCTGTTCGCCTGTTGTATTTTTGAGTATCAGTCTGTAGTTGAACTCTGTTCCAACAAGCGCGTTTTTCAGAATTCCACCTAAGGCGTTTTATCTGTAGGCATTTGTGGATGCTGTTATTTTTTCAACAAATAACTTATATCAAGCTAGTCAGGCACACATGTCTCGCTCCATTGGAATTGACTCACTTGTATCGTTCGATGTTCGCCGACACGTCAGTGACTCGCGGCTGTTGTTTAGTTACGTACAAGAGGGTTTGTCGAAAAAGTAGAAATTTCACAGTAGTCTCATGTCATCAGCCGGTTGAGTGCACAGAAATTATCTGTTATTTTTTTGTTTTTCTGACGTCAGTATTTTGTCACATACACAGTCAATCACCCATAATACAACTGCTACAGTAACGTCATTCGTTCCTAACCTTTTTACCATCAAGAGTTACATATCTGAACATACAAGCGCGTTTTCAAGATATTCACTAACGTGTTTTATCTGTAATCATTTTTGGTCACTTTGTTTTTTAACAAATAACTTCTACCACACGAATCCCTGGCATATCTTGTTCTTTTGTTTAGTTTGTCACACACCGCCTGATGTTCGATTGTGAATGTTACGCGCTACAGAAAAATGCCGCCAGACGCGACGTGCCAGCCGATGCGTGGGTGCTCGATGCGGGGTTCCTGGGCGACACTGCCAGCTGCGTGGGAAATTTTTTGATTTTGAGTTAAAACCAATTTGAGTATAACTTGATGCATTCAAAAAATTTTTTTCTGTGACATCAACGAGCGTGGTAATTTGAACCGACAATAATTACACAGCTATTTTAGGTATGTTTATATATAACTGACTAGATTTGTATTGTTTACTTTCGAGCCACTCCTGCCAATAACAACACTGGGTGTCAAATATATGTTTATTCAGTTCTAGTTGTCGAGTCATTGCGTTACTCGGTGTTTACGAGTCAGCTTGACTTTATGTGACTCGAGTCACTTTTTACGAGTCACCCCTGTTTATCATTTCCCTTAAGTCATTGAAGAGCTGGTCTACGCAATGTTTCGTTGTTGCGTCCCGTGATTCTGTCGGTTCTACCAGGTTAATGATTTTAAAATTAATAATTGATATCCGATTTGATGTTCCATTTATAAAGAAATCGTCGACGTAGCTTTTTCTGACTGCGTTGTCGCTTTCAACTGGTTGAAGTAAATTTGAAATTGATTGTTGATTCATGTTCAAAGACTGCATTGCGCTTCCCACAGAATCAACTCTAAATGTTTCCATATCCAATCGAAATCTTAGTTTCTCAATTTCAGCACCTCGGTTTTCATTTGTTTGAAGTATTAAATTATCAGTATATCTTTGACTTTCAGTTGTTAAATCTCGAGCTAAAAAATTTACAGCGTTGTCCAAAACTTTCTTGTTCACACCATCTGTTGCCGAAACCGCATCAGCCATATTAACAATTTTGTGACCGTTCATTTGAAGGTTCGAAACCATCTGATTTTCACCGTCAAGCCTAAGATATTTTTGAGCCTCCAAGAGATTATTTACCTCAGCTTCTATCAGAATTTTCCCGTTCATTGTTCAAAGATTAACTGCCTCGCTTTCAGTTTCAACGTCTGACAACCCAACAATTTCATTTCCACCCATATTCCAACTTTTTTCTGAAGAACCATCTGGCGATAAGTTCAAGCTTTTCACTCGAATTTCTCGATTCAAAATGTTTGCATGGCTTTTACCGCGTCGCTTACAGTGGTGTCAGCAGCATCGGTTGTTTGTTCTAAAAGCCGTGCTTCCGAAGCCTGAAGTGTTCTCAAATTCACGCCGTCCTGTTCTGTCCCGGGGTTTGCCATACCTCCTACTCTAAAACCGCCCAAATATAAATCATTTCGCATCCAATTACTCCCATCGCGCCTCAGATAGAATTCGTTTCCAGAAGAAAGACGAGCGGCGTCATTTTGGTGAATGGGTTCGCCTAAACGTACAATTCTGTTTCCAGCCATCCCTATAACCCCTGTATAGCTCCCCCCAAAAATGGCAATTTCGTATCGGCATATTTTTGTTGCCGCCATGTGGTCATGATCTGGTTCTTTCAGATATGAAATTTGATTTCCATCCATATTTAAATATCTAGCCATAGTTAATGCTGGGCTGTCACGACTTTAAAATTTGTTTTCAACCCATTGTTTTGGAACCAGCTCGTCTTCATGCATCGGATTTGGGTTTCCTTATTGAATGTTCATTTATATCAATGCCCCCATCATTACACCTCCTTCAAGAGGTAGTTTAGTGTTTGCTACAAAATGCACAAATACTTTTTCTTCAGGCCATTGCACAGCACCTTTTCGAATAAATTTTTCATTAACATATTTACGCCTCACTGCATCGTTTGGACCCTGTTCTGAGCCAAGATTCGAAATGTTTTTTTGATTCACATCACTTGCTCGACCTTTTCGTAAAACGTTGTTCTTTACGTAGCCGAGCGAAACTCCGCTCACGTTTGTAATATTTTGACTTGTTGTTGTTGGTGTTCGACCAAATTTATCGACAGGCATCTTTCTTTATCATATCACCACCAAAAACTGTTTACTATTTCTTGGAGATGTTTTCCGTTGCTGCTTTGAAACGTGTAAACAAAGATGACCACAAAACACCTCTTGTCGAGGCTGTATCTGTTCTTTTGGACAGAACACATCGCCTTGCAGATAATTGTTCAGCTCAGTTGGTGGTGGCAGTCCAAAACTATCAAAATACCATTTATTGTTTCCACGTTCAAAACACCAAACCCAATGAGTGCCATCACTCGAACTGTCACCCAAGTCAATAATAGCGTATTCCGATTTTCGAATAACATTCATATCAAACGCTACTTTGTTGTTTTTTTGTTACTGATTATTTCACATACTTTTTCTATTTTGAATCCCAACAATGCTATTTGCCGTTTTTCAATGTTTATTTCTTTCAAGCTTAACTGGATTCAAATTATTTTGGCTGTGTTTTGATAATGATGCTTTTTGCTTATCTCTTTTTGTTTCTATCTTTCTTCATTTTCCTTGCTTACTTTCTTCTCTACTTCTTTACTCACCCTCACTTTACTTTTCACATTAAAGTTGAAAGCTTCATAAACAAAGTTTCACGTTCTTGCTAACATCCTTACGTTAGGAAGGTTTCCAGATATTCCTTTGCATCTTTGCCGTTTCGTCATTCTCTCCAATGCTTCGGAAAATTTATCGCCACTTGTTTTGTTCCACATCATCTGTTGGATAAAAAAGTGAAATGACGTAATCTTGAAAATGTTGTTTGTCTGCACTGTGCATTTTTTGCTAGTAATCAGCGTAAAATATATTCTGTTTTATTGCAATTATACAGGCTGTTTGCGTGATATTGGTAAAATTCGAAATGAGTAGAGAACATTCCAGCCAATAAAAGTCTAATCAATTTAACTCTGCTCAGGTCTATTTTGCCCGCATATGGCCAATGAACTTGAGGCGTGATGTGAACATACAACAAATGACCGTTCCAAGGTGTTTTGCCCCCCAATAGCTGATTTTTTGATGTGGTCTTTCGAGCAGCATTCACAAAATCTGCATAAGTATTGTATGTATGAAGTTAGGGGCGTGGGTTGCCAGGAGCGGGCAAAGTACACCTGAAATCTAACAAGAAGCCAGTCAAAGACAACTTTGTCAGTCTGCGGAAATTACGTTTTGACATGTTCATGTGGTGCCAGAAGCAGAGTGACGGGCGTAATTTAGTTTAACGTTCGGTAATAGGTTGCCAAGCACCAGAAACCTTTCTTTTCAGCATTTTCCCTAGGGAAGAAGGCGAGCTGAGTTTTGGCTGCAAAACTTGCGATCTATTTGTATAAGAAATTTGTTCCAGTTGTTGTCATGCAAAACCGCAGAATTTTGAAAAACGCCAGAGCTTGCATTTGAAAAACGTCCGAGCCTGCATTCATTTCCAAAGATTTTCAAATTCACAGGTCTGAGCAGGAGCTTTCATTCTTGGAAATTTCTTGAAATATCTCGCTGTGACCAAAGCAACATGGCCTAGGAAAGCAACACGATATTGCCTCACACCATGCGTTCTGCCATCTACAGTACGCCAACATTTCGTGAATTGACATTAACGATATTGACGATAACCGGCGCAAGTCCATGAACCACTGACAGCAAGAAAACCTTGCCAAATTTGCGGTCCACTGCACCGAAACAAGACGAGGTTCGTGTGCTGGAAGTGTTGAGCTCCTGTGTGCAAGGAACACTTTCGAATCTTTTGCCCAAACTCACTGCTGAAAGGAAAGCGTAGCAGGCATTTTGGTTTTTGTTGTATAGCACATTAAACGTTGCTACTGTGTGAAAGACGTTTGTCTGCAAGCGTTATGGTTGTGCGTAGCAGTACTTAACCCAGTTACGCTAGTGAGAGAATTCAATAGCACGATAGTCCAGGGTATTTTTGAGGTGCTTTAGGGATCCGATTCGGGACCCTAGAATTGAAAATCGGGTCCCTAGAATCAGAAAAATTGGGTCCCTTGAATCAGAGAAATCGGGTCTCTGCAGGTCCATACCGGATACCTAACATTTTCCTCAAAAAAACTGAGTTAGTTTTTCATTAAAAACTCTGTTGTTGCTTGTAAAAGGTGTGTTAACCGAAAACAAGTGTTGCAGCTACTATATGTTTGAAATCGCTTTGTTTTTCCTTCTTTTGATCGATTCTGTGCAGCAGATTGCCGGGAATTATCTTGAAGGAGTTTTTCCAGTTAAGGCCAAACACACCTTATGGGCAAGAATTCACAAAAATATCACAGAAATATTCAGTCGACGCTCTTGTGACTTTGTAAAAGGTGTGTTAAGTCAAAACAAGCATTATCATTACTACATGTTTGAAATCATTTTCTTTTTCCTTTTTTCATCGATTTCCTGCAACAGATTGCTAGATACTATCGTAAAGGAATTTGTGCAGTTTGGGCAATGCACACCTTATGAGGTGGAATTCACATAAAGATAACAAATTTTCATGTCTCAACCTAATTTACTTTTTTGCATGTACTTCCACCAGTTTCGAACACATCATGCTATGGGTCTTTCACAGACCAACAATGAAGGTTACTGGCAGAATTTAGGATGTTTTCGTGTATTTTTCGTGCCGTTTGTAACTGTACTACTCGCGTTTTTTGGAGAGGGGGATGTGTTTGGTTTTGAAATAATAAAATTTTTCCGACATGCAACACCTTTCTTTTTCAGAGTGAGATGACCTTCGGAAAAGTTTCTGAGTTATTCCACCATGTACCTGTGCACCTAAAGGGTTTCCGTAAGCTTTGGTGGTGGGGGGAACAAATTTGCTAGAGTGGGGCAAATTATGCCAATCTGTTTTTTTTAATACACCTGGGCGGGGTTAAGGGACAACGGACAAGTTGCTATTGTGATGTTTGCTATATCCCAATAAAATGCATCGTTTTGTGAGCAACGTCGTCCACATTTGTGGCTGAAACAAAGCCCAGAACAGTTGGATGTAAAACCATGAGCTTCTACATGGATCAGATATGCTGACAAAAGGAAAAACCTATGTTATGTAGATCAAATATGATGCATGAAGCCTGCCGTGTCATTGTGGCAAACTGAGGAATGGAAACATAAAAATTGTTTAAATCGAAAAAATCCGTGATTGAAATACGAGAAACATCAAAGTTCGAACTGCAGAAAATTAGAAATTTTTCATTTGTTGTACAACAAAATTGTTTTTCTACAAAAAATAAGGAAAGGTAAAGTTATCTTTGATAAATTGGAGACTCGTTCAAGTGTTGCATTCTGAAGTCTCCAGCTTTTTTTTAATGCTTGGTCGAATTGAGTACGTAGTGTTCCGAGAGTAATAGGCAGCTTGGTCCTTATGATTTCACTGCCCCAGGTTTGTAGAAGATTGAAATTAAGTCGCAATCAACGGCGTAACGAGGAAGGCAAGATTGGCACAATTCCCTGGGCGCCAAACCACTACGGGGGCATTGAATGACTCTGGGGAAGCCGAAAAGTCCCAACAATGTGGCAAGTACTTTCTTCAATACAGTACATTTGCTTCCGGAAAACCCAGTTTCAAAAATGGGGCGTCAAACTTGCTTCTTTCACCAGGTGCCATCTAGCCTCGTTACGCCCCTGGTGGCAGTGCGGACTATAATCGAATCTTGTTGATCATAGTGAAAGTAATCCAGTATCGTACACATTTTATGCGACATTAAATACAGAATTAATTTCATATGAGGCTTTCTTGAATTTATTTGAAGAGTTAAAAGCCCTAATCAAAATTGAAATCACAAATTGTTTAAAGCATTTTAAATCGTCAAAAATACTACGAACCTAATTTCTCCTGCTTAATTCAAAAATATCTTAAAAAATAAATTTCACACGCATTCCACTCAAGGTAATTTTGACCTCGCACATGACATGCAAAGGCAGATTGTTGTAGTTTGTCTAAGAATTGCCATATTGATATAATGAACAAACCAACCTATTAACGTCAGAAGGCTACTTGGCGTCTAGACATACCGTAATTGGTTCGCTCTTTTACGTGAACAGCGACCAGAATTAAAGATCTACGGTAATACGAATGGGTAGACCTTTCGAAACGAAAAGCAAGCGAATAGAAGGATGGATAGTTCTTGTGTTTTCTTTGCATGTTATCTTAATTCCAACAATTGCTATTTTAATGCACGTTTTCATTTAAGGAGCGTTTCCAATAAATGTATATTGCAAAGCGAAAAACACTGAAGGCAAATTATGTTCATAAAAATCTGTTTTTCTACTTTGAACTAGGGTTGAAATCAAATGATAATACACGAAAACGTACATCATTCAGCACATCAAATACCGTCTTGCCTCTGAGAGTCTCTGGGGAAATAACTTCGACATCGGCAAGGGAATTGTAGAGCGATGCATGACTTGGAAATCTGATGAAAAAACAAGCCGCTAATAGCAACAACATTAAACGAAGTGTAACTTTTCCACAACCTTCTCGGAATTTTATTCATAAATTTGATACTCAACAGATATTATAGCCAAGTTGTTTAAACGTTCTTTTCTCAGGTATGTTTTTGTCAATTCTAGCTTAAAAAAATCCTTTTGTCTTAATACAATAGTGCGTGATATTTTTGACAAACAGGTGAAAAGCATCAAAAATATTTCGAAATGCAGCAGCTCTGTTTTTGGCAAGCAACGACCGCAATCTTAGAATAAATGTTTTAGGCGTGTTGTTGCAGGATTGGTTTCTCCTGCTATCAGGTTGCGGTTTCCTGCAGGTCAGTCATATCTACTGCACCCATTCGTGCTGCTCTGGATTGTTCCAATAGCTGCTAATATTTCAGGCCTAAAGAAGATTACATGTACACACCAACCTTCCTTTACCCCCACCAGTTAACTCAAAAGATGTAACTGTGTGGTACGGTTGCTCCTGAGTGAAGTTGAAAGAACGCTGTTAAGTCTATTTTTTCAATAACTTTCACGAGCCAAATTAACCACTCAGAAAGTTTGATATCTTGTGTCAAATTAAAGTTTGCAGATTTATTTGTAACACATACTTCTACGCTTGTCGGTTTAGCAAGGGAGGTTTGATTGAAAAAGAACGAGCATGTTTACACAGTGTCCAATTTACCAGAAAATCTCGTTTCGTTCGCGTTTTCCAGCAGTCGACCACATGACGTTTCTAAAACAGAAAAAATGTTCACTTTCAGAATTATTCGTTATGTAACATGACATACTTGACATAGGAAAGACCGAAGTAGTTAATTAAGGATGAAACCGTTGGAGCAGTTTGACATGCTTGCAAGGGAATCTTTGGATAATAGAGAATGAAAGCCAAACACATTTCACTACTGGTACTTAGTCCACCCTGAAAAACAAAAAAAAAATTAAGCGGTTGTTGGGTTTCAATTAGTACATCCATGTTAGAAAAGAAAGTGATTCACATCTACAAACACAATGGAAAATTAAACATACGGGTTTTGTGGGCAAAAATCTTATTTTACATCAGCTGTTTCTCACAGAGTCACACCCGGGGCAAACCATCAGTTGCATTGATTAAAAAAATGTATGCGTATTGCTCACAGAGGACGCATCGTCAGCTTTTTTTGAAGAATTTGATAACACTGAACCTTTTTAAAAACTTTTAGGTCACTCACAATCGGCAAACGAAATCATGTTGTGCATAACTACACATACATAAAAGTTAATGAGATCTTTCAAAGAAATATGCAATTATTTTAAAAAACAAAACTTACAAAGCTGTTTGTCGGAATTTTTTTTTTTTTTGCTCAACCTGAAATTTTTGATGTACATGCGCCGCACATCGGCATTTTGGTTTGAAAAGAAAGCTTGTTTTAAACGATACGTAAAGAAAGTCTCAAAGCAGTTGAATTGTTGGTGAAAAATTTTAGCAACTTAGATGATTTGCTACAAATTTAATTGCCCTTTGAACAAACTGCAAGATTCCTTTTTATTCGCGTGAAACTCTTCGCAAACAATAACACTCTAAAATAAATTCTTCGCAACACGATTTACTCAAAAATTCTACACATTCTGATGCAAGATGACCACTCCCATCGGTGGATTTTGGTTAGGCAAGTGAGATATTTTCCTCAGTCCCCCTGTGAGATTCACGATGACCCTCTGGGTTATCATCAACAGGGGTTATAAACTGGACTGTAATTTTCAACACGCAATCAAAATGTTTTTAGTGGATCTTTCACCTTCCCAAACGTGCTATATTTTTGCCACATTTCGCTCTTTTCTAGTTTTGTTGACGAGTAAAATTTGTATGTAGCAGGTGGCGGAATTTTGGTCATAATTTTGTACAATATTCTGTCACATTTGACTGTCTTTTGGGTGAAAGTCGACATAAAAAATTTTGCAGAGGTATTTTTCCTGTAAAATTTGCCTAACAACTGTATTGTAGAATACATTTTCATCAGTGGTCCCAACCGAAGGGTCGCGACCCCAAAGTGGGTCGCGGAGAAGTGGCTGTGGGCAGTGTCGGATTAAGGTATTGCGGGGCCTGTAGCATTTCAAGAGCGCGGGGCCCTAAGTATTAAAAAGTATCTCAACACCTGCTTAATCATAAAGTGTGTGGGACAAGGCATCTGTGTTAGTAGCTTTACTCTCTGCATGCTTTCTCCAGTTCACATCGCGACATGACAATCTGAGTGCATCATGCTGTCCGCCAGTGTTGCCAGATGGTTGTGACCTAAATCTGCTACGTGGTGTCACAAAAAAACTGCTAGATTCTGCGAAAAGACTTGTCACAAACTTTCAGCTAAAATCGTCTGAAAGCAATGCAATTCTATTAAAAAATGTTATTTTTAACACGATTGAAAGAAACCTATGAAGTTATAGCCTGCAATATATTAATTCATCGTCTTCCACCCACTCTCAATAAGCATTGGCTGAAAATGCCGGTCTTGGTCAACACATTTTTCGGCCCACAGTTTTCTTTCAGTCAATATTTTGAGCAACGTAACTGCAGCTTACCTCGTTTCTTGTGTGACACACAGTTCTTGACGATCTCTTTCAAATGGTTTCATATTTTTATACAGTAGCACAATGCTCAACGACAAACAATCTGAGTATAGCTTCATCCCTACAACTGGTCTTTTTTACTAAATTTTGTGTTACATTAGAAAGAATGCAAAAAGTTCTTCAGTCTTATCTGAGTGCTTTTGCTGCCAATTATGCCTTTCAAGCTCACAATATTTCGCTATGACCGCATTATTGCAAACTTCGCAAAAGGCTTTTCAGGACAGGCAGCAGGCACTGAGTCAACTTTTAAGTTCTGAATCTTGCAACCAGATATGCCGAAAATTATGGCAGCTTTGGTTTACCAGGAAGTTTTTAGCAGACAATACTACTTACTGGCATAACTGAACCACTTGAAAATATCGTGCCGTGAAATAAAACATATTCTGCCAAGGTTGTCTTTTAACCTAACGGGCTCACTAAGCACACAAGCAAATCACGTAGTCTTCACCAAGCCATTTAATTACATGTTATTATGATACAATTATCTGCTTGAAGCAGCTTCTTTGCATCAAAATAAAAATTTGAAATAATTGCAGGCAACTGGTTGTGTTTTGTCCTGGTGTTACTCAAGTAATAACGTAATAAAGGAGATAAGTATACTTTTGATGAAGAAGGTGTAAAAGTTTTCATGTTGAAAAACTGTTGAGACAGGTTTTTGGTCAGGAATTTGTTTCCTGGTAAACCTACCAAATGGTTGGTAAAATCTTGCTAGAAATCAGCTAACTGCTAGATTAAAAATTTTACAGCTAACAGTGAGAAAATCCTGATAGATTTAGCAGCAAATCAGCTGAAATGGCAGCACTGCTGACCGCAGTAGGCCTATGCCTTTTGTTGCGTAACTGCACAAAAAGAATCAAACAAGAATTTCTGGACACAGATAAAGTTTAATGGAAAACATTCGCTTACTACTTATGGCAAATTTAGCGGAATACTGACGTTTTAGACTGAAAAAATCTTATGTATAATGTGAAAGATAAGATTTATTACAGAAAACCGCGGGGCCCCAAAATGCGCGGGGCCCATAGTAATTGCTACATTTGCTGCTATTTTTAATCCGGCACTGGCTGTTGGGTAGCGAACAGAAATCTCAATAATATGCTAAGTCTCAGATTTTAAAACTTCGCATATCAACATTTTGTGTTATTTCAGCGAAAGTGAACGGCAATCGAAGCCCTCGGGAAGGACCATGATGAATGGCGAGCTCTCGTGAATCTGGTTGGCTCTACGCACGACGCACCGACGGGCGCCGTGCGTGAGACACGATGATGATGCGCCGACGGGCGCCGTGCGTGAGACACGATGATGATGCGCCGACGGGCGCCGTGCGTG
>JGI24022J15233_10001647_pt1 | contig 19233 bp, 11 predicted proteins | sample Ectturendosymbi2_FD_15233 | JGI IMG/M metagenome (IMG submission 15233) | reverse complement strand
AAGAAATCCTTTCTCAGCACAGAATCAGACACTAAGATCTTACAGAGTATATATTTCGCCTACAAAGTAGGCATCATCAGCTCTTATTCAAATAGAATCATTCAAAAAGGTGGCAATGCACAAACAAATCTTTTTGATGACAACCGTTTTCTAGTTTTCTCAAGTTTGAATCAGCAAAATATTTGTTGCAAAGAATGTCATTGAATCGAATCGCAAAACAACGACATCATCAGTCGAAGTGCAATTTCTTCGTCAGTAATCCCGTCCTTCGATAGCGAGCCCAGTCCAAGAAATCTTACATATTTCATCAAAAGCTTTTTCATGTAAATCCTGCAGTAAGCGCACTCAAAGCATCAGGTAATCTACTGTACTTTTACTGAGCCTGTTTATCTTAACATCTTGACCAAGGGCGTACGTTCAAAAGATTGCGCAAAACTTTCAGATTGTTGACATTTCTGCATGTCAGTCAGTCTGAATTACAGCCTGAAGGCCAGGCCTACAACTGGTGGGCAATCGCGCAATTGCCCCCCGAAATTTTCAGACACATATTTAGTTGCTGAGCCCCCGAAAATAGTACAACAACAAGTTACAATCATTTTGCCCCCGCCCTCCCCGCAAATATCAGCTGGTTGCGGTCCTGCTAAAGGAAAAATGAAACTTTCCTCAATCTACTTCAGCTTTACTTTTAGCGTTACGGAAACTTGAGTGTCGTTCATACCAACGCTTCCCAAATCAGCAGGCCTCGAAGTTTTTTTGGGAGGACCGTGAAGTATTACAAAATGTTACACTTTTTCAGTATTTACCTAAAACGTTTCTTCAATGCTACGTTGCGTGTGAGTTTGACTCCTGCTAGGCCTCAACTTGATCTTATTATTGCATCATGTCTAACAAGCAAGTTCAAGTTTTCCCTTAGTAGTAAATTGTATGTATTTTTAATAGTTTGTTTCTTTCTCATAGCTCAATCTTTTCCATAATTTCTCGTAATGGACCCACAAAAAATTGTCAATAGCAGTAGAATTGGGTCTAAAGCTGAAAAGGGTTGGGAAACACTGAAGTCAGGCAGAAAAACGTTATCTACCAAAGCTACAAGTGGTTCTAGGACAACTGCCAAAAACAACTGTCATCTGGACAATTGCCAACTAGGACAACTGCCAACTGCCTATAATCCAACTAACGACTAGGACAACTGCCAACCGGAGAACAGCTTCTGTGAAGCGTAGTCGTAAAAGCAACCATTCAGTTGTCCTGGACTTTAGTTTCATTGTAGGCAGTTGTCAGTTGTCCTTTTGCCAATTGTCGCAGTTGACGGTTGTCCAGTTGGCAGTTATCCTGATACAGATACAGGTACTATGCAAAACAATATAGAGCAAAGCTGGCTTCCTTCATCTGAGAACATTCAAACTGTTTGTTTATTCAAATTAAGAATCAAAAATATAAAAATATAACAATACAGAGTTTAAACTGCATGTAAGGTCTCCTGAAGTGGTCTTTCAAAAATAAACTGCTTGCTCACGTTACAAAAGTATCTTACGTTTGAAATCCTTTTCTATATAGTTCATATATAGTTCAGTTCAGTTCTAAAACTATTTTGGTTACATCATACTCCCTTGGTGTTAGTCAAACAAACACTATATTGGCAAAGATTTCAACTGCTTATTTATTAAATTTGCATTTTAATCGCACCAACCTAGATTTTAACTTCCACGAATTTCCCTAACACTGTACATACAGTGCTCTAGAGAAAACTGCTACTAAGTGCATTTGACTCGTCATGATAGCTAATCTGGAAAAAACGTGTGTGGTCGTACAAACTCACAGCCATAATCAACATCAGAACGAAATACAGAGCAATACAATCAAAATCTGTTTGTGACAAGGAACGGTTTTTAAAGAATCCTTTGCACCTGAAACACAGAGAGTAGAAATGCAAATGGCTTTTCGTGCGCTACATTTGAATATAATCTTGATAACAATTGGTTGCCTTGTTTTACAGTTGCAATAGCAAGAGAAATAATTAGCTATCAGGCAAGCAGGTGTTCACTTCATAGGGTTCTTGAGCAGAGCGAAATAACGACGGAAATTCGATGCATGCAGTTTAGCTTTTGTCGATGTCAAAACGTTTGTTTTTGACGTTATTGTTGGCGACCACCCAGTTTAATTCACGTTCAAGACCTGAACAGTTGAGCAGAACTGATAGGAGAAACTAAATCTTCTGTCTGCACCTGCTGCCTCATGTTTACAAAACAGCGGTTCAGTAAACATCCGAGCGTAGGGTTTCGAACAAACCGAAGCGGTACAGTAGCTTTGCAATTTCAAGAGGACCATGGGCATATGTCCCTAATATGATTGCCATGCAAAAAATTACGCAGCAAAAAAACAGCTCACTGCGTAATGGCACTGAAAAAGTTTCCAAGTCTGCAAGAACATCTCAACACTAAACGATATGCAGTAGTATCCCTTCAGCGAGAAATTATTTCGTCAGCCGCCCACACCCGAACAGCCTACCTTTATTCGGTCTAATTCTTCTTGCTGTGCTCTCGTCTGGAAACGAACAATCTCGTCAGCAACATCTGTTTTTGCCTTGTCTATGCAAATGGAATTAAATCCGTTTGCAAACAGAAGACCGTTCATCAGAAATGGGCGAATGGACTGAAAAAAATAACTGAGTGACAACAAGGTTGCTTTCGTAGTGATTACTACAGATTCAAGTACCCTAATATTGCTTTTCACTTAATCATACGCATTATTGTATTTTAAAAACACGGTGACTGTTTTCTGTATTTACTAGTTCTCTGAAGTCCTGAAAAACTCGGTAGTCCTTCTTTACCCTGCAAAACAATTTTCTACGGTAGCTACGAATTTCTTTACCAACGGACACGCTGAAACTTCGTGGTTGTGAAACTGTGTTAAGAAGTAGCAAAGCATTACGACATGCGCCAAATCGCTTTTCTATTAACTTCTTTGGTTAGTCATGAATGGAAGAGCTAATACGCAAGTAGCAAACGTCTCTCACTTCCACAATAGCTTCATCAGTTTCATCAAAGCCGGTTTTCTTGTTGCCTAAGTGCAGCACTCCCAGCAACCGCTCTGCATCATCGTAGTAAGGCACGCAAAGAACAGTCTTCAAACTGAATCCTCGCTTTTCATCCTGCAGGAAAAAGGAAAAAAACTGTAGTCACCAAACAAAGCAAAGCCAATATTTTTCAACTATCTCGTGGCAAACAACTGAGCTGATGCCCAATATTTTTGGCATTACGAAATGATAAGAAACAACCAAATTGTTGACGAACCAATTCCCTTAATTTGAGGAATGAACATTGTCAGTTAATAACAAACTTTCACGGCAGTCTTAAACAAGGATGCCTGGCAAAAAGTTGTCAAACATGGGGTCTGACCACGATCAGGCATTTCTGCCAAAAATTAAGGTAAGATTGTCCACTGCATTCTATTTTTAACAGCCTTAAAATGAAATATATCTGTCAGCTTGAAATTGCGAATCTAATTGGCAGGCATCCACGAGAAGGTTTTCCGTCAAACTTTCGATCGTTTCTTCCCATGTTTCTAATTTCAATGAACTCCTTCAACATTCTACGACCGAACAATGAATATTTCATACGCGCGCCACGCCTTCAATAAAGTCAAAGACATTGCTCAAACAAGAGTGGAGAGAGGTCGCTAAGATTTCCGATACAGTAGAGTGCACGTATTTTTAGCACACGTTATTGCAGCACATTCCAACAACAAAGTAACTTTGAAGTTTTGTGCATTGTTGTTTTGGGGACTGCACTTTATTAGTTATTACGAAGTTTTCTGCTTGCGTTTACACATTTTTACGGTCTCTGAATAGTTTTGCTTTAAACTACTTCTAACGTATTGTTGGGGTTTCGACAATTGTTTTATTATTGCTTTGACAGCGTACCAGCCTCATAAATAATAACTGCAACTTCCCTATGCCCAATTAATTGTTGATAAGGAGTAGGCCTGATTAAAACCCAGGCTTAATGTCGAGGGGCGGTATAAAACGAAGAGGCGTAACCTGCTTCCATCTTTTCTGTGTCTTGCAATTTTGGTAAACTCAAATTTGGTCCATTGTAGATTATTCAGCTTGCACATACAAACACGAATGGCCTTTCGGGAATTGATGAAATAAAAACAACTGCAAGACACACAAAAGAAAGACTAAGCAAGAGAGTGTTCACATAATAAGGTAAGATTCCGTGAATTGAACTGATCATTGTTGCTGTTCGGGTCACGGCAAGCAGATAAAGATTCAACTGTGGTGGTGCTCAATGCGTTTGACTGTTTAACACGCTAAGCTATTGATGGTAAATAAAGGAACTGCAAACGCAACCTTTATGTTACGAATGATAGCTGGGAGGGGTGCGCAAGCTCACCAGGACCTCTTCTTTTGTTTCATTGATAAAAGAAGGCATTCGACCGCGTGGATCGCTCAAAACTAATGGCACTTCAGACTTGATAGATATAGACGCGTCGAAGATATGAGAATAAATGAAAATCTATGTTGTCAACAAAGTGCTGCGGTTCGAGTTGGAAATGAACTCACAGCATGGACAGAAAGTGAGAAGGAAGTTCGACAAGGGTGTGTTCTTTCACCAGATCTTTGTAACTTATACACTGAAAAAATATTGCGGAAAAATGAACGCCTTGATGGAATAAAAATCGCCGGCACCATCATCAGCAGCATTTGTTATACAGACGATGCTGTTCTGCTCACATCAGAAAACAAGCTCCAAGAACTGATAGATCAGGTGCTCTTCCACAGTAAAAATTACGGAATAGAAACAATCCAAAGAAAGAAGGGTACATTGTCATATCGAAATCACAAAGCATTCCCAGGTACAAAATCAAAATTGACGAGACCACTTTCAAACAAGTTGAGAAGTTCAAATATTTAGGATCATGAATCACCAGCGATGAAAGGTGTCACAAAGATGTTCGAACACGTATTGCAATGGCAAAACAAGCCTTGAAGACACTCGATAATATTTTTAAGAAACAAAAATCTATCTGTGATTGTCCGCAATAGAGTCCTGAAATTCAACGTCTGGCATGGTTCGGTTGTGAGTCGTAGACACTAACTACACCACTAATTAGCAACTTGGAAGCTGATGAGTTGTGGTTCTATCGGAAAATGCAAAGGATTTCTTACATGACCAAGAAAACAAACAAACAAGTCCTAACCCAAGTCAAGCAAAGCAGATCTCCCTTAACAACAATGAAAAAGCGGCAACTCCAATTTTGGACATATTATCAAAGTCGTGAAAACTGGAAAATTTGGCTATTTGTGGGTAATATTGCGGCACGAAAGCACGAGGACGTCCAAAACAAATGCACTTGGACCAGACCAGCTCAACGACTGGATGAATTTAAACACTCCACGTATCCTGCCACTTCCCTGTGATAAAAAAACTGGAAGACTTCCTGCACATTGCCCCTTATGTCTGGTTCCTACGATGGACCTTGATGATGATAATGATGATAGTTGAGCATGCGCCACCAAAGCTGGTAGGTTGGCTTCGATTCCTTGTCGGGTCATACAGAAATCGTAAAAAGTAACGCTTGCTGCCTGCACAGCCTTCTGCTCGGCGTTAATGGATGGGTGACTGGGTGCAATAGAACGGTTCACGGGCGGTGCTACCATTCACTCGCCATCAATGCAGCCTTCATGGGCGTCGGAAGAATTTTTGCCCAGTGGGGCGCTAGGGGATTTTTCTAAAATCTTTCCAGGGGGGTCAAAAGTGGTGAAATTTGTTTTTCCCACTCAAAACTAAGAAAACAACATTTCAAAATCCAGGGGGACCAATTCCCCCCTGCCCCTCTTCCAAAGACCATGGCAGCGTTCACTGCGAAAATGGCCGCGTGGCCCCCAGTGCAAGCAAGTGGAGATGGGTGCCGCGGAACACTCGTGACAACCACAAAGGAGTACAAGCAGCGAGTGCAAATGAAAGTGAACTGAAACAATGATTCTTCAAGCGACGAGTTAGCGAAGGCAGATGCTCAAGTGAAAGCAAAAACGCAAACTCATTTCATCACACATTCGAAGCGACGAGACGTGCAGAAATGCTTCAAATTCTACTCCGCGAAACGTGAAACTTGGTTTTCAGTTTTTTTGTGATTCAAATTGCAAAGGAAGTTAGGAAAAGAGTGCAGTTAACTTTCCACGCATCTTACCTCCAGTTTGAATTCTGAAAACGGTGTTATTCTTGACATGTTCACTTTCTGCAACAACAAAATATCGGATGAAAAAGGTTCTGACAAAAGCGTTTACAAATGTTTGGTTTACACTTGCAGTGCTTGGTTTACACTTGCAAGTTATTTTCAGCACGCTGCCACATTTATAGCTAACGTTTTAAACTTTATATTCCTTTCAAAACGTTTCAGCTATTTTTAGAGCTTGCACATACACATTGTGACAGGTAGAAACACAGAGTCTGGAAAATGTTTCTAAAGGAGCGTTGGATGATCGTACCCTGTCAGTTTCCCGCACTATTGTGATGTTCATTTTTTTTCGTGTAAAAAGGTGAATACAAACTCAAAAGTAATGTTTCTATTTGCAGAAAATCTACACTGACTAAGCAGGATTGTCATTGTAAAGATAGCCACATGATATAGCCTCAAAAATCTTCGCGATAGACCTGTGACCAAGTCAATGAAAAAAATCACCAAAACATAGGCGTAGCCAGGAGGGGCCAAAGGGGCCATGGCGCTCCCCCAAATGTTTAGAAGATATAGTAATTTTGTGCTTTGAGAGGCGTTTTTCCCAACAAAATAGCGTTATTCGCCTAAAATCAAACATTTTGGTCCCCCAAAAATATTTGGTCTGGCTACGTCACTGCACCAAAACGCCACTGCATCAAAATGCCACTCGCATAATGCCATACTTCTCTGTTACGGAGGGAAAGGTCGAAGTTAGATTTTGGAAAAAGAACACAACACAAATTTTAAGGTAAATTATTTTTACCTATAACCACCAATTCTTTATGTAATTTGTCAACGATTAAGGTTTTTGGGACGTAGCACTAGTAAAATGAATGCAAAACTGCAGCAGCTTTGAATAACAAAACAAGTTCCAGAATGATTTTTCCGTATGGCGCACTCTATAAGTTACAGATGGTTTCAACCCTGCGCACAATTGGCAGCATGCATTCAAAGTACCTGTTTTGTGTCCAACACTTTCTGTATTACTTTGTGGCTAAATATCCAATCTGACTTCTTTAATCTGCAAACAATAAAAAGCTGGTTGAAGATTCAAATCATCTGTCCTCAAGTTGTAAGACAAAGGCTGAAGTAACAGTAAGTCTCTCGGAAAAATTGTATTTCTTTGTTGTTCAGCGTTCCTTTATTTCTTAACCTTTTGCTAGCTATTTTCAGAAAGTACGGAGAGCAATTCCTAGAAAGGAAATACGAAAAGTGATTACGCAGAAAAAACAATTAACTTTTTTCAAGTGTATTTGGAAACGCATCACCGTCAAAGCGTTTCTAAAATTCCTGAGAACCACGTCAGCAGGTAGCTGTCTGAAAACTAAATTTGATGTTAGCTATAATACAAAACAGTTTATAACCATAAAGAAAAACGTTTGCCTCTTCAGTTACTCCCGGTTTTCTATACCATTATACGTTGCTTTTCCTCTAACCTTCTCTCTACGTGTTAAATCAATTGCTGCTTCGTTTTCGCTTATCAAATACTATCAACATAAATTTTGTGGATGAAATCATCTCAATATAAAGGTTTTGTTTATCAAATACTCTGGACAACACAAACTCTCAACAAAAACTTTTCTCAACACAAACTTTTGTGCAATCAAGCGTTCACCCGTTCTTCAAACGCTAACTTCTTATTGAAACGAACGGAATTTTATGCAAAAAGTTAACGCTTTTGTTTTGTGGTAGAGGACCAATGCCTGTAAAGATTGCATTCTTATTACCATCCTGATCACCAACATTTTAGAAAATACAACTGAGGCAATGAATACTTGAAGAATTACGGCAAAATCAAATATGAAAGAAAAATGGGTTAATAGGTCTTGTGAAATAAAATATCACTCTGTTGCAGGAGTATCGACCGCATGTTAGAAATAACGTTCTTTCTGCTCTTACTTTGTCATATCCACAGTTTTCGCTTCTGTCGTTTCGGTCAAGTTTTTGGCCTTCTTGATAAGCAGGTCATAGGAGCGGGCGAATGCCAGGCAGCCCTCAATGTTGCAGTTGTCAACCAAGGCGACCGCCAGCGTGTATCGCTCACATGGGATCAATTCGGACACGTGCAGCACTAGATCTTTTAGCAAATCATCGTACGCCCTTTGGGGCCACAAAGTAGCGACCTTTGATGACAGTTCTTGTTGGAGCTGCAACGAAATGCAGCACTCAATCGCGTGGGCAGGCCAGAATATAAAAATTTAGCCAAGTAGTTTCTCTGATTGGAAAATGCTATAATAACTGCACACTGACCTTTCATCGACATCCTGTGATTTTCATTTGTCTGCTTTGAAAACTCATTCTGTTTCAATAGATTTCAACAGAACACTACCTTCTCATTCAAAGGGAAAATTCACTCAAAAATCAAGCAAACATACCAAATTGTGTGAAGCTTACTCAGTAATAATGTTGGGCGTCTTTCTCACTTTGTTATAGCATTTTTGCTTTTTGTAGGGGTTTTCTTGTGGTAACTACCTTTCTGTTTTATCGCTCCAGCTTTCAAAAACCTGAATTTATTGAGATATTCTGTTAAGTTTATGATGACACTTTAGGGGATTTAGAAGGAATGGAGTGTTCAAAATTTCTATACCCATATAACCTTCTAAAAAGCATTTTTAATAAAAAGCAAAACATAGCGAAACAAATACAAGTTGAATTCTTCCTGATTTCAACTTGCTCTTGTTTAGCAAAGCAATTTATGTGTTACAACGCAAGTCGTTCCGTTCCTTAAAACTAAGAAACTTCACTGAATGTAATTTCAACACAACATGACAACGCACTCAGCACACGCTGCTCGGGAAAACCAACCTGAGCGGCTTGTTGCAGCCGGTGGATTTCTGCTGATTTTCGAAAATTATAGATTGCGGCTGTGCACATGACGAGAAAATGCTCCAGCACCTACACAAATAGAAAAATACTTTTGATGCTGCGTAGCTAAAAACCGGCAAACATTTGTCTGTAAATGTAAGCTACATTAGAAACGTAACAGGTTCATGTTACAACTTTGCCTGAAAGCGTGTTTATTGAAAAGGCGACGTTGCTAGCAGCAAAATACTTTATAACGTTAGTTTTAAAATATATACATTTGCTATAGGTATGCGCAAATGTGCATCTGCCTAATTTGGGCGACAAGCCTCACCCACTTCTCTGAAGGCAAAAAACAGTTGAGATGCTTTCGGGTTCCAAACATCCTGAGACTATTTAGTTTCTAGCCGTTATCAGGTAAAGTTTTCAGTTCGGTTTGGCCGCTTGAAACATGCTTTAAATGGAACATTCGTCAAATGGAAATACACAATTTTGTGCAAAAACTGCAAAAGTAGTTTCACATTGCATACCAGCAAAAATCCGTTACTCAAAGATTATTTTTACACTTTGGATATTAGTTTTAAACTTTGGGTTATCACACCTGCGCCAATCGTTGCATAGAAAGTTTACCAGATGGTTTTCCACGTAACACATAAAGATATCAACTTACTTTTTCATCTTCATCGCTAAAAGGTTCTTTTGTTTTTTTGTTGACAACTTCAACCACGCCAATGACGCGATCTTCCGGCGGAATGACGATCGGATGACAAATCAAGTCGCGAGACTCAAAGCCTGTTTTCTCGTCGATGGTCTTGTTAAAGTTTGGATGCTGCAATGTGAACACGTAGGTTTTCGGGCATTGGAAAAACTTCACGATGTCCCCGCGATCAGCAGCGCAAACTGATGCACTTTGTCATAATTTAGTAGTGATGTAAAAACGTACATTGGAATTTGGAAATGGTCTCCTGTGGAAGGCCGGAGTGCGTTTGATTAACCCTCAAATTTTAGATTTGGCTTGTAGTAGAAAAATGGCATTTTTGTGAAAAAAGCACATTGCGTTATGTAGTTTTTTCTTTCCAACCGCCAAAAGCGGAATGAGCTGTTCTTGTTTATTCAGGAATACACTGAATCCGGAAGTATGGAGGATATCTAGCAACAAGGAAAACTGCGCTTTTCTTTATGTCGCGTAAATTCCTCCTCATATCCAATTTAATCAGAAGATTTTTCAGTTTGCGCAACAAAGAGGTGTTTGATACACGTCGACAAATTTCAGTTTTTGCTTGCAATTTTTTCAAAAAAATGCAGAAATGTTTATTGACTCGCTTGACCTTTTGAATACGCTGACGAGGGCAGGCATACATTTCTGAACATTGACAAAAAATCTGTTTGCATTTTGAGGCAAGAATTGATATGTGCTGCAACTGACCATTACATCAATGAATACATGAAAACTGCTTAGCAGACCCAAACTGTAATAAAACATTTGCTTTGAGGTGTCATACATCGGTCGATGACCGCGTTGTCAGGCTAACAAAACATAAATAAAACTTACGTCATACACGTTTGCAACTTTCAACCCAAGCTTGGAGGTTGCTACATGACCGGCGATTCCGACGTTTACAGGCACGGCAAGTTGGTTTTTTTGGTTGCATTCAACGTCTTCGAAACGTGATGTCGGCGTTACGTTCCACAAGCGAGAAACCAACTCCTTAATGTCTCCCTGCATCAAAGGAGCTTTGGTCAAACTCAATGCATACTCTCGTCGGTTGCGGCTTTTTCGAGCTGATGTAGCGAGCGGCATTTGTCATCGTTGTAAAAAAAACCTTGACGAGAAAAAGCAAACTACTTCAAAGCGGCTTTGCTTCTGCAAAGATTACTTTATGACTTTTGTGACCCGAACGTTGTGTGTCTTTCGCTAAACGTCCTCGGTCAGTAACCGGGCCAGCGATGTTTATGAAATTTCCCAAAGTGGACGATGTAGCAACTTGATTGACTTGCTTTTCAATGGAAGAAGCGTAGTGCGTTCGACAGTATCGCTCTTATTCGCTTATTCACCGAAGATAAGACGTTGACTCTTTGCGCTTCCTTTAAAAGACAGTGATGTTATGTTTTTTGCTGCCTGAACGTTGTGTACATGGGCGTCGGAAAGGAGGTAAGGGGGTCCTTTCCCTGGAACATTTGACATTTTCTTTATATATGTTTAGCAAAAAAGGTCGTTTTCTTAGTTCCGAGTGGGCAAATTGAAATTTTACAACTTTTGGCCCCTCCTGGAAAATCTTTTTGCTACCCCGGGAAAATACCACAATTGCCCCCACCCTGCAAAAAAATCTTTCCGACGCCAATGGTTGTGTATCTTTTTCTTTACATTATACAGGTTTTTTTAAGGTGTTTTAGGTACTCGATGCGGGTCCCTAGAATCAGAGAAAATCCTCATTGGTCCCTAGAATCAGAGAAATCGGGTCCCTACAGGCCCATATCAGGAACCTAACATTTTCTTTAAAAAAAACTTTCATTATATATTCTCGGTGTGACTGGTATGGCGATTACAAATACGTTTTCCTCCTTTCTGCCAGTGTATTTTCAATTTGCAACGTATTGGCAGCTCAGTTTATTGCGTCGAGCTTGTCTTTCAGTGGCCTATTCGCTAACAGCAAACATTACCAAACAGACATACAATCACGTGGTGCTGTGGCGGCCTTGGCCCCCCAAACAAGCTCCAATCCCCTAATTCAAATATGAAATATTATGAATAAGTGAGTTTTTGTGAAATTTTAGAATGTCAAGCCCCCGCGTTGAGGACTTTCTGGCGACGATTTTGGCTGCAACACGGTCAAGCTACCCAAGAGGAGTCAGGAAACAGACGCGTTTCAGGTTCCCAACGATCTTTCGCATTGACAGCTCGCAATCAAGCCTGATCGAACGTTAACGCTGGCGAGGAAGAACCTTTATCATTTAGGAATGAAGTGGTTTGCGTCACTGACCATTAAGCTCATATAACGTAAAAACAACGGATCCTTAACCCAAGGAAAGTACTCATGGAGGCGCGTTTATCAAGCACCTTGTGAGCCTAGACTAGGGCGAGGCAGCTGGTCAGTTCCGCAAATGTCGCTTTTGATACGGCTGGTAACCAGTCGCAGGTTTTTCTAAAAATGGCCTTCAGCTACTTTTGAAAAAACTAAATTTTCCAGTTGACACTACATTGTCATCGTACCGGACATGTCATTTGAAGGCACAAAATTTGGCAAAATATCTTCAGCGTTTTAAAAATCCCAAAATGATGCACTGTTTCATGGTATTATCAGCGTTTAACAAGAAATGAAATGTTTCAAAACAGTGAATTGTGCCAAGGTTCAGAAACTCATTCTTTTTATTCAAATACAATTCTAGATGCTCTTTTAGCCGGTCCTGCTGCATGCTGTTCTACGAAGTGGCTTTGTGTCTGCACTACATTTTCGTTTTCAAAAAAACGTTTCAAAAAAAGCGTCCATTGCCCATATTTGGGTGTGCCTAATACTATAGACCTCTAGAGCACATAATTTCAACTTCCTTTCTAACTCTTCATATATTTTATTTTTTGTTTTCCATACTCACCCAGATGTTGTACAAGACCATGAAATCCAGGTAGCAAAGGTTTTGGCCTAAGTTTGTGCGGTTATTCTGCTGTATGGTACTTTTCAGTTTTTAAGTTTTAGTTCGTTAAGAAACCAATCATTTTTTTTCAGTTTGAAATCTTTGTCCCCATAAGTAGAAGAAACGTCTGACTTACAAAGCAGAGACAAATCGAACAGAATGAAGCGGTTTTAGGTACAAGTGTGAAACATATGCATATCTCTGGCAGTGAAGTTTTTCTGAAAAGTGTCGAACACTACAACGCGACAAGTTTCAACGAGCCAAGCCAGAATTTAGTTTACACATGCTGGAGCTTGAATGTAAGAAGTTGGTTCAGAAATGGGGAAAGTACGGAAGCAGGAAGAAGCTAAAAGTCAGCGTCTCAAAGCTATGTTTCAGTTCACATGGGTTGTTGAACTGCTTTGGTAAATTTCAAGCCCTTAAACAGCCCACACTTCAGCAACCTCTCAGTCAGCACAGACACGCACGCGAAGTCAAACGTCACCATGATATTGATTGCAGAGATAAAACAGATGTCTTGCGGTTGCATGAAATGGTTGAAAATCGTTTAGTGGCAAAAGCGATAAAACCTTGAAGGTTTCATTTGAATAACGGCGGTCGGTACTAAATGCTCTTCGGTCTTTTAAAATTCATACTGCACTTTTTGTAAACAGTAGTACAAAACGCTGTATCATAGATTGGTTTCAAGTAATGCAGCAAATATTAGTGTAGACAATTTGTTTTCCAAAGATCATTGAAAGTTTTATACTGAGATCGATTCTGCATAAAAATGCTGCCAGAGCCTGAAAATTTTGACCCACTGATGCAACAAAAATCATTCATAACTCGTGAAAACCTAATTAAGAGGCAAAATACCCACCAAGTGTAATAGACGTCTTTCCTAAACTTTACAAGATAATCATATGATTATGATCGCTGCAAGAAATTATTTCGATGCACCTTTGCACGAAAGGTCGATTGACCGAACAGAAGAATAAAAGATCTCATGGAAAGGCGAGGTTAAGGTAACGGCGGTTTCAAAACACACCAATTACAATGCATTATCCAACCAAAGCGTGGTAAATTTCACACAAAGTTACAAGCACACAAGTTTAGTGTCCAAGTATGTTACCATTACAATGTTTTGCTAATCTATGTTCAAAGCCCCACGCAATGATATGGTACAAGTCAGCTATGCAAAACTTTTAATAACAAACTGGCTTATCCAAACGAGACCAGTGCTGGTTGCAGTATCCAAGTTGGAAAACTGTGTAGTTGGAAAGCGCTCGTAATGCAAACACAGCGATCAAATCCCGTGCTAGAGAAACCCATTTTTTGTGCAAGCAGTAGAAGGCCATTCGATGTGGCACAGTATATTATCGTTTTGAAGACGTAGAACGCGAAAGTGTTACATCAACGATGCTTTTAGGGAAAGAAGCAGACTTCCTATTGTCGATCGAGACACCAGACACTGCACGGGATCTTATCGCTATGTAGGGCACAGCCTTATGTTGTTTGCTCTCGTTTGGTGTCCCTGTCACGTTTATAGATGTTAATGGTGAAGCATCACCGTCACAAAAACGGAAGAGAGCCTAATTCGCTAAACCACGAAAACACTCCAATCGCTGAGTCAACAGGTATGGCAGTCCTGGAAAAAATTTCTAGTTTCACAAAGAAAATGTTTTGGCAATACCAACTTTCCTAACCTTATTGTTGATACCGGTCACATTAAACTGATTCAAGAAATCTCGAATATTTTTCTAAAGAATTAGAAGAGCACTATTTCCTGAATGCTGACTTTTGATAAAAAAGAAACAGACAGCCGCTGAATTTATTAAATTTTTTATTATTTTGGGTTCTTATATTTGCAATGTTTTCTTTAACAGAAGATTGCAAAAAACGAAAATTCTGAATGAAGCTGTGTAATGGTTTTCCACGAAAACCAACAGCTTTTGATATGTTTTTCAAAAACTATTCACCACGTGGTTCATTGCTTTAATTTTCCTGCCGTGGCATGGAAAAGTGTAAACTGCTGTGATGAGAAAGTAGTGAGCAGTTACTGCGTAAAGTCACAGGTCACAAGGCAGTAGAAGAAACATCGAAATGATGTACTAGAAACTATAGAGGTGGCCACGGATCCGGAGTGTCACTCCGGCAGGATTCTGCGTTTTTTTCGGATCCGGAGTCAAAAATTTGTGAAAAACTCGACCTGGATCCGTAGACACTTTTTATTTTCGGCAGTAGCACGAGCCTGTGTGGTCTTTGTAAATGTAATTGCTTAAACAAAAACATTGCTGAATCTCGATTGCACCGATGTTTACCCGAGTTTGAACAGTTGTCAGATCCTGAAATTTGAAAAAATTCGGACCCGGATCCGAATTCAAAAATTTTGGAACAGGACAGGCGTATGACTCTGAAACTATTACTCCGGCCACCTCCTCTAGGAACTACCTGGAATAACAAACCAATGACTGAAATTAAATCGCGTTCGCATTCTCGCTTGAATGCATTAACTGGTGGAAGGAGAGGATTAGCTCTTTAATTTAGGATCAGCTCTTTAGGATCAGTTCTTTAAACGATTGCTTCGTTTCCAGGAATTATTTTGTTGAGGGGCAGGGACATAAAAGTCAGTTGTTTTTTAGTGTAATATTTCATTTTAACTTTTTTCCAGTCATAAGTTCCTTAAAAATCACTGCAGGTATGCAGTCCTCCTGCTTGATAATTCGAAGTGTTAAGAAAATAAGGACTACATCACACAGGTACTAGTTAAGCAACACGGGTGATTTCCAAACTAATTTATAGAAAACCTACTAGATAAAGATGCGAATGTATGCGAAAGATGCTAATACAGCAAAAACCCACTCTTAACAAATGCATGTCCTTATAACGGAGAACGCTTTGGAGTTCATAACCACGAGGTTGCAAAGCACTTTCTTTCCAGCAGCTTTGCTGACTCGATACACTTTTCCAACAACGAATGGGCAATTGCGCTCTAAGAATAAAACTGAGGGAAACAGTACTTTACATCGAAAAACAGAGGTTGGAAAAGTTGTTTATTATTATGTACTGCGATTCGAGATTTTTTCATATTACGATGAGAGATTTTTTGCCATGTTGCGATGAGAGATTTCTTGTATTCGCAGGCGCGTTTTTTAGTGTTGCCTGCGCATATCAACCAACACCCTCCCTGCGGGGTTGTGTGATGAAGAAGAGTTGTTTTTGTTCTTGAAAACTACTGACCCTTGAGATATGGACCTTAAGTATGAAACAAGAACATAAACAATGATAATAAAAATGATAAACAGAACATTGCCATGTCAATCCAGTCCAAAGAGACCATATTTAAACGTAGAAGCGTGTGAGAAAGTAAAAATAAAAAGTTTGATTCAACTGGTAATAGATTTATTTTGTGAAGAAATCACATTTCTGGTTACTTGAAATGCTCTATTATCTATATTTGTCCTTGTTCTTCGACATGCATAATGTTGAAATTTCACAATGAGATGAACGCGTTTCAGCAATGCGAAGTAGAATAGCCAGGTGCAATTCTTCTACCTATGCGAAGACCTCGACAAAATATTATAATGATCAACAAAGTTAAAAAGTGTTTTTCTCTAACTTTTGCTGCATCTCTTATCCAGAAAAGACTGCATCTCTCAGCTTGCAAGATGTCTGCTACAAAGCGCAGAGCCTTGAAGCAAAACCGGTCGGGATCTTCAGTAGTTGCGATGTCACGGGCAAGTTCCAGGAGTAAATCCGCCTCACTGCAACACAAATAATATTTTCAATCATGTACTCCATCACAAATCTTCAGAAATTTTTTTAAAATCGTGAAGGGGAAACCTTTTTATTTCGTTGCACAGGCCTGCCACTTGGCCCTAGCGCAGGTAAAAATGGAAAAAATATATATTTGTGCAATTTGAAAACATGTTTTTTTAACCAAGGAATCAGTGCAAAACCGCATAACTTGCCGGCAAGCATGCATTTCCACGTCAGGTGACACATGGCTTGAGGAAGGTGTGTTGGTTTCCAAATAAGGAGGTTCTTGTGCAACATTCATGGGCAAAACCTTGTGCGATCGGCACAGGGACAGTGTGGCATTGTTTGATGAGTGGTTATGGCGATGCCTGCTCAAAGGTTTTGGTGGTTCTTTGCTCTCTTTGGTTCTTGAATTTGGCTTGCATGATGCTGAACTTCTTTTGGAAGAAGCCAGAGATGGATCCACGACATCTTCCACACCAGCCGCTTTGGTACGAATGTAGTCCTTCAAAAAACCTGGGTTGTTCTCCAAGTAGTTCAAGACGGCGTTTTGCATTCTTCGATGAAGATATTGCGCCAGAAAATCCGGGTGCGAGTCTAGAAATTTCTCAATTTTCCTGCATTTCTCGCTTCCATTCGACTCTTTGCAGATTGACATATTAACACAAAGTTGCTTGGTTATGACGCACTTCACTTTGCTCGCTTGGAAATAAATCGTGTTGCTTTTAAGGCTTGATTCTTGATGGTGACTTCTGATGTTCAAACCTCTATTCAATACACCAGCCGCAACACAATATTTTAAAAATCAGATGCACAACAAACGTCGTTTTCAGGAAGTTACAAGCTGATACCGGCGGCCGACTGTCCCACTCACCAATAAGAAATACAGTACAGGGTACAATATAGCCATACGCAATGGCCGACGATTGGGCTGTTTGTTATCATGTCTTGCTACAGCTGATTAGCAATATACTCATTTCCAGTTCCAAAGCCAGAGATGTTAAGATGAATGCTAGCCAAAAAATATCGAAATGCAACTCAGAGGACTACTACAATACTCACCGACCGCCGTTATTAAACATAGCAAAGAAAGCGCATCGCCTTACAAATACAGATACTGGCCCTACACAAATACAGGTACTGGCACTGCACTCCTTGAGAAGCTGCTGCGCTCCTTGTTGAGACAAAACAACGAATCTTTCGCTGGTCACACGTAACCAGAAAACAAACCACGGATTTGATTCTTTCTCAGGTCATTTAGTGCAAGACCACTGCTGATTGAACAAGTTCAGTTTCGCGTTTTAACAATCGGGGAGGAGCTAACAACAAATTCTTTCGAAAAATACAGAATCTATTAAATTACATGGTTTAAAATCAATACTAAAATTCAGTTTCAACCAGGGAACTATTCACCTTTGTTGCAAATGTCTGAACAAACCGTTGGTAGTCTGAACAGCATGGATTTTAGCAAAGCTGATGTTAGCCGGTTGTAAAACTATTCACACCAACCAAGTTTCTGAGCTGGAATGTGGCATCAGCGTCAGTAGGGCCAAATCATGCAGCAATTATGGGTCAATAATCACAAACAGCAGGTACGTCAGATCTCCGACTTTGCATAAAATATTCTGATCCTTATTGCTGACTTTAGCAAAAAACAGGAATTGGCTGAACATTGCATCTAGCTAGAGCAAGGGTTGCCAACCTTTGGTACGCGTATCACGTTACTAGTGGTACGCGAAGGTCTTTCAGGTGGTACGCGAGTAACTCCCTGTTTTTCACAAAAACCTGGATCCACAGCTTTCTAGTTTACGTATCGGGCTTTGTTTCTAAATCAATAAATTTTCCTGTAGCCTGCTGTTCCTATTGTTTCGTCACATTATGACTTTCACTGCGCTGTTAGCAAATTTACGCCACGCATCGACCAATTGGTGGAATGTAAACAAAAAATCTCATTAAATCTAGTTGTGGTCTTTCATTGTTATTTTAATGCATGCTGTTCTTCTGAATAAACTACGATTCGATCAAATCAGTTGTTCTGAAAGAAGTGGTACGCGTTGACATTACGGGGTGCCCAAGTGGTCCGAGATCGTAAAAAGGTTGGGAACCCCTGATCTAGAGCATTGCTCAGGTAACCTTCAAACACACACACAATCAGTTGCATATGCCAAGTTGGCTTAAAATTTATTCAATATCTTCCAGGCTTCCTGAAACGTTTCCGGTACACGGGCGGGTTTTTCAAAACTCAGCAATTATTCTCAAGTTCATCTGACCCGCAAAAAGTGACTTGGTGAATGTCGAACAATTTTTATAATTTAAAAAACAATCACATTCCAAGCCAAAAAGCGCGGGAAGTACGAATAGTAAAGACAAGATAAAGGGACGAAAAATCAGAAATTCCGCCAGTAGCCCTTATTGGCGGTCTGTTGAGGAAGATCCATGTCGCATTGCTTTAGAACCTTGCGGATGTAGATGCTAAAGAAGTAAATTAGGTTAAGACATGAAAATTTATTATTTTCAGGATAATATTGTAAAGTTTAGACACATAAAGTCCCTCTGGCCAAAAAAGCAAATTTCGTTTGCGACAATCCCTGGCATTCAGCCGGACACTACTGATCAAAAACAAGTCAAAACAAAGTGCCACATGTGTCAAACCTCTGGCACCGGCAGCGAAGCATCGTTCTGGCCCAAACCATTCCTTTCCAAGACCTGTGAGTGTTTTGACACTGTTGCGGCGCCAGCGTTAGTTACGCGCTGTGGAGAGCTAGCACTCACAGAGTTTTTCAACGCGTATCGGTCAAATATCGCCTCTTCTGACATCTCACTAATTCCGCAAATCAAAAGAAC
>JGI24022J15233_10001646_pt1 | contig 19241 bp, 7 predicted proteins | sample Ectturendosymbi2_FD_15233 | JGI IMG/M metagenome (IMG submission 15233) | reverse complement strand
CACAGCTGCGTTCTTTTATTCTCTGCTGGGATTAGTCCCACACTGTTTTTGAGAAGGCGATAGCGGTGAGGAAATTAGCGTGCGTCGAAAAGATCAATCACTCACGCGATTCTTGGCTTGTTTCAAGCCGGCTTTTCATGTCTGTAGAGCTATCCTAGAAAGTTTCTCTTGTGCCTATAGCGCCATCGTAGATAGTTTCGTCATTGTTTTTTTTCTTGAAAAACATTATTTTCCACACTCCGCAGTATTATCGTTGACTAACATGCTACGTTTGTGCCAGATTATGCCAATGTTTTGGTCAAGGTGGCTGCTATTTTCGGCGTGATAAACCGTGTACTTGCAATTACACCTGCACACAACTTTTTTTGTTACTCTGCAGTTACGCATCTACCTCGGTAAATGTGGCTTTCAGGACTAAACCGGGCTTCAAAAACAAATGTCGGGCTCGAGCCGGGTTCAGGCTTCAAAATGGGGCCCTTCTACAACTCTGTGTGAGTATGTAGGCAGGGGTCAACAAGGGGAGATTGAGAACCCACCAACAGTAAAAATAGATTGAAATCATTTTGTGAAGTAGGCTACGCTGATTTTAGGCCAAATATTTTTGTGGCTAGTAAGAGGATATCAATGGAGATTTTGGTAGGGGTGGGCTGCATGCATGATCCCCAGTAGCATCAAAAAGATTTGTAGTTTTTCATAAAACAGAAATGCGCAAGAATAATATTTACCTTCTTTGTAACGTTAAGCAACGTGAACCAGACATCAAATCGCGTTGTAACCCACACTTCTTATAAAATGCATGAAAACTAGTTCTACTGTAAGAGTGACATGCACGTGCGACCAATGCGATTCAGCATTTTGTGCGCTCCAACTGACAGCTCTAATTAAACCCAAATTATGTGTTCTACCGAATTGCTGTGTTTGTTTACATCCAAACACGATGTTAATGGAAGCAGGCTGAACTACAGTACCGTGTCCAGAAACAAATATAAGTATATTAATATGTAAATCATCTGGAAGGACAAAACAAAGCGTGATTACTGTTGCTCTCAAAACACCTCTAGAAATAAGATTGGGAATCTGTATACATGAAAAGTCACTTCTGCATCGACCCGATGACCATATTGATTTCACACCAAGCTCCCCCCCCACATTTTACAACAAAATTGCGCCCATGCTTACAACATCAGATTTTTTGCATTCAAATGCCTTGTACAACTGACTGATTGAAATACTTTACCATTACTCTTTAAACAATTAGATAACCACGAAATCTTACTGTTTTTTTCCCAAAACTTGTAATTCTACGCATTTCGGTGCTTTGGTATTACTGCTGCTCAGTTTTCCTCAGCACAATCACCATGCACGCTGCTTTTCTCCTGGTCTGGGCAATGGCTGCAACAGGTAATTACTGCCAAGTGCGTACTGTTTTTTCGATGAAATATCAATCTTGTTTATTAAAACTTCAAATAGCTACTGCTTTGACCGGACATTTAAGAAAATATGCCTTGTTGTTTGTATTCTGAACTTGAATGATATTTTAATTTTATAATCTGCGCATAAACTACAGAGTCTGTAATTTATTGCAGTTAATTTAAAGGCTGCATTGACCATCGAAATTCGATGATGAAGACAAAAACTCACGCTGGCTGAGTTTTACTAGAAAGAAAATTGCCATAAGTGAAGGCCATGATAACATTGCGACGGCTTTCATTTTCTTCTGCTGCTTTGTAGTCATGTTATACTTGTTTTTCGCTTAGTCTTAGAGACCATATTTACAGCAAAGTCGTCATTGCATTAGCAAGGAAATTTAGTTTACCCAACGTGCTGCTGAAGAACCGCTTTGGGCTAGTTTTATTATATTTTTCTGGATTGCGATACATATTTTTCAGGACATGCTTACATTTTTAGGCGCAGAAATGTGACACAAACGTAGAGTATAAAGAAGCAATATACCGTATGACATTAACGGTAAAAACTCCGTTTGGCGTGTGTTTTTTTACTGACCCGAACGCTTCTTTTCTTTACGCGCCTTCGCGCAATCGGTTACGGAAAACGATATCAAGCAAGTTGCGAAGGAAATTTTGTGTAAATAAGGCTCGATAATCTCTGTTCTATATACAGTAGTTNGAACTGTTGGCTGCTTTTTATAGAAAAGTAGATGCTATGCAGGGTGCTCAACGTTTCAGCAACAAAGCGTTTTCATTCTATTGCTGAAAAGTCAACCAGCGTTAGATAATTTTCACGCGATGGCTGTCTGTTTTATGCATGAGCAATCTTTGGGCCAATTTTTAAAAATGCGTCTTAAAATTCCTCTTGGACCAAAGCCGACGGTTTCATGTAGTAAAAACTATGTATCAGTAAAGCTGAGTTTACAAGCAGTTTTAGTTTCGCGCGGAAACTGAGCGACTGCTGTGATTGCGGTGCTCCGTTCGCCCGTTTACATTGCACCGCAGAAAAGCGTACGAGTCATGAATGGTGATTGTTGTTGCCCGGCAACGTTGCCCGGGAAAACTTGACTAGTGTAGGTTTAGCTTTAATGGAGTCTGATCGTTTTGCCTCGTATCGCCCATGGCGTGAAAATCAACTGTTTAGAATAATGCAAAGCATGTAGTAGCATCCTATCTGCAATAAAACACAAAACTTTTATGAAATATAAAGAATTGAGCGAGTTTTAAATCTTAACAGAAAATATTCGGGTCTCGGAATGGTGGCGCACTTTTTGACCTGGTCTCAAATTTTTGCCATGAAGTCTCGGTTTCGGAGATTCAGGTCACGACAACATCACTGCCATTTATCGCAGCTGGTGCAATAATAAAGTATTACATAAGGCACAAAAAGTGTGTGATTTTGTCACTGGTTCAACGGCGTTCAGACGCTTTGCGTGAGAAACAAAATGGTAGAAAAATTAAACAAGCTTAGTTACTTGCTAAATTGTCAATTACCACGTCACGTCTCATCAGTGCGATTAATACTTCTCCTTCCTCCAGTCAGCCGTTTACTTCATCAGAGCAATGCCTTGTCAACTAACCCTCATTCCTTTTTCCCTCTTAACATGACATCTGTTATGAACAACTCGCAGGAAAAATATTTCACGTTTTTTGGTTTAAGAAGACAAATGCTTCAAAATTTAAGATCAAGCATGATCGTGGTTAAAAATTACATGACGTTTCTTTTAAAATATTTAAAATATATCCATGTCTCCTTTTCCAAACTAGCAGTGCTACACTTCTCTGTGTTCATAGGATGTTGGTCATTAATAGATACTTGAGTGTAAACACAAAACGCCATTGTTGAAATCAGGATATCTCTGTATTTGAAATTCGCGAAGGTGACGCAGTTAATTTTTGGTGTTACTGGACTTCCGGTTTACTTGAAAATGTGCAGGTCCAATGTCTTTCAGGCATAGTCGTAGTACGCAAAACGCATAAACTCTTTTTCTTTGATGTTTCAAAGGAAACATTAAATAAAAGATTAAGCGATTAACGCAAGATACTATGTCATATAATCCAGGCATCAAAACTTAGATTTTTTAAAGTTTTAGTTGCTTATACAAAACCCAAAGGTTTCTAATGAAAACTTTGAACATATTGCAAATAACTAGTGTCTTTTAAACAATTCTTATTGATTAAAGCTGCACCCATTTCATCAACACATCGATATTGAAATTTTTGCAGTAATTGTTTTCATGGAATAAACAAGAGACTACCATAAATTAAGAAGAATGCATCTAGCATAAGTGGCATAAAAGTAAAATTTACGGATGCCAGGATTAATATATAAACGTTATAGGAAATAATGCAACTGTTATTCCTTTTGAATAATGTATCAGAAGACGTATGACGTGTCAAAGAATGAAAAAGCAAGACGGAAACCGTGCGTTGCTTGGAAACCGTGCGTCGCTTTTGTGAACTTGTTCTTTCACGTTTTCGTGACTAACTCGTGTTTCGCGTTTCTTATCCATTTAGACTGTGCTGATGCATTTAATCTAAAATAAAACAACTTTCAATGTCGTAGTATTTCACCAATTGGATAAAATGTACTTGCTTCATTATCGCAACACTGACAGGAGAGAATAAGAAAAAGTTGTTTAAAGTAAAAGGTTGCTCGCAAAAATAGCAACCTACCCTTAAATCTAAAATCTATAACAACCGTGGGGTGAGTTTATTATTTGAAATCTGTGGTATATCTGGCTAACAGCAGGTAGTGAATACTTAGCTCAGCGTGGTCTAACTACAGGCCCGCGGGCCACATATGGTCCGCGGATCGAATTTTATGGCACGCGAGCTTTCTCACTATTGATTGTTGTGTGGATGTTACAGTAGGTAATTTTAATTCGAACACGCAGAACATCTTTTTGTAATAATGAACAATATTACCGGCGTTAGACCAGAGTGTCCAAACTACAGTCCACGGGCCAAATCCGGCCCGCGAAGACATTTCATTCGGCCGGCGAAGTTATTTTGTCAATAATGAAAAAATACGTATTCTCGAAAAATTTGTTGTCTTAGTAGAATGTAACATATCCCGAAACAATCTCATTACGTAAGATGCCCGGCCCTCGAACTGTTGTGTAATAACTTATGTGGCTCTCTGCTAAAAAAGTTTGGAGACCCCTGGACTAGACAGTTAAACAAGCGGCTTGCCTGCGCACTTACGCACTAGGCTAAAGTGAGCTCCCAGTAGCTTTCGTGCTGCTAGGGATGTTATGCTTAGCGCGTCGCATGTAGCAGCCACCGCGCTGCTACACAGTAGAGAGCTTCTAGAAATTAGTCAGCATAGATAGGTTTCCTACACTGAAAAATTTCGCACTAAAAATGCACTCGGCGTTTAGAAGCACATACGTATGTGAGAGTAGGCGACATTTTCTGCAATGAAGCAAGTCAAATCAAAAACATAAATCGAATAACAGACGAACCACTGGTCACTAGTCTCTGACTTGCTACCACTGACATATGGTATTGATATAGAAACGATAGTGTCAGAGAAGCCTCAAACACAGGCATCGTACTAGTAGAGATTTGTAATAAATTTTTATTGCTATTGTGTAATGATTTCAATGACACGCTGGCTCCACTCGCCTATTTTCTATTTTAAGTCTTGTGAATCTGTTTTTCATGCGTCATGTTATGTGAAGCGGCCTGCGAGTTGTCACGTTTTTGTAAAATGACTCGTACGTGAAAAATAGTTGGACCACGCTGACGTAGCTCATTTAAAAAAGCAAATTTCATCACAGTAAATTGGCTTGGCTTTTTAAAGGAATGTTTCAAGGGTTTTTCGTAAATTCATGCTTTGAAAGTTTGCGACAACTAAGAAGTTGTTCACTGCAGTGTGGCGTATTGAAAATTTTGAATATATTTTACTTCTACAGCCACAACCTCCCTCAAGTGCTACCAGTGCACACACTCGTCTGTAGTTACAGACACAACTTGTATGGGTCCCAGTGTTTCTGATCAGTACCTTCTCGACTGCGCAAGTCAGCTGAATGCTTGCAAAACAGTCACAACCAAAACAAGTAAGATCTGCATTAAGATCAGAAGCTGTATTCAATCCTTGAATGCATATTATTAAAAATGAAATAGAAATGTACGTGCAAGCTTGATAAAACCTTCAATGTCACGTAGAATAATGAGATAAAGTAAGTTGCAAATTTACAATTTTTGAGATGATTCAGCTAGTAAATTTCTACAAAAAATTTTTTTTATTTCAAATTGCTAATTTTTTTTGAAATCCTTTGATGTGTTGGGTGCTCATACTTTCGTGAATTTGCTGTATCCGCGTACTCTTCATCTATATAATCACAAGGCACCTATTTTACAGTGATTACCCGACATTATATATTTGTCTCAGCTTCAATAATGCCCAGACGAAATTTGTAGTAGAGACTGCGTGTTTAGGCCAAGCTTTTTATCTTCTGCTCTGTATTGCTTTTCGTTTCGCGCTGGAATTCCTCCACTCCAATGTGCAGGAAAGCGTTCGATCGGATAAAAAAAACGCGCCCTTGATTCAACTTCTCGCGAGGGTCGATTGTAGAAAGCAGAGTTTAAAACGATAAAAAAATCTGGACCATATGCGTCAGAAGGAATTGGACAGTAGGCCAAGGCCCCCCTGGATTTTGAAATTTGATATTTTCCTATTAAATTTGTAGCAAAAACGGTTTTCTTCTTTGTATCAAGTGGGTAAAATGAAATTTCACGATTTTTGAATCCATGGAAAAAAACACTATCGCCCCCTCTCTTTAGAAAAATCCTTCCGACGTCCATGCCCTCGACCAGACTTTGTCTGGGGTGTTTGCAAAGGCAAATGCAGTTTAGTGACTAAGTCGCTTGTAACAACGAAGTATAACAACAGCAACTTTTAGCTCTTTGTACAGATTAAAAGAAATGAGTGTTTCTAAAAGCACAACGCCACCGAAAAACTAACTTCGGGTTTTCTTTGGCAGAACACGTGTTCCGCGGTGGGTTAGCTTTGTTCAGTGAAAACCGAGACAATTTTGGAAGTTGTTGTCAATGCTCTTCATGACGTGCATATAGAATAAAGCATCCCTACATCTGAATGCGTCTTTGCGACACATTTTGTTTGCTTTGCTGCATTTTTTTCGTCGTTTCAAAGCAGGTACATTGTACATATACCTACAAACAAAACATATAACTGAGGCCTACATATTTTTGTTTTTTGAAGTAAAATGAGTTAAGTTCAATTAATTTTGTTTGAGATATAAATACATAATTCTTTTGCTTTTTTGTTAATCTGTTTTAGCACCTTTAATTTTAACAAGTTTAAGAACAGTAAGTAATGGCAGCCAGGACCTTGGTGAAAAAATAGCTGGCAACAAAACACCATATGTTTTTGCTGAAGGCCAGAATGTGTTTTTCCTGGTGAAAAAATATAGGCAGTACGCGTCATGTGTTTTTGCATCCACAAGATGCTTTTAACATAATATTCTCGCTGTTTCTGTTTAGCTGGATCTTACTAGAAAGATAGTGGGGAATTAAACAATCATCAGCAGAAGAAAAAATTTGAAACAAACGCAAAAATTACATTTTACGTTTTTCTGGTTACTTTTAATTAGAGCTGAGCAAGCGAGCAGGTACAACATTTGAAATTTTAATTTCATGTTACAAAATATTTTGCAAACAAATCGTGCTGATCCGGAAACTGAATTGTCAGCAGAGGCGTAGCCAAGGGGACCCCAAGCGGCACCTTTCGGGGGCGGCAAGTTAGTGATTAAAAATTAATTTTTGAAAGTAGTTTTAAAAGTTATAATTCTTTTCAGTTTTTGCATTTAGAAGTCCTTGACTAGAAGTCCTTTATTATACCTTATAACTTTAATAAGCACGAAACATGATATTCTTTCAATTTAAATTATTGTAAGCAAATTGAAGGGTGGTAAGGGCGGCACTTTTATGGCCGGCCCCGGGTGGCACTTAGCCTCGCTGGGCCACTGATTGTAAAGCTGTTGAAGAGTTCACCTTTCACTAATTTTATCGATAAAGCCAATTGTCGAACATTATAGGAAGAAGAGCTTAACCAAAAAGTTGGTCTTAGAACAGAAAGCATGAGCAATTCGTTTGTCCTCGGGTCTTATTTTTTTCAGCCATCCTGCTGCACAATGACTCTGTATCAATTTATTATTTGTTACTTTTGTGATGAAAATATATTGGGAAAGTCAAATAAAGAATCAAACCGATATTTAGGGCAGATTTTTTTGAAACCCGAGATGTTTATTGCAGGCAAAAACTTGACAATTTTCATGTAAATCCTCCATTAATATCTGTCTTGGGAAAAACTTTGTTTCCTCCATTAGATGTCTGTCTTGAGAAAACATATGTTTTGTTTCAATCTTTACGCCAGCAACTTGGGTGTCAAAATCAACTCATGGCTTGCGACTGCTTAAAAAAGCTCCTAGAAATCTCCTTAATTCAAGTTGATGCATGTATTTTGAAATCCGTAAATTGCCTTGGTTCCTTTCAGCTTCACCCGTCGCACTAACTACAACGACCAGGTCTTGCGGCATGACAACTGATCAGACTGGCTGCACTACCACGTCTTTGCTGGGCATTAGCTCAACTGTGTGTACAAGCACATGCACCACAGGTAAGTTTCCCACAAGTGCGTACAGTATGTTCAGAATTAACGCTGGTGGTCAACATCTTGCTGCTTCAAAATGGTTAACCTTGTAACACGTCTCAGAACTGCTCTCACTAGGTCATATACAGTCTGTTTGATATGGTCCGAAAAGTGCATACTTGCCTGGTTTCGATCGGGCGCGGTTAGCAAATTTGCTTGCATGTCAAGTCCAAACAAATGTTACAGCAAAGTAAATTCGGCGACAGTGTATTTAGTAAGGTGCATATTGCAAAGACAACAGTATTTTTTTATAAGGGGCTGCGGACGGACGAAGGACGACGAATATAACGCAATGTGTTGCAAACTGCAAAGTAAACAGTTCGCTATTTCACTAGATGGAACTGTAAGCTGTTCTTTAAAAACATATAGCAATGCAATTTAGACAGCGTTCTTAAAAACACGTTTAGAGCAATTGAATTTCTGATAGAACACAAACTTAAATGCCTCACTCAAGTTAAATGCCTCACCTATGTCTGAACACAACTACACAGCCGTAGATCGGTATTATGGCGTGAATCACTGCTTTACTCTTGGAAAGTAGAGAAATTAGAACTCTCATTTCGATTTTTCTGTGCTATTTTTGGAGCTTTCTGACTTTTTGTGTTGCCAAATCTTCTTTTTTCAATTTCTTCCCGATCCGATTACAGGTCCATAATACCAATGTGCTATGAAAAAGCATTCGGTAAGAAATTTTCTGAATATTTTCTATGGTGTAACTGCATAAATGTAGCCTATGCTTGACAAAATGCAACATACCGCGGCAAAGATTTTCAAAAATATTACAGGCACTGCAAAATGCCTGTTCTTTAACAGAAAGCACCGTGCAGAAAATCTGTTTCGGCAACAAAACATTTGATGAAATTAGATCAAACGATTCAAACAACGACAGAAAATAAAGAATAAAATCGCTTTATCGGTTGTAATCAGGTTAAGCAATACGTTTTGTAGGTAAAAATCACAGTGCTCTATAGCATCGCTTTTCGATTGTTTCATCACAACCAACAGTCACGCTTCACTTCACGTATTTTAGCTCTGTAAGAAAATATTAAACTCCGGCGATTCTTAAACGCATGCAAGACGGTTTGTCTCTGAAACGTAGGCACATTTTTCGAACAATAATAATCTCTACATTTTAAAAGAACTAAAAACCTAAACATGAACTTCAAAAATTTTAGTTTATTGAGCAAGTGTGAAAGGAAGTTGTCAGATTCTATTTCACTGCGAAGTTACAACAAATGATTAGTGACTTAATGTCTTTCTGACTGAATTTTTAAATCTTGATGACGGCTTTTTTAAAACGATGATCAAAATTCAAGGAGCATAACTTTTGCTGTACTTACCTTGTTAGAGAAGTTCCAAGATTTTCACTAGTTGGGAATCACATTTACATACGCAGTGGCAGGCCCGTAACCAGGGGGGCGCAGGGGAGGTGAAGCCCCCTACAAAATTTTTCGCCCCCCTGGAAAAATGTGTTGGGCATAGTTCAAAACTGTTGGACATAGTTGAAAAAGTTGGACCCCTCTCACAAAACTCTTCGCCGCCCCTGGTGTCCAAAGCTGGTTACGGGCCTGCTTAGTGGCGAAAACTTTTAAACTTTTCAAGATTTTGTTCTACTGTAGAGAGGCATCACTTGATGACTGGGCTCAATCACACAATACTTTAATCCGTTGTCTACTATTGTATCGTGACTGGTAACTTTTTCCAGTATTAGCAACGTAGTTAGGCGTGCTCAGACTTGGAAATCCACTGCTCTGGAAAAATTGTCGAACAACATATTCATTACTGTAACAAACATTTGAATAGCGCTTTTGTTGGCGAGCAATATTCACATCACAAGATGTTGCTGGAAATTAGAATGTTCCACTCAAGTCAAAACAATTTCTTTTTGTGAACAAAATTGTCATGGCTACTGTAATCTTTCCTTGTCAAACAGTGCAACGCTTCGTGCGGTACATAACATTTTCGGCAGCTGGCTTTTCACGTGATTGTCCACACGAAAACGTCAGCAACCACGTTGAGTAATTGCCGCCTGAAGTCTGTAATCAAGCCTAATTTCGCGTATTACAAGCTTTTGTCAAAAGGCGAAGAACATCTGCGCAGGCCTGTGCTAGATATGCCGGTTGGTGTGCCAAAATAAACGCTGACAATAGGTCACGAAGCGAAAAGCTCTTCAACATATATTTGACCAGTCTTTATGTTTTGTTTGTCGCGTTGTTTCATCATTTGTCTTTGTGACCCATCTTTTGTTCGCAGTTTTTTGACAACGCATTATTTCCAAAGCATGAACAGTTGTGTTGAGAAATATTCGATTCGAGCAGGATGTTGACAAAAAGAGGAAGTTGTCGGTATAAATTTCCCACGATTTAAGCCGTTAGTAAATATGAGCTTGAAAGTGCGAAACTTTGCAAAACACGGAGTACAGTCACATGCTCATAGCAAGCGAGTGTCGGAAACTATTGAGAATTACCGCAAAGCACTGTGATCAACTTTTTACACCAATGTTTTGATACAAAACAACCTACTGTTAACTTCCAATTTCAAAACATTTCATGCCGTTTAAAAATGTTTTATCAGCATCTTCACAAACAAAAGGCTGAAAGCGTGCAAAATGGCCATCTAAAAATGTTTTGCCTAGGGTGTGAAGCTTTTATTACATATTGCAATAATGCTGGTTCCGAGTCCATCCGGGAATCACTTACCAGTTAGGCTTTAGAATAGGATCTAGGAATGACTCCTGAATCACTACATCAACTTTGATGGGTATAGCCAGTATTACGCATGCTAAGGGAACAAACACCGGCCGTCTAGATAGATAGACGGAAACAACAAACTCCAACGACCCGGACATACAAAAATATATATTACCGCAAGTGTTTTCCTTGCTAGAAGATCTGAGTTATACTGTAGTATGGAAATGAGATGCATGGTGCTTGCGTGAACCATTGTAAATGGAGACTTTTTTCAGACGGATGCAATACAACCAACGGTGGTGGAGCAAAGAAGCGGAATGTTGCTATCCTTGCCATTGCCACAGTGCTGACTGGTCTGCTAACATACGCAAGCGTATGAAATTTGTCCTATTAGTGAAACATCCACACTTCTGTAAATTGTTGTTTTCTTACGTAACCAGTAGAAGTTATATGTGGAATGTGGATACNCTAAACTCGACCCCNTAGTAGCCTTTGTATTTGCAAATATTATACAAATAAAATCTTGTTCTTTCTGTGAATGNATTCTATTTGCGGCAGATGTGACAGATTTACTGAATGTGTTCTCTCAAGATATTTGTTGNTTCCATCGTTACCCCCTAGATCAGTGGTTCCCAACCGGGGGTTCACAGAAAGATTTTGGGGGGTTCATGACCTTTTTATGTAAAATATTAAATCATCTGGCACTATTTCAAAAAATATAGCGAAAATTAGTATTGACAAAATGAAAAACACCAAAAAATGAGAAGTTGTAAATGTCTCCATAAAAAGTTCCACACAGTAAAAAGTGAAAATAAGTATTAGGCCGAAGTTATGGGAACAGTCAGCTGGACTCTGGCTGCAGATGATCACCGTGATTAACTCAAACGTATCAGCGTCGCTTATTCAGCAATATGCAGAAATGAGATTAATTAAAAAACTTACTGGGTTGATCAGCTTCTATTTTTGCCAATAGAAAAACCAAATTTCAAATCTAACTCTGAATTAAACCTTATTTCTCACCCCTATCAAATAACTCTAGCTCTCACCTCAACCAGTCCACCTAAACTCAGAACTTCGTGAGGTGATCATGGAGCCGGAGTGCCATAGTGTAGACTCCGGCCGGAGTCTTTACGTTTTTTGCCAGAGCAGGACCCGGAATTATGAATAAACACCGGACCCGGATCTGCAAGCAGGAGTGAAATTTTTAGATTTTACACGATCCGGATGATAGCTTATATTAAAATTCGCCCTGACATGCTCATTGTTGGATTGACCTCATCACTCTTTTATCTGGGTTAAATTGGACAGTGAGCTATTCAGTACAGGCTGCTNAGGATGAGGGGGTGGGGTGGCAGATTGACGGGCTCGATTCTGACTGGCGCACAGTCAAACTCAACTGCTGTATCACAGGAATATAGTTTTTTAGTTACGTCGGTTATTGAATGTTTACCTCTGCGGTTTATCTTGTTTTGCAAGCAGTATTCACAATTTGGTATTTTTAGTGAAATGTGCAAGACCAGCAGTGTAGCCTATGCATCTTTAAAATGAAGCAACTGCAGTGCGGGTTCAGTGAAGCCAGTAGAAATGCAGTTTGCTTGAGAGTATTCCTAAACATACTAATATTATCTTGCAAATTTACAATATAAGATAGATAAATTAATTGTATGAAAAAGGTGCTATGAAGTATTTTGAATGTAGCGTGCGGGGCTTTATTAGTGGATGTTTCATTGTGTTGTGCCTAAAGTAGCCTAGCCTACTCTAGCAGAAGAAGAATTGAACGAAACTTGGTTGAGGTGAAAACACCACATGACTTTGTTTCTTGGTTCCAAGTTTGCTGAGTGTAAACAGGAGTCGGAGTGTAATTTTTAATGAGCTTCCGAGCAGGAGTTCGAGTCACTTTTTTGCAACGGGAGCAGGAGTCAAAAAAGTGACTCCGATCACCTCTGGACCGTACCTTGCAAACTGGCTGGGCTAACGACGTCTGAGGAGATGGCGAGCTATAAAGCCATATTTGCCAAAATCAACGCTTAAAAAGGAAAAGTTGGCTGGATTTCGTCTGGAAAAAAAACGTTTTTTCATACACTGCAAAATACCATAGAATTTCGTCAGGTTTTCGTCTAGTATAGTTCCAAACTTCTTATTTTGTCAACAAAGCGTTTTAAATTTCACCAGATTTTCAAAATCTGGTGGCCCATTTCACTATCTGGCAATACTGTTGCTGAATATTTTAACTCTTGGTGAACAACCTTTTCACATTTTTTCCACCTAACGCCATTTATATGAAATTATTTTGCCCTTTGCAGCACTTGTAACACACAATTCCAAGATAGTTTAATTGTTATACAATGTGAGTTTGTTACGTGATAAGTTGTTCCATGAAACATACATGATTTTGGCGCACAAAGCGGATGATAACATTTTCTAGTATAGACGTATCAGTACTAACTGGTTTTATTTTAAAGGGGTTTACAGCCTTCAACAAAATCGTCAAAAGGGTCCTTGACACTGAAAAGGTTGGGAACAATTGCCGTAGACCAGAGGTGGACAAACTACGGCCCGCGAGGGCATTTTATGCGGCCCGCAGGGCAGCCACACGTACAGAGAGAGTACATTTGTGGAGTCTATGTTAAAGAAATTTTATCGATTAGATGAGAATTATCAAGTTTTTTTCCATATGTTTAATTCGAAACTGCTTTTTTACTCAACCAGAAGTGACTATTGTTACCTACATTTTGTGCTTGCTAATGTGGAGCTTTTTTAAAGTTTTCAAAGCGATTATATATGTAGTATATGTGATACGAGCATGCGGCCCGCGGTAGCAATAAAATCTTCAGTGTGGCCCTCGGTAGAAAATGTTTGCCCACCCCTACCCTAGACCAAACATTGCCAATATGCGGGTCACATCCGGCACCTTGACATGTCCTGTCAGTATCGCTTGTTGGAAAGTGGTTCTGCTCTGCTGATCATTACAATTTTGTTTCACCCATTGTTTGCTAGTTGGAGCAAAGTAAAAGCTTTCATGCGACATCTGCAGAAAAAGAAGCCAAGCCTAGTGGCTCAAACGATGTATTACAAGCGCCAGTACAGATGGTTGTTTCTCATTAACCTATCCAAATGTGGAAAATTGATGTCGTATCCAGTCCTTGTTCTCATTCTAACCAGAATATGTCATCTATATCGACTTCTAATCAAGTTATGAAGTGGTGAGTACTCACGAAAAGGAACACCGCAGTTTGACAGAAAATGGCACCAGTCGATTTAACATACTTTCCAGACATTAAGATGACGAGTCAAAAGGCACATCAAAAGTAGAACAGGAAGGAAGAAGGGTCAGAATTACCACAGGGTAAAGTAAGCTTAAGCACAGGCCCCCGTTGACCGGGGTACCCCATCTTCCTTCAAACGTTTTTCAAAACTCTGCTGAAATGCATTTAATGCACATCGTAAAGATATTTTGCGTCTACACATGCTTGAGTTGTGTTCAGAAGCAGAAGGAAATGGCGAGATAATTAGAGTTCCGAAAACTTGGTCAAATTTACAATAAGCATAGCTGATATCGAAAATATCTATTTTAAAGAGGAAACTCCTCCACCAAAAATCTTTTCATTGATTTTCTAGCTTTGACTATCCCTTTAACAATTTATCAGTAGTGTGTCGGAATAAAAGTTTCTATCCACAACCAATATTTTGTTTTGCACATTTCATGAAATTGATTTACTAGTTTTGTTTTATTTTGCCAATAGATTTTTTGACGAATTGAGCTATGTCGAAATCATAGTCGTTTTGACATCAAAGGATTTTGCAATTGCAAGGCAAGATTTGAAATTGACTTAGACCTTTCAGTTCGGGTCGTGTGCATTGTTGCCGGAAAATCTCCTTACACACACCATGTTAAAATTTTGAAAAAAAAAAAAGAAATTTTATTATGCACTTTATACAGTTTCAGTAGGGGTCCTTTCTGGATTCTTAAGTGCTTCCCGATATGATTTCATTTGGTGCACAGCTTTGTCCTGGCGAAACAGTGGTGGGCTGCTCCACTTCGATTGCTGTATTGGCGGCCTGATCTTGTATACCGCGAAAACAATTTCGGTGCATTTTATGCTCTTATTGCGGACAGTTGCTCTTTTCTCTCGCCGTTATTGGTTAACGTCACACGAATTTCAATCGTTCTTCGCCAAGTCACCTTATTATAGGCCAGGGTGGCCTGTTCACGTAAAATGATCTCGAGGTCCTGCATGGCTGCCAGGCAACGATTAGCTATTAAATATACTTTTATATATTACGCAACAACGATCCATGCTCCTGACCTGCACCTAGTGCAAAAACCAAAGACTTGAAAACTAATTCGATTATGAAAACTATTTTTCCACAAACGATTCAAGAGCTTAGTTTGCAAGAAAAACATCGAAAAAACTTATTACCAATGATAAAAATGGACATGATGCTTGGAAAAGAATAAATCGAAATGGGAAAAAAGCCCACGCAGTTTCGTTAACGGGGATAAGCTAAAAGATTTTGAACTCGTTTAGGATCTATTTTAATTCCACGGTGATGGCGTTAGTTTTTAAGAGTAAACTTTAACATTCAAATTGCAAGTAACTCTTCTTAGACGTCTTTTTGGGCGATGTAGGTGATCTTTCGTAAAATAACAAACTGAACGAGCTGTATCTAAAAGCAATGCTCGAAAACCGATTTTATCAAGCAGCTGCGAATCCGTTTTGGACGATGGAAGACAGACTTTAAAGGATACACGCTTTTGAAAATACATTATATCTCCATCGATTCGGCACAAGCTTTTGCACATATAGAAATCAGTGATCTATTGTACAAGTCTCTAATATCTGCAAATCCAGTGAGATTTTGTTATGTTTACAACGTGATTAATGCTACTGGTCACAAAGTGGAGCTGCAATGAACACGTACAAGTTGAGGCCCGTATAATACGTGTGCTTAGTGGCGTAACGAGGGGTGTGCAAGAGGGGCACAATGCCCCGGCCGGGCACCGAGTCACTGGGAGGCGCCGAAAAGTCCTAACAATATCTCAAGTACTTTCTTCAATACAGCACATTTAGTCCCAAAAGACCTGAGTCTCAAACAAGGGAGCGCCAAAAAATGTTTCTTGTCACGGGCGCCATCTAACCTCGGTACGCTCCTGCAAGTGCTTCGCACGCGTCTGAACTCAAGCGGATTAGACAAAGGCCTCCTATCTCTCTAGGAGGCCTTGTTTAGACAGGAGCTCCAGATGCACTTTTAGCAAACTTGTGAGAGACTTTTGGATATGTACCGGACCAACTCAGGATGGGAGAGTGCACTTCCAGATCTGCGAAAACCACCAGTGAAAGTTATGGACACATTGTTGAAGTATTTAGTAGCATCCATGACAACAGTGACGGATCCAGTGGGAGGTTGCGGGCAATTTCAGTCCCATCCAGAACTCCGTGCCGCTCCATTGAATGGTGCCCGTTTCATCTGTAAATGCGATCATTTTTGATGCTCGTAGAAGCATAAACAGAGATTAAAAGACATTCTTTAAACAATGTTTCGCCCTCTTGATCTGCAGAATTTACGAGCCGGTAAAGCCTGGTGTCCTTCTACCATGAACAATAACAACAGTGCATTTCTAGTTTAATTCCCTTGTTAATACGGTTTGATTGACGTAACTCTGCCCTTTCGCTCGCAGCCAGGTTTTAAGATTTGGGGAACAAAACACATTTTAGGGGGGAAAGATTTTTGTTTTATATGTTTAAAACAATTTTTCTGGGCACAACAAAATTTGGAAGCATGAAAAAATTGGGGGAATTGCCCCCAAATGCCCCTGTGGCTACAAGCCTGCCTCTCGGATATCCATTGCAGAGTTTCCTTTAGAACTTTCGGCGTAATTAGGAGTGATAGTCGTACACTGTCTAATGTCCACCACAGCAGCATTCTATTTGTCATAAACATGCACTTGGGTACATGAGTTATGCCCACGCCCCATCCAAATAAAAGAAATTGTTGTGTTATCATGAATGCACAGAGCAACTTTAATAATTTGCTGTTTTATTGATATTGATATACTTATTTTGCTGAAACATCTTCATCATAAGGTCGTAGCACGGTTGGCTGAGCAAGATGACGTCATAACACCGCTCCTCAGAGGTCCCCGCGCCTAGGTCTTGCATTGGGCCCCTCATCTGTTAAGGCCGGCCCTGCCAACGATGATGCTTTAAACACAAATGCGATTTGAAAGCTTCATTTGCATAAACGTTCCGACAACATCCGACAACTCACATAAATATGCTACCCCTAATTTTACTCATTCGGTTGGATCTGTTCAGTTCACCCAGGAAATCAGATTTGAACACCTGCATAAGATTCTTCTTCTTTGGATAAACCACCTTTCGAAACAGAAAATGAATAAGACCTATTATATGTAACTGTTTGGTACTAGGTAATTGTGCAAACTTTAAATTAAATTTATTTCCATCTTCACTATTTTTGGACATAATTGCAGTTTAATCAGGCCCTGTCAGTATGAACCAAATGAAGAATGATGTGTATCTTTATTATAATAAAAAAATCATAATAATAACAATATAATTGCGTTAGACTCATGGTCCATTTCACAAGGATGATGGTGTAACACAAGAACATAAAATGGTTAGTCATTGGAACAGTGCGTTACAGAGTAGGTGTTACTTGATAAACACAGTCAACACAGAGAGCAGGACCGGAAGGAAGGGAAAAATGGGCACCTGCCCAGGAGCCTCCACAGTCACGAGCAGCAAGGCCCCTGGTTAAGGGTGGTTTAACATATTTAATGTGAATAATCATAAAAATAGTTAATAACAACAGTATTAGGAAACAAAAATATTTATGTTTATTGAAATTATTGTCATTGTTTCGAGTTGCACTGATAGAAAACTACAACCTACAGAACGAAAGCGTTACTTGTGCGAAAGTGCACTTTATGGATCCCCAATGAGAAATATATAAAAATAAATTTAGAGACGCCAATATTTCAATATATACTGTAAAAATTCTCTCGTTGAGGCAAGAGGCCTTGTAACGCAACAGTGGAACTGAGGGCCTTCACACAAAGGCTGCCCAGGGGCCTCCACATGTCTAGATCCGGCCCTGACAGAGAGGTGTCAAACACTGAAACAGCGCACCAGCTGTAATTGCATTTACACATCATCATACAGGAATCCGGCAGTGGGAGAAAATGAAGACATTCTAACATCAGGTTTCTGCAGTAAACGGCAAAAAATTAGATGGGGGTGCTCAGTGGCGCACAAAAGCATGTAAATTGTTTTGATCAAGGAAAGGCTTCAATTTTTTTGGGGAGATATTTAGGTTGAGGCTGACAACCGTTTGTTTTCACTAAATTTAAAGCAAGAATTGATGATTGGTGTTTCGCTAGTTTTGTGTACTGTGTTTATTCGATTGTTAACCGCCCTTGATTGAAGCCGCACGAAATGATTACCTGCTTTGGTAACCTGAGGAAAATCGGTCCATGTCATTTTTCAACTGGCTTGTTAAAAGACTTAAAAAGCTTTCATTAAACCTATTATCTCAGTAGCTTATTTTTTCTAAGAGTTCTTTCATGCAGTAGTCTACTCTCCAAATCTGCATAGGTTTTGTAGTTTGTGAGTAAGGGGGGGTGCTTGGACTGGTTTGGCGGTGGTCACTTCATCTTTGGCAAAATAGCTAATGTCATGCATGCAACACAAGACATATGTGGTGTTAAACAAAGCAAAACTGAACTTCACCCGGTAACATTGGACATTTTTGGCGAAACCAAGTTTGACAGGTAGATCGAAGACCTAAGCCTTTGAGATACTTTTACGTACTAGAACATTTCGCGTTAATTGGCAACTCTGGCAATGATGTTTACACCGCAACAACTGCCTTGTGTTCATCATAATCCATCCTGAGAAGAATGTGCACGGGATGCTGAAGAGAATAGAATGTGAAATTACAGTTCGATCGATAAAACTTAGCCAAGGTAAGACTGAGTGCCATCTATACCTTTCGATAAGGTACAGAAATAAAAACAGTAAGCAGCTCTGGATTGTATCGTAAGCCGCTCTTGATTATAAGCAGAACCGTCTCCAGAAAGTCTTCAACAGGGGGGGTTACGTTCGTACAGGTGTCTCAGCATTCTGAAAATGATAGAACTCTACTGATTATAGCGTTTCATATTTCAATTTGGGCTACTTGGAGCTGAGTTTGGGGAGCTAAGCCCACAAAAAAACGTGGCGATGGGATTGATTGTTTATAAACCGCACAAAATAACAAAAAAAGCTTTATAAGCCGCAGCTTACAGTCAAATAAATACGGTCATCACTTTTTCAACTCATTTGGCTTGTATATATCGTTGACAAGCTGAAGGTGATGAGGAATCACAAGAAAATACGGAATCATAAGACGCCACGAAATACA
>JGI24022J15233_10001641_pt1 | contig 19252 bp, 8 predicted proteins | sample Ectturendosymbi2_FD_15233 | JGI IMG/M metagenome (IMG submission 15233) | reverse complement strand
GAGAAGCAACAGTGCAACACGATAGCAGCTATTCGATTTCAAAACGGTTGTTTACTACGCGACCTTGTCGAGCCAAGCAAACGTTGATGAAACAGTTCATTGACGCCACCACTGCTAAAGTGACAGCAGCAGCGCCAGTTTTAACACTCACAAGTGATCGAGGCAACTCGTGACGCACGCGCGCTAACAAAGGTCTTCCGTGTGCAAAAGGCGAAGGAATGCAAGCAACAATCGGCAAGCGCAAGAGCCTATTGCGATTGTAGATTCTCAAACCTCGTGACAGATTATAACGCATTACGTCAAACGCCGTTTTTCTGCGCGAGACGTTTGCTTCAGCATGACGACTGCCAACGTGGAGTGGTTCGTTCTGCGTGCACGGCTCAACACGTCCGGTGGCATGCACGGAGATTCGTTGCGTATTCAGAATGATCTAGAAGTGCTTCATTGCAATTTCTGCCAAAATAATGTTGGTGACAAGACGCTATAGAAACATGACGTGGTTAGCCCAAGTAGCCGAATGCAGTGTATGTCTCGATTCACTATGCAGCGGCGTCTAGTTTCAACATATGTTAAATTTATATTTTGTGACACGAAATCAGAATCTGCACTATAATTTTTCCTTTGCTTGGTAATGTTGTGTGACACTTTACTTTACAAGCTAGCTTGACCTGGATTTCACAAACACACAATGACTACGGTAATCAATTTGTAAATTGGCAAAAACAATTTTTTTATATAAAAACGGAAAAAATCCTGCAAGAATTGATGTAAATTCTTCAATAGCAGCAGAAAGCACCTATAGACCATAAAGCTTTGAGTTTGCAAAAACAGCAAGATTTATGTTAGTGAGACGGTTTGAAAGAACGTGTGAATATTCCACAATACCCAACATAAACTGCGACTCTATTTAAAGACCTGAAAGTGTTCAGTGTGAATCTCGTGGAAGTGAAAACAATAGGATTTCCACAGTTGTTATCATTTGTGTTCTTTTAATGTTAGGAATAACTAACGCAAACTGAACACTTTTGAACTTTTGTTTTTTAGTGCTTGAACAAAGATAGATAGCATGTGATTATCACTTCCGTGGTGCTACCAGTGAAAGTGCAGCTTAGAAGAAGTTTTTATTCAAAGAGAACTTTTTTTAAACTACCACAGAGGTGATTGACGTCTAAATCTTTGTAATTAATTTCTTTGACATCAAACTGCTATTTCGTAATATAGGTGAAAGTTTTTGAATCGTGTAATTTATTTTGCACTTTTTAACCAACGCAATTGAAACAAAAATATTCAGTCTGTAACCATATCACAACAAAATTATTTTTCATCCAAGTACATTCCAAAGACAGCGCCAAGTGTTTGCTTTCCTGCTTTTTGTAAAAGCTAACGTGCCCAAACGGCAGTTTGTTGCTCAACGCTTGATCAACATCTGCTTTAACTATCATGTAACTGTTGGACGCTAACCTCAGTCATGTTTTTAAACAGTGTAATAATTAATCTTTAAGTAAAATGTTAGAAAAATTGTGTTGTACAAAAAATTTGCTCTCAATTGGACCCAAAAGCTGTCGAAATCTTAAAATATATCTGCAAGAGACTTATGCAGTTGGTTCGTTTCGTACACTAGACCGCGATGGCTGCTAACCTCTGATTATACAGAACATAGAGCTTTAAATGTTACTTATACTTGTGAATTCATGCTATGCAAAGGAGTGCTACAGAACAAGCTTTTAAAATGAGTTTATCAAGTTTATGATTAAAAGGGTCTGCTTGTGTATAGCCTGATATTTACATGTTTGAATTAATTTGAGAAATAAGCTAGTTCGTTTGTCAGTTACCAATCCTAATAAATATTTGTAACTCGAAAACCTTTGAAAACATTACTTTCGTATATTTTAACAGTGCAACTGCTTGTAAAGAAATTGGAAGCAAAGCATTTTTTCCAGTGAGTTAATTCTAATAAAATTTGCCATAATATCAATTAACTCCGTAGAAGAAAAAGCCACAACTATGCACTAGAAAACTGTGAAGTGGAATGGAATGTAAAGTTGATGAGGTCCTGTGCGGCAATGGTTAATGCACGGTGAAAAAAAGCAGGTGTTCCCACCGCCCGTGGCCTTGCATTTTCTGCTTCAAGTCAGCCCTTCCCAGAAATCGGAAAATCTACTCATGTTTATGTCTGTCCCGGTCAAGACTTCAATCCGTCTGCCTTGTTTTACATGAAATCCAAGTTAAGAGAAATGACTATATTTTCATTTTCGAGAAGTGCGACGTGTATCAGAGAAATATAAATTTATCACCCGTCTTTCAATATTAGAGATTTTGGAAGGTGATGAAATTTTGTGCAAATTTCTTAGTTCTAGCTTCGTTTTCACAACATTGATTATATAGTCGGCATGCTACTGCAGTGCTTGCTTTGTTCCAGCACGTTTTTCAAATCAGTCGTCGTCATGTGAACTCAACAAGCAAAATGTAAACAAATAAACTTAAAAGTAACGCTGATGATTCTACATTGAAACAACAATTCTGCTCCATGTGACATAATTTGAAATTGCAATAATTTTTACAACAGCTAGTACCTCTTTAGCTTTTCACGCGGAGCGAAAGAGCGTCCTGTCATTAATGTTATACGCCTGAGAACGTATAATTTAAGCGAAATCTATTTTGCCCGCAAGCTACGACTGACAAGTGAAACCTGATTATTTTGATTTCTTCCATTCGAAACTCGACGCTCTTCTGCGAATTTTTCCGACAAGGTGTAGCCAACATACTTTGTATAAAATGGGTGAAGATATTAACATGAAAAAGGCATCATGTTCAGTGATTTGGTTCTTTTCTGATTTATATCAGGCAGTTAACAACGCATATATTGTTCATCTCTGGACACTCCACAATGGTGCCTGACTGTCTGGATGAAAAAGCCAGAATATGTTTAGAATAATTATGAATTTCCATGCTTTTGACTCGTTCATCTGGTGTGTGATATCGTTTTACCAAGTTTTATTTTTGTGTGGATTTGCAGTCTTCCAATCGAACTGCAACAAGCAACAAGTGCAAGTTGACTTCTGCTGACCAGGTCAATTGGCTTGCACACCTTTCGGGTCAATTGGCTTACACACCTTTCGGGAAATCTGCTTAATTGCTTGATGGCTTTTTTGATGAAATAGTTGACTATTTGGGTAACTACTTGTTTGACGAAAACTGTAACAAATTAAAAACACTTGAAGTCTCATGTTTTTTTCGCTTGTTTCATGTAATATGTCAAAACACCATTTAGTAAAACTGAAAACGAAAGTGTTTGTGTTATCTGTTTGCTGCTGTGCAATATGTGAATTCGGATTGATTAGCAACGAGACCTCATTTAATTTTTCCCAGTTCTAGTAGCTTTTTATTCAGTCTTGTCCGAAGGGTAATCGAAAAACAAAAAATGATAGCCAGGATTTTAAACAAAAACAGCAGTTAGATCGACGCACACATCTAAAAACGTGCTCCAAGCACAAAGACTGTTTTCCAGACACAAAGTGATGGATGTGCAGAAAAGCATGCTGCAGAAATTTCGGTTGATCTGGAGCAAGGTTTCTCAAACTGCGGGAGTGGGTCACAGGAGAATCTTTAATGTGTCACGGACTGGTATTATTGAAACTAAGTTAATTTTGCAAGACGAACGTAGGTAGCGGTTGAGCTACAATGTCATCATACGCTCTCTTTCGTCATTATGATGTGTTAGAAATTATTGCTACATGCAAATTTCCACGATGCCTACCGCATTGTGCACAAAATGCAGTTACCGGTACAGTTACTGAAGGCATTTGAAGGCGAGGCAGGCAGGTGCACTGGGTGCCACCCAGAGTTGCCAGATTACTTGAAATTTTTTCAAGGACATTTTGTCGTTTTGTGATTATTGCAATTTTTATTTATGCCTACTTTGAATATACAGTATTTTTATATATGGCGATGTAGCATTCATGGTGGTAACACAACTGTTCTTGAATGGTTGGCTTTTTGCTACACAACTGTTTAATATGGAACAAATGTGCACGTTAATCTGTTTAATAACATTGTTTAATCTTGATTCTTGAATGTATAATGTAATCAGTAGTTCAATAATAAACAATTTCACAATTGTTCAAGAATTTTCAAAGGCTCCGGAAAATACTCAAGGACAATAAAATGTTATTCAAGGATCAAGGGCATTACCAGTTTTGATAGCAAATTCAATGAAAGTCCTTGGCGCTCAAGAACGTCTGGCAACCTTAGTGGCACTCCTAGCGATTTTTCATTGGATCCAGTGATTTTTGGTCTGACCTAGTTGATCTAATGATTTTTAACAGTAATCTCGTGAATTTTTGCATGATATTTGTTTGAAGAAGCTCTGTTGTCTTGTTTCTAACTTTTCAGCTCTTTTTTCAGAAAAACAATTGATTACGTGAATCGTTGTGTGATGATTTTCACCAACACAACAAGCAAGCTTTTCTATCTCAGTTTCTTATTGTTTAACTTCTGTGCTGTTTATTGCTGCAATGTTGCTCAGATCTATTGACCTTAGATTTTCCACACTTCAGCATGATCAAACTTGCAAATGGTATAAAAGTTTTTAGGCAACAAAGTATATAAATAAATGATTTCAAGCAAAACTGTTAACTTCAACGCAGCCATTTAAAGTAAATTGAATGAATTTTTTTGTGAACCTAGTGATTTTTGCAAAAAAACGTGTGGCAGCGCTGGACAGGCGGCTCTTGTTGCCATGAAAACAAAATCTAGAAGCAGGCTAAATGTGGAAGATAACTTGACTTGGGCATTGCCATGTATTGATCTTTGAATACCTCTACTTTCTCACAACAAACAGACTCAGCCTTGCATTGATTGTAGCGCACGCTGTGTTATGAAAAGTGTTATTTTTAATTGTTTTTATATCTGCTCTGTGCATGTGCAACAGTTGTCGCATTGGGGAAGTTGTACATTCGGTGGGGCACAGACCCTCTGTTTGGGCCACATGCTTTATAAGGTTGAGAAACCTTGATCTAGAACAAACGACGACTTGAGTGGCAACAAGTTTTCTCATTTAATAGCGTTTTCGGCGATGGTATGTTCTTGACGTAAGCTGCAACTAGTCACACAAAGCGTCCTACTTTTGCACGTAAATCTACCGTTTTATGATTAGCAATTAACAAAAGAAAACCTATCCGACTTTGATAGCACACTTCCAATCGTCTCGTCTGGTTCCTAAAACGCAATGCATTTTCTATAATTAAGCGTAATATTGAAAATTCTCAGACGGAAAACATATGAGCACTTGAGATGATACTAGATTGATTAATTAAATACTTGGAGCGTATGTTCATTACCAAAAAATTGGAAATTTCAGTGCTCACAGGGCACCAGCTTTGTTCCAATAATTCCCGGAAAGGGATATCATGCAGAACAAAAGCTCGAGTTTCGCAAGAGTTCATTTCTTTAATGTTGAACTTGAAAGGTTCTCTCATTTATTAGCAACATTTTTGGGAAAAATATTGCCGACAGGAAATGTATAAATGTTCTAAATGAAAACACTTTTGTCAATTACGTGTATTTTCAGGCAATAGCAGGTGGGTACCAACATTCACGGTAAGTCCAATCAGCATGTTGATGAACTACCTTTAATTTGTGGTATTGCAAGGTAGTACATTATAAACGTGCGATTTTGTTCTGATTTCACTAAGTGATCATATTTAGACTTTAAAGTGCATCTGAATAAGCGGTATTTCTATTCTGAGCAGGGCCGGCCCTAGCAGATGCGGGGCCCAATGCAAGACCTAGGCGCGGGGCCCCTCTGAGCAGAGATTTTGTGACGTTATCGTGTTCAGTCAACCGTGTTACGATCGTGGTAGAGCGCAGATATGCAGTACAGCATTAACACGAGAATTGAGCATGTTTGCTAACGTTCGAGAGTAAATTTGCTAATTCTGACGAAAGCGTTCTTTGTTAACAATGAAATTTATATGGCGTTTCCACTGAATTCTCAAGCGCAAGGTGTATCTGGCAAAAATGAATAATCTACCCAAACACCATGGCGCGGGGCCCCAGAGGGGGTCCAATGCAGCTGCATCGGTTGCATCCGCTTAAGGCCGGCCCTGATTCTGAGAGTAGATAGTACAAACAGATTTGTGACATGCTTAGCTTTGCAGACTGGTTCATAACGTGCATGATACAATCGTGAAGTAGATTAGAAAAACACGACATTGCGTAAGAAAACAAGTCATAAGTAAGTTGTTTATTGAGGAGATTTCAGCAACATATTTGTGATGTACTCAAAAATTTTAAGCATCGATCGGTTTGTTTCAGATGAATATCCAAATAAATTTCCTCAAGAAAAAGTTGTAGTTAAAAGAAAAATATACAAAGTAAAAATCATAAATATTTTCGTAAACTATTTGTTGACCTATATTTTTGTAGGTCCACCACAGAAGAAAGAAAGCACGTGTAACACATGCTTTCACTTTACAATTTTAGCACTTCGTTGTCTGTTTTTCAAACTCCCCAAAACCAAAAAAACTGAAGTTCTGTCCATTGGCATGTTTAGACCCTGCAAACATAAAGGCCTGTAGAACGATGAAGATAAACTGAAGATTGCTATTCCTGCAGACCCCGCAAATTCGCTTTTCCTATTGTTACAATACAATTTTTCCGCAAAGATCACGATGTATGAAATTTTTTGTTTCTTTTTGTCAAACCCGCCTACTTCCAAAGCCACAGTGCGTAATGCCTCTGGACAAATGCAGTTTAATTGATCATAGCTGGATAGATCAAATACCTCAGCGATGTCTTCCGTTGAGGTTAGGCTTCCAAGACACTTCAAGCAATAATTTTCGTTTCTGATAAATGCAGAGGCGATAAGAATGTCCCAGGCATGGTTTATCGAACTATATGAAAAAGGTATTGCGATAAGTCATCGAAATTTTCAAAGATAACTTTGCTTTTATTAAAAATTGATGAGTTCGCGTCAGATTTGGTCACGACCTTAAGACCTTACTACCGGTACAGTCGCCGCTTGTGTCCGGTAAATTCCGATTTATTGCGGCAAGTGACTGAAGTGCCAAAGCATGATGACGAGACTTTCCGAAACTCCTCTTGCGCGTCTGGACCACTTAAATGTTTGTGACTTGCATCAACCAATCACTTCAGTGCGAAACGCAAATGCGGTCACGATATTAAGCGCAGCAGACCAGCAATCTCTACGTCGGCATTCGCAACTCGTACAACAGCGCTCTTGTTGGGAGGTCGTGTCAATACTTCAAAAACTGCGATGCGTTAAAACAAAGAGGTGCGTGGCGCAGAGTCATGATTGCTGCAGCTGCGCGCACGATTCCAGGTTAATTAGAGCTTTGCGCGTACCATTTTCTTGGTTGGACAAATTCAGACCATTTTTTAAATAAGCACCTCTTTGCAATAGTTTCGCAGGCAAGCATGTAATTTATCGGCACGCCTTGTTTACTGCTCACAAGAAGTCACTCTTCTGTTGTTTTAATCGCAGGTGGAAATGGTGCAGTTTTTTTCTGATTGATTTGTGTTTGGAGCAACATGCTTGGGCCCACGCACACATACGGTTGCCATGATTTCTCAATGAAGGGTGCAGTGCTAAGTATCAGTGTAGAAATTCCGAGACCACGATTACATGGAAAGAAATGCAAAAACGTAATTGAAGCCTACTTGTCTCACGGCATCTTATTCCACCAGTGCGTCTATTTATTATTGTTACTTTCTCAACCAACAGGAAATTTCTCTGTACCTGGTCCTGCAATGCGGGTACAAAAACGAGTTCGTAGATTCGCATTTACCATGCTACAGAAATTGACTTTAAGATATACGTACGCTTCGTAAATCGGGCCTAGTAGCTAACCCAAAACACTTTCTATGCACTTTTTCTATCTCCGCATACACCAAAATTCTGAATGTTGTGTGAGCGTCGACCACAGAGTCGATTGCTTGATAAATAGAAGAAACTCTAAAATTTTTATAATTTGCTAGTTTGGATTGTGACAAATGCAGGCATACTTTGCGGAATACGACAGAAGCATGGTAAAGATCTGGCTGACCGCAATACTTCAGAGGCAAACTCACTGACATCATCTTCCGTAAAGATTTCGGTCTGCAGTAAAACATACTGAGAAATCACACCTTGAAAAATTATCACTTGCCAGATTGAAAGCAGGTTTAGTGCTTTGTCAGCAATGCAGAGCATGCAGTAGGTGATAAAATAGTGACTTTTCGGAGTTTTGCCACCAACGCGCATTTCTCACAAATAGTCATTTCTCACAAACAGCTTAATAGTGTTCTGAACAACTTGTTTACCTGGAAAATCTAATGAGAATGCTTTTCCTGAAAGAATTTAGCAGAGCAAGACATTTCCATCCTAACTACAGTAAATGCAAATGGCGCTTTAATCTGGGGTGTTCCGATTAACCAGGAAAAAACAAGTAAATTATTTACGCAATTTTATGACTAGAACAACAAGAAAAGAAGCTTTTCTTGTAATGTCCTCAAATATGTCACAGATAAGAACATACTTTCGTCTTACTGTGTGGTTATGTTTGCAGTAATTTTCTATGTGAGTCATACTGTGAAATGCCGCTCATAAGAAGTTTATTTATAATCCCTTGGTATGCTGTTAATCCATAAATAGCTTCATGGAAGATAGGGCTGAGAACATTATGATCAACACCACGGTTGGTTATCGCAAACATCTGCTTGTTTTCTTGGCTGATTTGCGCTGTGAAAGTTTGGGTTCAAATTGTTGCAAGTGTAGAGTAGGCTTGGACTGCTTGACAAAAAATATTTGTACGTGAAGCACTTCATTAGAAAGCAGCATGAATCACCAAAATTTCCAAGATATTTCTTAAAATTTCTGCGGATTGTTGCACAACTTCAGTTTAAATCACTAGACTGTTGATAAAATTTTTGATGAAAACAAATCTGGCGTCTCGCATTTATGGGCGTCGGAAAGATTTTTTCCAGAGTAGGCAAAAGTGGTGAAATTTCATTGATCCCTCTCGAAACCAAGCAAACAACCTTTTTTTGCTGAAAGTGCAATAGGAAAATGTCACATTTCGAAATCCATGGAAAGTCTATTTCTTAAAAGTAGATGACGGTTTTAGCTAATACAGAAAAAATGTAAGTCTAGTGGAGATGTTTTCTAATAGAGACGCAGAGACGTTTGGAAGGCGAAGAAAGAGAAGTCTTCTAATATTCTTCTCGTGGTAAGCTTGCATGCTTGCCCTCAAATCGAAGTATACTTTGCAGCAGAAAACGTGTTTTACGCAGCCGGTTAGTAGGGAATTGCACCAACAAAGCAACAACACCGTCGCATGAGAAAAATCCGCTCCCTTTTTGAAAATGTGGGGAAACGGCGTTTCTCCCCGGCTACACCACTAGTTGCTGCAGTGATATTACTGATACTGCACATCTTTTCTTTATTTACTGACCTTTTCAACAGTCGAAACTTTGCTTGTTGAAACTTCTGCACAACTTAGTAGCTAAAGCACGCGGAACAATGCATTGTGCTAAAAGCATATCTGGTTCATCGTCATGCCTATGAAGACGATCGTCGCTTCGGGTTATCTAAAAACTATACAAGCTATCCGCGCCCTGCCACTGCCTACCGTGGCTTGCTAAATAGGCCTAGTGCGGCCTATTAAATTTGCCCACGGTGTCCTACTAAACAGGCCTAGAAATGCAGTCAGAGGATCCGACGACTCAAGACAAGGAGTGTACGTGTGGACCGAAAGTAACTTGTTGCTTTGTTTTGCGTAAGAGTATCAACCCTGCATAAGTGGTTAGCTATTGCATCATGCAACGAAATTCAGAGGCCAAAGTATTTGTCTGACACCATCATAGCATTTAATATTCTGATGCATGCAATCTATAGTGCATAGGTACAAAATTAGTTAAAACTGCAACTGCAAAACGAATCCTTAGCCTAATTGCTGTGGTTGAATACTTGTGAAGTTGCAATTTTATGTAGCGATGTCAGCTGAATTCAAAACGGCCTGTTAATATGGCGGCGGTAGGCCTGTAGGTTTTAGATAGACGCAATCGCTGCTTCTAAAGTTGTGACGTATTATTTTTCACAGTTTATCATGCCACCTACTGCTAAGGCTATATATTTTCTAATAAGTTGTGGAGCAGTGTGAAACGCCAGTGTTATAAAGTGCGATTTTACGGCGGTGGCGTTATTGCAGACAGGGCTGTTTGACCTATGAATGTAACTACCCTATCCTTTGTTACTGAAGGTGGATGATAAACCGCATTTGATTTTTTCACGGATACAAGAAACAGAAACAGTTTTCACCAACAGTTTCACAATCAGGTTGCTTCAGGTCAGCGCGACAAAGTCGGATGTGGTCTATCGTGTTCTCTTGAAAGAGCAACTTCTTATAACCGTGGATAACAGATTACAAGCAACCTGATAGTGCAAAATGTTTGTGAAACACTGTTTCTTGCAAACGTCAAAAAGTTAGGTGCGATCTGCGAACTATCATTCACCATTACTGGATTAAGGTAAATAGCCAAGGCTGAAAAACTCCCTTCGCCATGTTCTACGTTCCCGAAAATGAGCTAAACACTTCATGAGTGATGAATGTTGTATTGGGAGATGTGATCTCATTCGCGTATGCTGTTCTCTTTCCTAGATCATGGTGCTGCGCTGAACTGAAGAACGTAACGTTTTGTATAACAGCAACAGGCATTTATGTTATAAATAAAAGCTATCTGTTTCTTTTCTGACTTCCAACAAACTGATTTGTTTCTTTAATTGTTTTCCGCCGCTTGCACAACTTTACTCCGCTCATACTTTTTTGAAATTTCTTTTCATCACGTGTGCTTGGCCGCTTTTAGCCGTGATGCAATTTTGATAAACGAAGGATTGTTTTTCTTATACAGGCCTAGGTGATAGCCCTGGAAAGTTTGGGGCCTAAGCTGATGTAGTTCGCTGTGCAAGCTATCGAAAGATTTGCTCATTTTAGGAATTCACGGTTTGTAGTGAGTTTATCGTTCTTCACATCAGTTGATTACGCGAGCAAGTATAGCCTAGGTCCTAGAGCTATGTTTTGCTTACGTATGAACTTCGTTTTGATTTGAGCTGTTAGATAAGCAACAGAAAACATATTGGTTGAAACATTTAACAGTTCCTATATCCATCTATTCACTTAAACATAAACAAAGTTTAGCCTGGCGGCAAGCTTCTGAGGAACCTGTATACTTTCTGCTTTCATTCTTCTGCGACGATTAAAACTTGCAAGCATACAGTATATATTTTTCATACTTATAGGTCACAAAAATGGCGGCAAGTAGATCGATCACAGTTTATAAACCGGGAAATTAGTTTCACGTTTTGCAACGCATCCTCAGTCCTTTAAAATTTATTCAAATTCAATGTGGACCATGTTCTTTTTGACTCACAGCCTACATTTAAATTCACACGATCCGTTCGAGGAATAAAAAGCAAGATTAAAATGTCCGTTACATCCCTTTCCAACAGTTACAAGGAAATGCATAACTTAGCGAAATCCTTTTACACTACACGGAAACTAAACGATCAATGAAAAATTTTACCAAATAAAGGTTTTCAATCGGTGATCATCCTTTTACTTTTTTCAAATGAAAATTTTATGCCAGATATTTTCTACTTGCTTTAGTAACTGGTAGGCCAGCCATATACGCTCCGTTTTGGCTGAAACATAGGCGTGCCCGCCTTCTTCCTTGTCACGAAAAATCAAATAGCTGCAGGCAAAAGGAAAAAGCAAAGATTGCGACAGGGAAGGATGCATACAAGCCATTAAATTTTCGTATCCATTTCATTCAGGGAAACAACCATGGCTTTTTTGTTCTTCATAAAGAAAATTTTTCAAAAATTGCAAACTTGGGTCTAATATGAAACACAATTCCATGACCGTTATTTGATTTTTTCACAACCTAAATTGCGCATAAACCCTGGTCTGGAAAAGAGTGTGGTTACTTTACTAATAACCAGAAACCACTGTTAAATGCACTGTGGTCTTTTATTTTTATCTCTGGGGTAGAAAACAAAATCTGCCAGTCACTTTCGAAATTGTCTAACTAAGCCGAAAGACCCATGGAGCATAAAATTGGGATAGACATAACAGTTTCATCAACACTGAAATAGCCTTCAAAAACCATATACATCTTTTACTTCGAGACGCTTCGGATTATTCTTAATCCATCGAAAAACCCATGTTTTACATGATTTTTCAATTTTCAGTTTTCTGAAAACCTTTCACAACGTAATTATAAAAATTCAGCGAAGCTGAACACATGGACTGATTTTGCCTATTTTATATTCTTATCAGTGTCTTGTAAATTTCTGGTGCACCACAGAAGCAAAGAAGGAACTAAAAAAGACAACAATTTCAATTCTTCCTCTCTAAAAGTGCTGTGTTTCTGTTTATATTTTGGTTGTAAAAAGGGAACCTTGCTTATTGAAAAATAAACTCAACTAAATCACATAGGGTGCTTTGTATACTTCATATGTGTACCATCTTTCTCAGGAACTTCAATATAATTAATCAGTTGCAAAATAGATTGATGGTCAAGAATAATTATAAAGTCCATTTATTACTGGGTAAGCTGAAGCATATGGCAAAAGACTTTGCAACTTTGCAAGTACTGCGAACGACAACCTATCATGGTGGCACATCACAACCACTTACCCTTGAAGTGCAAGGTAGGAGGAGTAGGGGGACAATGGTTGAAAAAAATAGTTCAAAATTGGGGCAAAATTCCGAAACAGTTTACTGTATGTTCCCACATTGTTACTTCTTTCTCCGTACAATCTGATGTAAAGTTTGGTGCAAAGACAGACTTTTTGACAATTTAAATAAGCTTAGCAAAGTCCGAGCTTCTTAATAGACAGAAACGCATGCAAAACTAAATGTAGAAGCCAAAGCATGTTCTCCTACTGGGAATAACTTTGGTCTTTATTCAAAGCAAGATTTGCAGCTCACATGGGAAGGCTATAACCGTTGTTTAGAATCCTTTCAAATCACGCGACAATCGTTAAGCACACTGCAGTTGCTTTGCTGCCACGAAAATTGCAGGTTCTGCGAAAAAGAACATTTTAGTTTGCTTAGCAGCAGAGGGGTTTCTGTAAAATTTTAGTAGAATGAATGCCAGGCTAAAATGCTGTTGCCATTTCACTAAATGGGCCCAACACGAGAAATATGACATTGGGCAGGTCCAACATCCTAGTACGCTACAGTTTGGTGCAGAACTGCCGCCAGAAAATCTTTAGTAAGGGGTTTACGTTTGTGCAGGGTGGCTTGACATTCTGAAAATTTACATCTACAGTAATAGGTCTATTGTAGACCTTGTTTAGTAGCTGAAATGTTGTGTAACACCACTGGAATTATCAAGAATTTCTTTACCACAAGCTACTGTATTTCATAAAGGGATAATACATTTTTGACAACAATCGCTACACAGAATACGTTGATTACGTTGATCAAATCTGACTTCTGAACTGGACGTATGCATCTAGGCCAGTGGTTCTTAACATTTTGTGTCTCATTTATCCCTTTATAAAATAAAAAATTGATTTAGCCCAACAGTGTTTAGTGTGCCAAGGAATGTTTTTCCTGGGAAGGGTTCGGGACAGGTTCTCCTGGAAAAACATTGTAAACTTGCACTCAGACAGTGGTGGTCTCAAGCAATTTCGGGGCCCCTGTGACGAATTATGATTTGCGTTTTGTTGACACGTCACCATGTTCACTCAACCGTGGTACGACCTTTTTGTACAATTAGCAATAGGTGGCACAAATGTCAGATTATATATCTCGAAGGTCATGGCCCGAATGCACCCTGGCTACGCCCATGGTGTAGTACAGTGGTTCCCAACCTATTTTGATGCATTCCTCCCTTTGCTCATTTTGGAACTTTTCATTCCTTCATTCCTCCCCTGTTCGGGTTCTACGGGTTCGTTGGGTAGTATTAACTTATTAACTACAATTGGAACAACGGTCAACGGTCTTTATTGACGACAATAACTTGATTAATAAAAGTGTGACAAAAAGTATTTGTTGTCAAATAATGGCACTAAAGTTTGTCAACGTGTGATACGTGTGATAAAACGTGTGATAGTTACAAATATACCGTAAAGTGATAGAACTAAGTTAAAGAGCCAATGTCAACATAAAAAAGAAGTACAACACTTACACTGATTAGGTAACTTAGCTATCAGGTGGAAATTCCTCCCTGAACTCATGAAATTCCTCCCTGGGGAGGAATTCCTCCCCGGTTACGAACCACTGGTGTAGTACTTAAGGTTCACTCTCATCTCATGCACGTTTAACAATTCTAAGCTTAAGGATAGGCGAAGTAATATGTAGTATGTACAAGCATTTACTATCCGCAGGCTGCACAAGCATGAATCTAGCATCTGTAGGCTATTTGTTCCAAATCACTGCAGGGAGTCTTGTCAACCAGTGGGGACAGTCAGGCTGGATGGTTTCTTCACCGTCATGTCCATGTTGCGATGTGCACATTTTTAAACTTGTCAGATTGTGTGTACAGTCTATGAAGTTCATGTGTGTGGTTTTTGCTTTCCATGCATGCACCACATTGCACAAATAACACGATGGCATACAACATACAGCAAAATATAGCACTCCACTGCTGCTTTGCTTAACTTAAATAGGCAGAAAATACTTCAGCACAGGGAAGCTCGGCGTTTTTATTGTAAAAATTTGTCTGTTTGCTTTGGTCGCAAATATTTTGTTTGACCTTTCGTGAGAACTTTTGGAAATTTGGCCTAATTTGCGTTTGGTCCCACATTCCGAAATTTTAACAACCTAAATGTTTCAATGTGCACTCTCACAAATACGCCTCCTTTCCTGACAGTTGAAAATATGCAGTTTAACATTATAAACCTAGAGAATGGGGCTAGTCAATGCAGGGTCGGGGCTAGTCAATGCAGGTCTGGGTCCAGTAGGGGCGGCGGCGATTGGGGCGATCGCACCCCCTAAAACCTACAAGAGTAACTTTTTTCACCATGATTTTGTACAATTCAGAAAAAAAGCATTCGCGATATAAGGCCATTTTGCCGTCCATTGTTTCGTCGCAGCAGTGCTGTGAAGCAAATTTCATCTCACTTACACTGTCTATGGAAAGAAATCCTTTCTCAGCAAAGAATCAGACACTTTCAGATCTTACAGAGTATATATTTCGCCTACGATGGATCATCAGCTCTTTCAGACACTTTCAGATCTTACAGAGTATATATTTCGCCTACGATGGATCATCAGCTCTTATTGAAATAATATCATCTCTCTTACAGTAGTGAACCCATGATGAGAGTTAAATGTCAAATATTACTGAAATCGCCCCCCCTAAACGTACTGTCTGGATCCGCCCTTGAGTCAATGATGCATAATGATCATTGTTTTGTCACCAATCGATCGAACTTGTAATTTGCAGTTCATTTCCTGAACACGTTAACTAAAGCTAACGCTGATTCCGCTGAAGAGCAGTATGGTAAATTAATAATGGGCACAGTGAGGTCATTTGACTGGTTGGTCTCCAGTATATTTAAATGAAACCAGGTATTGACGATGGCTTTGTGGAATTGTTTCAGGCAAAATATTTGTTTATAAAAATACATAAGAACAACGTTTAGCTTTAAGCACAAAGCTTAGGACGTTTATGAGAGAATTTGCTTGCCCATTGCGTTGATGAAGTATCTACCAACTCTGCTTCAGCACATCCACCTTCATTCGTTCGTCTTGCACGAAAAAACAGGGAACCAACCAATACGTCTACAAATTACTACAGTCTCACAAATCACAAACCATTTTGAAACACTACTGCATCAATGCGATGGTGTGGTAACTTTTACCTTGTGTAAAAACTTTCCATATCCATCCTGTTATAAGCATAATTGAATAATGCATGAAGAAAATGTAGTATATTACCAATATTTTCTAAATCTCTGCAGGTATAGGCCAAAGGAAAGCATTAGTGGTTCAAGAAAATAAGAAAAACTTTCCCAAAATTATTTAAACATCTAGTTTTGATTCAAGAAGAAACTGAAAGCAACTGATATAACATTTCATTAGCAGCTATTGAAGCATACAGCAGACCATGCAAGTACACACATATACGTTGGTGTTTGCAATTTAATTCTCTCAAGCAAAACCAGTTTCTCACTTAACTGTTTGAACAACGGGGTTACCCTAGGGCAGGGGTTCCCAACCTTTTTACGATCTCGTACCACTTGGGCACCCCGTACTGTCAACGCGTACCACTTCTTTCAGAACAACTAATTTGACCGAATCTTAGTTTATTCAGAATAACGATATACATTAAAGTAACAATAAAAGAAGGTAAAGAACACAAGTAAATTTTAATGAGATTTTTGTTTCTGTTTGCCTTCCACAAATTTGGTCAATGCGTGGCGTAAATTTGCTAACAGCGCATCGAATGTCATGTCCAGGCGCACCTAGTCGGTGTCGATTTTTTGATTTATGTTCATTACCACTGATAAACGCTCTATTCTCCGTAACAGGGAAAATCAGTAGCTGTGGAACAGCGTGGGAAGCTAGCGTCGAGTATGAAGATGAAATACTAAACCAGAAGTTTATTGAAGAACATGCTTTGTGTTTTGTCTTTGCTGTCTGCATGGTCCTCTGTAACTGTAATTAAATATCTCAATTTCTTATCAAATTTATACTAAACTTCATTCTAGCATGTATCTGACGACTACCGTTGATCAATCAGCTAGTTGTAGCTGTACGCTTTGAAAGAGTCCCGTACATGAGATCTAGCAAGCCGTGGGAGAAGTAACACTTGTGAGCAATCATTTGACCTAATTTATTCCACAGCGTTGTACTCTTTTTCAAAGCAACTGCGCTCTTTCTGTTGACATTGCCTATATTCTGAAGATCGTAATGCAGTGTGTTCTTTTTTGCTGCGGCGGAACCTTGCGCAAATGTTTGCGTTGCTCATGGAACCCTATGCAATGATCCAAGTGTCTCTATTGCTACAACCGCATAGAATTGTGGTTGTGAATTTCGTCCCAGGCAATTTCGGTCCCTTTCGACGGAATCCCCTGCAGCCGTTCGCGGAACCCCGGTTGAATAACACTTTCGTAATGTTACGAAACAAGAGGAATAGCAGACTGCAGGAAAATTTATTTATTTAGAAACAAAGCCCAATACGTGAACGGGAAAGCTGTGAATCCAGGTTTTTGTGAAAAAATGGAAGTTGCTCGCGTACCACTTGGAAGACCTTGGCGTACCACTAGTGGTACGCGTACCACAGGTTGGGAACCCCTGCACTAGGGCCAAGTTGAGCTTTGTAAGAACTTATTGTTCTTAGATTTTCATTGTCCAAAAGTACAGGTAAACGTGCTTTTCATCTCCAGTAAATACTTTGAGAAAGAACAAACCAACCATAGTGTTTGATGAGACTGGAATGAATAAAATATGCAACGTAGACTCATACATTTTAATCAGATTTCAATGCTGGCTTCACGTTTATAAGCGACAACCACTAAATTTTTGGCAGTAAAATCTTCAACAAGTTAATATCACAAAACTACAAATCTTTGGTAGGCAATGTGCTAAAAAATTGCGTTTATTGCAATGACTTTCTGTGCATGGTATTTTGCTTAAAGATATGTATACTGGGTAATTAGTAGATTTATAAGCAAAAATGGTAGGCTATCAGTTAAACCTTGCAACTAATAGCAAAATGATTCATACAAGTAGGGGCTCTCTATATTATTGATTTGAAACCTCCCAAATTTTGATTGAGGGACACATATATTTTTGAAGAGTATTTGGGCACCTTATCCATGTTACCTTTTGTCTGGGGCTCCTTGTCCTTTGAATGCACAGTAGACAGGTTACTTATGTTTAACCAGTTTTTTTAAGGCGTTTTAGAGACCCGATTCGGGTCCCTAGAATTTCAAATCGGGTCCCTAGAATCAGAGAAAATTACCATCGGGACCCTAAAATCAGAGAAAATTGGGTACCTAGAATCAGAGAAATCGGGTCCCTACAGGTCCATACCGGGTAGTTAACATTTTCCTTAAAAAAACTGGTTTAACCAAGGACTAATAGGCCTCCGTATCCTTTGATTAGGGGACCCTGGCATCTTGGTTGAGGACCTTTTACATTTTGACTGGAACCCCTTGTCCTTTGATCATAGAGAAAGCTATTTATGTGTCATCATTTCAGTTTGTCTTCTTATCTTCACGTTGAAAATCCAATTGTGGTAAAACATACCATTAACAACAACATAGAGCAAACTAAATTAAGTTTCATTGTGTAATCAATATAATAAAAATACAATCATAAAGAAAATCTCTTAAATTTTTGAAAGCGTATAAACTAAAAATTGGGACCCCTCAAAGTGCGGAAATTGAAAATGGGGGCCCCCATTTTGCACACCCTGCACACTCACTAAGACCACTACTGCAATCAGATATATTAATTTTTATTCTTACTGGAACCAATTTTAGGGTAATGCATGTATAAAACTTATCAGTCTGTTGGGTGAAACCTTAATAAAATGCCCTTACAAGCAAGCATGAATACTTTTAAGAAGTGGTTCGCGAAGGTTGTTGAATTTGTATAAATAGTTTCATATCAACCGACATTTCACTCAGTCAAGGGGCAAAAGGTTTGAAAGAAGGAATACACAGCCGTGTTTAAATTTTTCTTTTATACTGAAAATTGACAAACAATTTCAACCAGTCTGTCACTCAGTGAGACTTTTGTCCTTGTTTTCTACGCAAAATATCGGAGATTCTGGGAACAGTGGTTGAAAGAGATACTCTCATGTCATGTTTGGGAATCTGTAAAGATCGATAATTTGTTTTATGGTCATCACTGAGGAGAACCCTGCGCCTCACACAGAGAAGTATTTCGAAAAGGTGTAATAACATCAAATGCGCGCTTCGACAGCGTTGAAAACTTTTCGCCCAATCCACATCAAAATTTGGAAAAGTGACAGTGCAAGATATGAATTTGGCATAAAGCATTGTTTAACACTGAAGATCAATAAATTAATCTTTATAAAGCACTTTTACTGCGTTTCCATGTCCACATCTGACATGACCTGCAAGCTTGGCCTCATAGCTCAACCGTGTGGGCTAAGAAGCGCGTGTATTTCCATGTCTAGTTTTTGCTTGGCCCGGAAGCTTCACTGCTGAGATGCTGTTGACGCCGCCAAATGGGCTGGCGTTAAGATTGCTGTACTGAAGCATTAC
>JGI24022J15233_10001637_pt1 | contig 19270 bp, 5 predicted proteins | sample Ectturendosymbi2_FD_15233 | JGI IMG/M metagenome (IMG submission 15233) | reverse complement strand
CATCGACGCCGCCGATCGCTGACCAGCTCTGATTCGGACGATCCGGTTGTGAACGACTTTAGTGCCAGCAGCAGCGCAGGTTCGTCTTGCGGAAATCCGGCGTCTTTGAGCCGCGTCGGTTTGTGTCGGACGACGTTGCCGGAAAATGTTATTCAAGAACATCGTGCCAGTCGTAGCGACTGCGACAACAAACGCGACCAGCAGGTATACGCAGACGAGCATAGAGAAGCATGGACTCCTCTCTACAGAGACGAAAACGACCTCGAGGTTCAGATGCTTACTGGCCCCAACGAACCGTCGAGTTCCAGAGAATGTATGCATAACAAGCTGAGTGCCGTTGACAGCCAACGCGACTCGGCGTTTTACCAAAGCATGCACGACTTAAATGGAAGTCCTGCTGTCAATTACAGCTCACCCTCTAGCGGATGTAGTCCTGAAATGGGCGACGACGACATGGCCTACCGCGAGCGACCGCGCGCGGATCCTGACAGTGTGCGTTACGTGATGTCTCACCCTAAGAGCTTAAAATCAGCCCGAAAGACTGTCCCAGTTCAGAAAGAACGAGTGTACGAGGACATGATTATCAAGTCGCATGAAAACGTTTCGGCAGAGGCCGCGGGAAATAATTACTGCAGCCCTCGTTTGTCATTTCACGGCAGAGCCGAGCCTCACGGGGAGCGTTACACGGAGCATGTGCCGAATGCACCCGAGTACAATTCATCGTTAACGAATCCTTCGAAGCATCAGATTGATGATGGTTTAGAAACAGGGAGAAACTCGGCTTCATCCGCGAGGAGGATGACTTGCTTATGATATCGAGAACTTTTCCGAACGTTGGAGTTGCGCCAGAAATCATTGTCTGAATGTGCGGCCGAAAAGTTTGAATGGTGTGAAGTTTGACTTGAAATTTTGGTGCAAGAGTCACGTCTGCGGCTTCAACGGGGTGCGAAAACTACGTTTGTTTTTTCCCCTATAGTTTCTAAATTGCTTATTTATACTCCCTGTGCCACCCTTAAATGGGTGTTGCATTGGGGTCTGACCCTTAAGCGCCGTGATGCTTTGATTTGTCTACAGGGAGAAACAAAGACGAGACTTTCCTCTTCGCGCTTGGCGCAAGATTTCCTGTAGAACAGGAGTGATACGTTTCAATATTCGCCTTTACCGCGTTATCTTGTACTTTGTTCTGACACACTCTTCCGGTTTACTGCACTGTATTATTGCACTTTCGTTTCGAACCTGCGCTTTGCAACGACGAAATCGCGTACCGTTAATAATAAAATAAATACTTTTAAGAGTTGTTCGCTCAAATTCCTGACCAGGATTTCGCTTTGGTTCAGCATTATTGCACGAAGCTTTGAAATAATGGCGGCGCATTACCACCCACGCGTTGTTCACACGGTGTAGCAACAGCAGAGCAAATCTAATTACATTTCCGACCGTACTGCTGCTCAGCCTTAGCCATCATGCCTGTCAACGTGCGTGCGAGAGAATCATGACACGTTTAATAAAAATTCACGAGAGGCGAAATTCACGGACAAGGTCTCCCACCGGAACAGCAACCTATTGAAATGTACATGCGCAAGACCTCTTGTTTGGTCTTCAGCAGGTCTCGCTTGGAATGAGAATGACAGGTGTGGCTTCACAAGGTCAGCGGCATCCCAAGGACACAGGTCGTTTGAAGTGAACGCTTTCGAGCAATGGGAAAGCGCTCTTTGCGCTCTCGGTGCATTAGCCGTAAGAAGCAGTTGGGCGGAACGTTCCGTTGATACATTGACTGGCACACCGTATCGTCATCAAACTACGGCACGAAACTTGCGATTGTGTTACAAGGGCGCAATCCCTTGTTGGTTTTAGACGCAGATACAATAAAGCGTTATTATGATGTCAAAATCACCCGGAGAGTGAGATGTCACAGGAATGCATTGTTTGCTGCCAAGGCATAATAGTGCTTGTCAACCTTTCTTGTAGCGATGCGCCCGATTTTGATTTTCGAAAAGTTTGCACACCCCAGTTATGTATTTGGTGAGTGTATCAACATGCTTCATCACATTTTCTTCGATTTAGACGTGAGTTTTGCGTATGCGGTATATCTTAAGTACAAAATGTTTTGAAAATGCACAATGGTAACGAACTCGCAAACATATCTCGTTTAATGCGATGGCTAGTGCTGAATTTCGTCAGGCAATTGTGAAAAACGAGGTTTTAGCCTTGTAAGTACAAACGATTTAATTTCTACAAGCGCAAAACCCTTGTTCGCAAAGCCTTGTCATTGACATGCGAAGAAGAATGGAAATCGCCTTTTCACTGAAATTTCGGTATTCTAGCGTAGTCCAGCAACTAACTGCCTGCTTTGTTGGGTAGCTTATTAGTTATTACGAAACAACAGCGGATAAAAAAGTTTGTTTTATATCTGCTTACACAAAATTCAAACGCGGGTGAAGTAGATGTGTGAAGCAATGTAACTGAATTTAATCCAAGCACCTGGTAGAACCCATCACGGTAGTACACCCAGGGGTGTAGTGGGGTGGGAACGACGTTCCCACACCTATTTTTGGCGTGGGAACGCGTTCCCGTACCTTTTGGCACATGGTAAGGTTGCTTCAAGATCTAAATTTTTCATTTCAATTTCTACATGTGACGGATTGCGAGAACTAAGGAGATTTTTGCGTGTGAGGGCATCTGGGCAATATTTGGTGGTACAACCTAAATCAAGTTTGTAGTAGGGTGGGAACGGCGTTCCCACACCTCTTCTTACCACTACATCCCTGAGTACACCCCTCGAAAATGTTGATACACCGGTTGACAAGCACTGTTTTAAACCTCAGCAGCGTAACAAAGTCTAAATTTATTCCCTGTAGACGGCATATACAGTTACTGTGCAGAAAAGCGAACAGTTTTGGAAGGTGCTGGAGAAGTAGCTGTCGTTCTTTGCATCCCATGCGCAAAGACTACTGATCTGAACTGCTTGGTCCATTTTCTGTCCCAGTGTTACGTACACTATACACCTGTATCTCCTTACCCAGGTTGCGTTTTTTAATTTTTCTTTAATTTCATCGGATATGGACCTGTAAAACAAATATAAACAATTTATATTTGGTGTTCTACGAAGAAGAAAGCTTCATGCAACACATACAGATCATTATTTTGTGTCAATCAATTTGATTGAGCGATTCAGTTTCCGGAAAAATCATTTTTGCAAGTTCCCGTTGCTTCCTAAGCAATGCAACATCAAAGTAGAGACTCGCTCCTAGAAATTAGCGAGCTTTTCTTCAATACTGTATCACTACCACGTTTTTTATAACTTCAAATTAAGGATAACCACCCACAAGGTCCACGCCCTAAAGGTTAGATATGGCACCTTTTCCCTTAGCTTAAAAAGTGACTTGACTTGTGCGTAGCAGAAAATAAAACTTTTTCTGTGTAATGCCATAGAAAGCTTGTTAATCGGACCACAATAGCGCAGAAATTGGATTGACCGTTTTGCATGCTCAGCAGAGTTCAGCGTGGCAACCACAGAGACGATGGTGAGTTGGACAATGCCCTATTGCACCTTTGATGCAGAGGCAATTTGGATGGAGAAATCGTTAACGCAGCAGTTGATTTGTGTAAACCAGGGGTCGGCAGCCTTTCCCTTGTTGCGGCAAAAAAACAAATTCTGCAAGGTATGGGGCCGTACTAATTTTCCACCAACAATTCTGATCCCTTCCTCTTTATGATGTTGATAAAACTTTAAATTTATGGAATTGTAATTAGATTAACTCCTGATTTTCACAGTTAATAGCGAAAGCCCAAAATGGGCCAAACAATACATTTATAGCACAGTGCGGTTTCTCATAAGCAGTTCCTCATAAGTATGCAATACAAGAAGTTGCAAAGAGGCCAGATTCATAAATATCATACCACTAGGCGAGTCATACAGTTACTACAATTTGTAAAGGAGCTGCGGGCTGGATGATTGCTTGGCGGACCGGATCTGGCCCGCGGACCAAAGGTTGTCGACCCCTGGTGTAAACAGAACGGTAGTTTGCCATACAGCTCTCCTTGTTTCTTTGTTCTATTAAAAGTTTCGCTTCGATGAAGATAACGTTTTGAACAATAATCACCAACCGACTGGTGTGGGCAAACATTTGAATAACCTTATAGATTTGGACCTTATTTTAGTTTAGCTTCTCATTTCCACCGTGCACCTTCAATCAAAGAAAAACAACAACAATTAAACCCAACACACAATAACAGACTGAGTTCAACATAACTGATTTTTCCCCGCAGTTGTGTCTGCCTTATTGCCATTCACACGCCCATTGTAATGTAAGTAATTTGCAAAACTGGCTGCATGCGTCATTTTTCTTTACGGACATTCAACGCCGAAATAACCATTAGGCTACTAAGGCTATAGCCTTAGGCCCTGGAAATTTTGGCCCACAGTTTTTTTTATTTATTGTTTTTATTACAAGTAACTACCGAATTATCTCGTAACATTTATCAAATTCGACGAAATATCTGATCACACTAACTAAAGCAAATAAATTCTTTTGCAAGCCTCTTTCAAATTTTATTTTTCATGTATATATTTCCATTACTTTTCGTAGCTTAGTTTGCAAAATTATAGGCGCTTCTCTAGAAAACAGCCTTAGGGCTACAGTGACCTCAATCCGGCCCTGCGGACATAACGTCAGCAAATCGTTCGTTTTAGCTTCCCATAAAAGAAATCTTGCTGATGACCTTGATATTTAAGGAACTTTGGTTCAAGCTTTAACATGGTCTACGAAAAAATTTATTATTTACTGTTGCTGCACGTGGAGGGCGAAGTCATTAAACATTTTAAGGAACAAAAACCTTTGCAGTCACGAAAATGAACCGCACGGATTATATTGCTGCGGCAGCTGCTTTGTCGCGCCTGATTCTAGTCTAGGACAACAAAAAACTGTACAAGGTGAAGAAATATGTGGACTGAAACTGTAAGAGCTGAAATGTAGCAGCTTACGGTATGTAAATGTATCAACAACGCTTGCCGATGGGACACTTTCTATTGCTCCATCCCATGGCAACTTGTGACTGTCCCAGCCCATGGAATTCACACGAAACTAGTAATACGAGGTACATTATATCATATGTATGTATGAAGGCTAGCCTCTACAGAAACTTGATTAAGGGATCCCAAATCTCCCCTGTTAGGGAGGCCAGTGGAAATTAGGCGGCCTTTTTTAGTTGCCACCTAAAAAAGGGCCCAATAACTTTGACTTCGATGTCATCGCATCACTCCGCCATGGCACTGAGCCTTAAAGTCTAATACTTACTGTGTTGTGAGCATATGTATTAAACTTCATAATATTCCTGCTGTGTGGCGTTAAAATTTCATACTGTGGGACATGGAAAATTTTCAAGTTCACTGTCCCATCCCGTGGGAAAAATTCCATGGGAATGGTATTCCCATGAACAATAGCCTGTGTATCAATGGCATGTCTAAAAAACTATATAATAGACATGTACTTGTTGATGGTATATATTGATCACCTCAAACTACTTTTCCTGATAAAAACTTTTGTTGGATGAACGAAACTGCATAATACCTCCACATAGCACTTGTCCACCGCAACACTCTCATGCATGTTATTTTATCGCATTAATTAGCACCTTGAGAATAAGACGAAACACAGCTGCTATTTCTTACCTGCTGGTTGTTCCTAAATCTTACAAATACTATGATTAACAAAGCTTAACTGAACACGCTTTAAGGATCAATGGGGAAACACCTGGAAAATCCGCAAACGCACCACTGAAAAAAATATGTTATTCTGTCGATGAATGCTTTGCTGCGTTAGGTGTAATGCTGGAATAATCGAGGATTGAATTACTCCTCCAGGGGATTAATTAATTAATTATCAATTTTTTTGCCCATAGTTTGCCAAACACTAACGCTTGATGGCCAATCAAAGGCTTTGAAGACGCGGATTTTCGCGTAGTTTATGTTAAAAGAAAAAATAAGTAAATTGCCGCTTTCACTTTTTTCTCAGGCCCTGATTAATAACTTCATTCAAAAATCTCCTAACTTCCGCAGTCTTGACGTCACACCAAAAACGTTCAAACCCNAAAGCGCCCGGATTTTTTAAAATCAAGCCTTATTGCTTCTTCAGAGGGTTCGAACAGCTCTCTAGCTCNAACGGTCGGCAAGCTATGACTGGACAAAATCAAAGACACAAACGTGGCTTTGCGGTCCTTATAGGGTTAACATAGGGTTAACTATTTTGCTGGAAGTTTTGCTTTTGTGCAAGGTTATAAATAAATTTTTGTGCGAGTTATGAATGATTGGTAAGCCACATTTACTTCTTGCGGTAAATTTCTTTTTGCAAACAGTATGACTTTTGTTTCAGTATTTTACGTTAGATTGAGCTTGTTTGACGTTATTAGGTGATACAGTGTGTTGACCACGCAACACTGAAGCTGGTACACTGAAATAAAACCCACAATCAGTAAAGCTACCAATTAAGGGAATCTAATTGAAAAGTTGCAACCCCAGCTGCCTACTTTAGGCCTACATAGGAAAGGAAAAGGTCACAGTAGGAACGACTAAGCAAAACAAACTACCACTGTCTATGGAAAGAAATCCTTTCTCAGCAAACAGACACTTTAAGATCTTACAGAGTATATATTTCGCCTACGATGCAGGCATAGTCAGCTCTTATTCAAATAGAACAGTGACGTAACAGTTTTCAGTTCTTCTTTTCAGTCCTCTCACACGACTTACAGTCCACGCTGGAGTTAACTTGGAAAAGTTCATTATGTCTACAACATAATTTTTTTATGTACAGGTAACTACAAAAAGGTCGCGGATTTTTTGATAAGTTTTAGTTCCAGTTGTGTTTACTCGTTGCTCAGCTTTGCTAATTATGCGACAGACACCAATATAAGGTCACAAATATTGGTGACTTACTGTGATGAACATGGTATTCCAAATTGCCATAGGTGTACGGGAGCGCATAGTTTTGGGGATGCAAAAAAGTTTTGTCCAAATTTGATCTTGTTTTTCCGAAATAACGTATAAAAACAAGTCTTTAACGTTAAGACTAAACGTACCATTGTAAACAAGTCAAGGTGTCTGTATGCGTAATAGTTACCAATCGTCTAATATCACTAACAAATCAATTTATGCGTGAGTCGCGCTTCTGCAATTCTTCATGTACAAATTAAATTCAAGGCGGTAACGTATTGCCATGCAAGTTCGTTGATGTGGGTATCTAAATCTTGTTGATAAATTGGAAACTGACAGATTTCTCAACCCTGACTTTGAAATTACTATTGTTTATACACCTATTCATGGCCAAATCATATAAATGGCGGGTTAAATAAACGCAATCGCAAAAAGAGTGTGTCACTAGAGGGATCAAAGCCTTATTCCCTCAACTAGTAATAAATATTCTGCACAGGCATATGTGAACAACAGTAATTTTTATTATGTTGAAAAATTTTAGCCAATTACAACAAATCTCCCCAAAAATTACTGTTAATGCCACCACGTCTGGAAAGTGTTTTTCACCGTCTTCGTTTTAAATTTTTATTTAAGTTCCAAACTTTTTCTTCCAGCACGATCATGCTAATAGCTAAGGTTTGTTCTTATCTAGCATAGATGAGTGCATTTGTCTTGGCCACAATCGGTATTACATTGTTGTGAACTGGTCAAGCCTCTCGTAAGGAGAGGGGAAGGAGGCAATTCAATAAGTACCATAGGTTATAGCTTAGTCTTCCACATGAAGCAATCTTCATTGCAATGTGTTGTACTGTACTTAAAATACCACAACTTACAGTTTTACAGCTTCCAAAGTCACATTATGAAAACTAAAAAACCACTCCACTTTAGACAGTTAAATGTGCTCTTGAACACAGCATGCTAAGAAAAAATAGCAATATGGAACTGATTCAGACATTAATACTGCAGACTATGTGTACTGCAGCCTATATGATCAACTGCCAAGGAATGTGTACAAATGTAAATTTCCAATGACAACTGACTTGTAACTCAACAAGAATACTTCATAAAAAAGCAGTGCTTCACTGAACTGCATTAGTGAATTATGCAGTGTAACAGATAATACAGTTGCTACTGTTCATGAAACCTTCACGTCACAGCATTAAATCGAAACATTAAAATTTGGCAGGAGGCAACATGTGAAATTCATTGCATGAAACAAATGGAAAATATGTAAACCCAAACAATATGAAATCACAACTACACTACTACTACACAACATGTTGCGGCTGCAGTTGCTTAGTTAATTCTGTTCATGAATAGTTCACAGCAACAGATTCATACTTGTAAATCTCACAACATCAAGCAAGTCTGAAATACTTACAGTGTCATATCACAGCGACACCACATTATTACCATAAAACAATTTGCAGCTGCAAATACTACTTCCTGTGATAACTTCAGTAACGAATCAAAGCTACATTATTATAAAAAAGCAATTTACAGCTGTTTTTACTAGGTACTGCTGCCCATGAAAGCATAACAGCAACAAATGGAGCCTTGAAAACTTCACAGCATGGAACAAACTTGAAAGATGAAAACATCACAGTATCAACGCACATCATTTGCACTAACATTTTAGTTGTTATAGCTCAAAAACATTTACAGCACCAACAATTTGATGTTTAGAAAATTTAAGGATAGTTGGAATGGTAGTTGCCATCAGTGGTGGAGTCTCGAGACTTGGTCTCGTTCTCGAGACTCGTTTCGAGACCATTTTTGCGAGTCTCGGTCTCGAAGGTTTCAGGTCTCGTCTCGGTCTCGAAGGCTACAGGTCTCAAGACTTTGAATATTGCAAAGAAATGGTTTAGTAAAACTACTATATTTTCAATGATGTTTTGTTTTTTGTATTTTCAGGTAAGAAACAACCAAAATAGGTCGGAAAAGTGCCAGAAATTTGAAAAAATTGTAACTTACAAGTGATGACGACATTTTGAAAAAATTTCGGCAAAATGCACAAATTTTGAAGCCTGGAGTCTCGGCATCGAATTTCAAGTCTCGGTCTCGGAATTTTTGATGAAGTCTCGGTCTCGAAGTTTTAACCAGGTCTCGGTCTAGGTTTCGAAGGTTTGAGTCTCTACTACATCACTGGTTACCACTACATGTTCCTAATTTTGAAATATTTCTAACTCTACCCAATTTGCATGGGGGTGTTTCAATTACCCGAATTTGATTGAGGCTGTTGGAATTCACCAAAATGTTTCCAACTGTATCCAAATTTTAATGAAGCGCTTGTATACTACACCAATTGGAATGAAGCTGTTTGAAGTGGCTCAAAATTGAATAAAGCTGTTTGAAGTTACCCAAAACTGAATGAAGCTGTTCCACGTTGCCCAAATTTGAATGGAGCTACTGCCATTTGCCCAAAGTTGTTTTAGTCTGTTAGAATTTACCCAAAGCTTTCCAATTTATGAAAATATTCATAATTTCACCCAAATTTGAATGAAGTTGTTCTAATTTGCTCAAATTTGATTGAGGTTGTCAAAATTTACCCAAATGATTTTAAGTTCACTCAAATTTGAATAAAGCTATTATAGTTCATCCTGGCATTTCTAAATACACTCAAATTTCAATGGAGCAATTCTATATAGCCCAACTTCGAATAAGACTGTTTGAAGTTGCCCACAACTGAATGAAGCTGTTGAAAATTGCCAAAATTTGATTAGGCTGATGGACGTACCCAAATGTTTCCAGTTGATGTAAATATTTTTGATTTTACCCAAATTTGAAAAAACTTTTTCTCATTTGTTCATGTATAAATTGAAGCTGTTGGACTGTACCCAAATGCTCTTAATTTACCCAAATATTTCTAATTTTGCCCAAAACTTGAATGAAGTTTTTTAATTGGCCCAAATTTGATGACATTTGTTGGAATTACCAAATGATTCCAATTCACCTAAAGGCAGTGTCTATTTTGCCATCAGAGGAAAAACGAATGGCAAAATAGTCTCAACAGAGTTTTTGCCGTTGACGGCAAAATATATACTACCTCACTTAAATTCGAATGTAGCTGTATAATTTGCCCAAATCTTGAAAATTTTTGCCCGAATAATGGCCAATTTTCCAGGGTTGGGGATGCAACCACATCCCCTGCATCTCCGTGCTGTACACTTATGCAAATTACCAAAGGTTTTGCTTTGCGTTGACGTTAGATCATAGCAGTAAGTTATGTACACAAAAATTATTTTCCGTCTCTTTTTGATTTCTTTGCGTAGATGTTTCTTTCTTGAAATAAACGTTTAGCTCTTTTTTGATACCCTGAAAATGCACCTAAGAGTGTCAAAAATATACAATGTTTCACTTTCAATCTTTACTTTTTTTGATTCAGGAATCTCAAGGTTGAAGGGTTTGGTGGTCAGTTGCCGGTACATCGAAATTGCAGCACGGTAATGGTCTGATAAGAAGTAAATATTTGGGGCTGATTGCCCAGTATGCAGTTGCAAACCTACGCTGGAAGAAGTGAGTGAAGGATTTGTCTGAACAAATATCCTCTTGAAACACACTGCGTGATGCGCGCTATTGTGGTGTGAATTTGTATGACATTTAGCGTGGCCATACCGTGCTAGCACAATGACTTTCCTTCTTTGGGCTTTGCAGCTAACATAAGATGATTATATATTGAACAGGTAAGCAACTTTGTAGTGTCGCAATGCTTATCTGAGTGGAAAATTTCTGGAAAATTCAAACCCACAATCGTAACTTACGTTGAAAGTTCCGCAGCGCGAGGGATGTCTTCGTATTTCACGTTGGTTAATTTTTCGTTCAAGTACTCTTCAACTAATTCTTGGCATTTTGTGAGTGGCGGTTTTTCGTTTGGCTCTGTTTTGTATGTTGGTTCCATTTGTGCGTTCATCATGCCTGAGCGCCTGACATCTTTGTTCCAACTTCGATCAAGCTGCAAAACGTAGTTTTTCAATTTCAAGTAAAGTTAGAGTGGTGTTCATACCCTCCTTTTACGTTTCAAAATTTCGAGAGAACATAAAGAATGACCAGACAGATATATGCTTTCTCATAAATGACAACGCTTGTTCAGATATTTTGCGGTGAATTTGCAAAGCAAAAAGTTGAAGGTAACCAAGGCCAAATACAACAAAGTTGATATAACCATATGCAGCATGTTTTCAATCAAGTGATTTTAGTATTATTTAGGCGGCAACTGAATCGTGAGTTGTGTTCTTTGCAGGGACAAATGAGGTGAAAGCTCCTGGCCACGACGCACTATATTGCCTGCCTTTCAGTGAAAATACACATTACTACCGAGCACAACCACTATCCAACACTTGTTGTTTTAATAAAAATTGAACACAATCAACAAATGAGCAAATAATTATGACCTGCTTACCCAACAAAAGGTTCTTTTCTCTTTTTTTCGTTCAACAACACGTTGTCGCAAGTTTCTTGTAAACTTTTTCCAGATCATAATATCTGTAAGATTCATTCCCCTAGCTTCAGGCAATTTCGGCACTGCTTTACCTTCAAAGCCAGTGCTAGGATTTCCTAGCAAGCTCAAACCACTGGATGTGATACGTCGTTTCGACATGGTAGCAACACTAGATTCTTGATTGAAACCTGAAAAATTCCACAATATATGACGGAAGAAGAAAACAAAGTACACAGTTGCTAGCTAATGAGACTAAAATTGAAATTATGGATTGTACCAGTTGATGTGCCAGGTGGAATGTTTCACCTGAGCTACTGGAAGTGTTTTGTGCAGCTCGATGGAAGTGCTTTGTGCAGCTATCCCGTAATCAGCTGATGGCGTCAGATTCTTTACCTATAACATTGCTGCCATCAAGATCTGAAAATTTTACGTACTGAGGAGAACTCCAATCCTGATGTTTCAAACACAGATTCCTGTACATAGCTCACAACTTTTGATTCTTCAGGGTTTTATCTGTTGGGTCCGCTCAATTCGTGTTGGCTGTTTAAAGAAAAAACTATTTTCCTATCTTACGCAGTCTCACCTCGTGCAGAAACTTTTCACATTTCTAAATTCTGAAAAGTATTCGGATAGTTCACAAGACTAACTCCGGTGAACTCCGGAGTTACAGTTTATTTATTGAGCATTTCTGGTTGCATGAAGGTAAAATTCTACTCCTACTTACACCAGTGTGATCAAATCCACGAAGTACGTGATTCGTACCTTTGCCAACAATTTAAACAAATTCTCGACCTTGTGTGAACACCAACATAAAGCATCCGCAAACCGTACATGTCTGCTATAATGTATGAGCTGTTTGACTGAAGAACATACCATTGCCAGCAGTCACAAGCCAGCCGTAAAGTCTTTCCAACAAAGGAAGGCTTTTGCTTGTGAGATATTGATTTGCTATTGTCGATTAAATCTGAACCACTATGGCTTTGTTATTCTTATCCAAGGTGGCATCGATTAGCTCCCATTTTCGCTTTTCAANCCGCTAAGCAAATAGCCTTTTAGCTGCAGAAAGCACACAGAAAATTAAAGAACAACACAATAGTTGCCAGGAAGATTGAATATGATTGGTCGTGGAACTTTAAAGAAGTTGAGACCCAGCTTTCGCAACTGATCTTGTAATTTTTCGAATTTTACTCTTGCTCTAATTTCACACAGCAGCGTAAATATAGCCCAAACAGAATATTAACTACCTGTAGTTACTAGTTTTCACTCTTCTAATAGAAATATATCTTTTTTTCTTTTTTGAAAAGGTGTTTTAGTGAGTGTAGAAAAAACTATAACTGTTCATGTGGTCCTGATTCACATTTCAAGGTAAGGTCATCTAATTTATAATTTTCTGCAAAAGTGAAAAAAATTGGCGTTGTAAGTTAACCAGAGCACTGAGTTTTTTCAAACGTATTTTGTGGTTTGGTTTGCACCATGTATATAACAAAAGATCGTGATTACATGGACAGATCAATGGATTCGTTGTGCTTAAGTGAGTAAAACCATATTAACCAGGGGTGTAGTATTAAAAAGCAAATGTGGGAACGCGCCCAAAAAACTAGCCATATTTAAGTAAAAGTATGGGAACGTGAAGAAGGAAGTGTGGTAACGCAGTCAAAAAAATAAAATTTTCAGTAATTGCAAAATTATGGTAGGGTGCTACGCAAGTGATGGCTTGCCATTTATGCATTTATGCGACGTCTGGAGCCGCACACAAGAAACTGAGTAAAAACATCCATCTTCAAGTCAGGTTACCACGAAAAAAGTGTGGGAACGCGTTATCGCTTGATTACACCCCTGGTATAAACCAAATAACATCAAAAAATATCTTGATGTTTGATTTTTTCTTTGAGTGCTAAAGACGAGTAAAAAACAAAAACAAAACACACAAAACTTCTGGTCAAATCTATCCAAATAAAATTAAAATCTAGTTTGTATGAGTGTGATAGGACTAAACGTAAAGTATCAACTGCAGTGAAGAAACCTTGCAGTGATTTTTAAATGGCATTTATTTGATTTATGTCAATCGGTCTGCTGTACTCTTCTTTTCAAATACGTGGCCATTTCAAATAAAACATTTACCACGTTACAAGTCAACAGCAGGATGTAAGCTCCAATGATTCGTTTATTCATAAAAAATTTTGCCGTAACCAAGTGAAATATACAAAGTTGGCGTTACAGATGTATTTTCAAAAGACGTAACTGTTTGGACGATATGGTCGTTGTAGATTTTATCATTGTTTTCTTCAGTCTCTGCTGAAACCAACATGACAATTCGTTTTGCTTCCATTTTTAACTTTTCAACATATTAACGTAACAAAACTTTTGCAGTGAAGGAAAAAATTACAGGAGTATTTTGAAAATTTAATAAAAATACCGTATTGCTCGTACAATTATTCATTAACTTTTAATAAAGAAGCACATGGAAAAAAAATTAACAATCAAAATTTCTATAAAAACAGGTCATTTAAAAAAAAATTGATAAAAAATTGGCTAGAAGTCTTTTAACAAAGATGAAGAATAGAACTATTCTATAATAGTAAGTCAGAGGAAATGAAATTCAAATTGAAATAGATTACCCAAACAAACACCTTTCCCACTGGTGTGTTAACATGCCTTTCAGGGCAACCAATAAGTTTTGCAATTTGAGGCAAATGACATAATTTTAAATGCAAATCTTAGCTGTTTAAAGGTACTAATCATATTTATTCAAAACATACAGCTCGGTTACCAGCTGTCGTCTCTCCATTCCAGTGGTTCTTAACCTTTAGAAAAACGCTGAACCCTTACGTATTTTTCCAAGCTTTTGTCGAACCCCATTGTTGCCCAGTATAACAGAAAGTAAAAATTGCTGTGATATAACCACGCTTTCAGTCATGTTTCAAATGGCCTTCGTCGAACTCAAGAAACGGCTCCATCGAACCCAGGTTAAGAACCACTGCGCTATTCCAAAGCGTTATGGAATACTGAACCCCGACAAGTTACACCGGGCTACATCGCTGACGCGCAGTTTGGGTCTGCCTGGTCTTCTTAATGGTTGAGCCAGTTCTTTCAATCCACTGCTAGGCCGCACTAGATTTCGGGCAGGTGTTGAGCAGTCATTCGATTGTATCGTCATGCAGAACCATCAGGCTATGAGGAGGTCGATGGATTGGACTCCATGAGGAGGTCGATGGATCGGACAGTGAAGGACTACATGGTGGTCTGCGCCACAGTCACAAGCCGCAGAAGTTGCCATACCCCATTTGTGTAAGCAGGAGCAGAATCGTCCGACACCGATGCGTAGGCGGTTAAGCCGAAACCACGCTATTATTTGAAAGGCCATCCCAGGATGCTAATGTCGGAGATGAAAGCAGAATCGTAGCCAGAAAGTCTTCAATAGGGGGGGTTTGTGTTTGTGCAGGGAGGCTTCACATTGAAAATTTGACGAAATCTCCACAGATTTATAGTGTTTCATATTGCAATTTGGGGGTTATGGAGCTTTGTTAGGGAAGCCTAAGCCCACCAAAGTCCCCGGCGACGGGATTGGATGAAAGTACGGAGTCTCGTAGTGTTCTCCAACCACTCCGCCTTCCATCTGTGATCCGTCCAGAGCGCCGCACGTATGTTGTCCTCAGATGAACTGATGAATTGTTGTGTGGCGGGTACAAATGGGTGTCTCGATTGGATATGCGGTGCGTTTCCACCTGGTGGACAGGTGAGCGCTGAGAGAAGCAGATGTCCAGGCTCCAAGGCACGGCGTGCCTAGGCGGAGTGTATGAAACTGACGTTAGAGAGCGTTCTTTGCCAGGTGTTCGTCTTCCGTTCTGCTGACGTGGCAGAAACAAAGACACAACATAGAGATGAGGATTGAAAAGCCTTTTTTCACATCATGGTGTAGTAAAGAAGAGCAGTTCTATGAGACGCTGCAATGAAAAGCAGGCATTAAAAGTGGAAGGTTTTGAGCTGACTCTTATGATTGTATGTGCACCATATCTCGCTACAATAGCCTGCAGTATAGGACGCTCGGCATGGATACCGAGTAGACTCTGATTATTAACTTGATTAAAAGATATGTGTTGCTCCCAGGAGTGTATAGTCGGGCGGGAATGCGTTCCCACACGTTTTCATGTTTTCGTTCGTAGTGTAATGAAAGTGAGTATTTCATTAAATACTGATTGAAAAATGAGTTTTAAGTTCTGTTGAAAATGACCAGTTTTTGGGTGCGTTCCCACCCTTGTTTTTTAGCACTACACGCCTGGTTGCTCCACATGTAAGAGCCACACCTCCAGACGTTAGTGGAAGCGTCAATAATGCACTGCCTGTTCTACCGATTTCACCACTCGAGCTGTTGGAAGAGTTGACCACAGATCCTCTTGGTAGGAAAACTTGTTGACAACCTCGAGTTACGTTCCACTAATAGTAATGGAAGGCAGATTTAAAGACCCAAGAACCATTACATCGGTTGTGCGCAAACTCATGGACCTACCGAAATCGTTGCATGCAAGCCTGTGAGAAGCAATCACAGAGTCTGCAGATGGGACTCCGAGAAAGCAAATATAGAGCAGCATCAGCTTGTGAACCAGTACGCGTCTGTTAGTTTTGGCGTGTAGAGGGAGAGATCAAAAAGGCCACCGCCGCTGCCAGTGTGTGACAGTTGTCCGCTCTCCTCTGCGAAAGCGTAGGCCGAAAGAGTCGAGAAAACAATCATGAATAATGTTGCAAAGAGGCAGCCTGTTCCACTCAGCGACAAATCTGCAATGGAGAAGATTTGACCCAATTAAAGTTGATTGTTACATTCACGTTCTCGTGACACGCAGTCAGAACAAAAAGCTACTTTCCATTGTACCTCAATAGCCACAGACGTCGAAGAGNTCAAAACGATTCACTGTGTCAGAGGGCTGTGATCTGCTCGATAGACACCACAAACATTGATTGTTTTTAGGCAAGCTTGAGGTGCCATCTTCAGCATAATGGAAATCTTAGTTGTTCATGGAGGAGAGTTAAAATACAATGACGATGGTTTTCGAAAAATGCAAATGTTCTGAATAACATGCGCCTATCATGCGTGGTGATCTTACCGTTGTTTTAATGCTTAGAAAAGCAAGGTAGAACACCAAGTAACCGTAACTCATGTGTCTTTGGGACAGCAGAGCGAGGAGTCAACATCAGGTCAAGGAGATTTGGCCAAAACTTTTTTAAAGCGCTCGACCGGGATGGAAACTCTTTAAATACGTTTCAAAGACTTCTCCAAAGGTATTTGATAAAACTCAAGGCAGGGATTTTGATGGTCCGCCGTTAAGAAGGCTAATAAAAATTTCAGTTTTTGAAACAAAAATGAATTCTGTTAAATGGTAGTTTACATAATGTGTTGCGATATTGCTGCAAACATTTTCGCAAATTTTAAAGGTGAATATGGTCCCACACTATTCGCTAAACTGAAAAACACATTTAGATCTCAGATGGATTATAAATTTGAAAGTTCACTTTCTTCACAGTAACACTGGCTATTTTCGCGAAAATCTTGGAGCATTTAATGAAGAGCAAGAGGAAAGATTTCATCAAGATGCAAAGATCATGGAGAAAAGATATCAGGTATGCTGGAATACTGTTAATAATGGCAGGCTTTTTTGGAGCTTGCAAGTGAGTGGTTCACAACACAGATATATACCCAACCAATGATAAAAAAAGGAAATGACAGCTGCAAGTCGACTTCCTTGAATGAAATTTTCTACTAATGTATTTGCAAGTAATTTCAGTGGTGTAGGAGCTGAGCACGCAGGGGGTGCAAGCAGCGCCGGATTTAGATGGTGGGGGGCCTGGGGCCCAGGCGTGGTGCGAGGCCCATGTGCGGATACAGAATCTTTCGGTAGGGATGATCGATGACGTCACTAGTATTTCCATGGATCGTTGATATTTATGACGTTCACACAAAGACACTTAATCTTGTGACGTCACATTTGTTTACTCAAGTGCAACAAAATTTACGATGCAAATGATATTTGACAATGATTAGCGATTTGTGAAACTGTTGCAAAATTGGTCACCAGAAGCATCGCATCTTCTTTTTTGAACATTTTGCTTGAAAAAAGTTGCTGGACCATCCAACGTTTTCATCATCTCTAAACGCCAGTCCTCGCTCAGCAATAAATTTTACGACAGAAACCAAAGGTTGCAGGCAGAGGCAATTTCCGGTATTGTTCGCATTGACTGACCTGACTGACTAGTTCTGCATCAATTCTTCATAGTGGTTAGTTACATCTGCGGCTACACGTAATCGTGCATGGCATCTTTATGTTCCATTGATTGCTCGTGGCTCCTCAGGCGCTCAAAAGAGTGCTTTCAGTGGCAGATTCCTTTTCTAATAAGTAAATGCGCACATTTTGTCGTATCCGCGCACATCAGTCTACAACTGAAACGATAAATACAAGTTTGTGAGAGAAAAACAAAGCCAGCTTCNATCACCTACTTCGCCAGTGTGGTTCTGCCGACGAATAAGACTTCTGGTGCGTTTCCATTGACGAGTTTCTGTCTTTCTGTGTTTCGGAACATCATGGCTTAAAAGTAGCTTTTGATCACATTGTCAAAGAGAACCTGTTTCATTTTTCAACCAATATTTCTGCATTTCTTTCGGTATATTGGCTGACCAGCGACCAATATCGTTGCCTACATTGATAGCGTCAGCCAACTCATCTATCGTGTTTTTCGATACTTCTTGACATTCTTCTGCTACCGCACCGCTGGTTAAACTAGGTCTATTCTCATCATTACATAGATCTAAGTCTGTCACACCATGTTCCCCGATTTTCTGTCCTCTTACAGGTTCCACAGAAATGTCTCCGCTGGACTTCACTGTCACTGTAAATAGTAGCTTGAATCTTTCTTGACTTGGCTGCAACTTCCTCCTCACTCATTTGTACCTCTTTTGCTTTTTTACGTTTGTTTAGAACCACTTGCATAAGTTCTACACTTGTAAAGGAGACGATCCACTTTCTTCTGTCCATGTTTATTTATTAATAAGCTCAATAGGCTGCCATACTTTCATCGCAAAAAGGGAGAACAATTTACGACTGTCACTTACTTGAGTATATTATCTACACTTAATAAGTCAAATATCAATTAGGCCTATTGGTAAGTTTTAAGCATTGAAGTAAGACGTACAGTGTGGACGATATTTCAGTCAAAACACACAAAACAAAATCCTTATTTATTTGTCCTATTTAGCCCATGAATATTTTGCAGTTTCTTTTGTGAAAAAGGGATATTTTAGAGGCATTTTTTCATTTTTTTAGCGTCACTGATAAGCTATAATTACTAGAAATTACTAGACTAAGCTAAGTACAATACACTGATCACCATATTACGGTTGATCAGCAAAGCTAGTATAGGGAGTCAGCAGTCCGCACTCTAATGCCAAAGTCATTGAGATACTGAAACAAGATTTACCACTGTTATGCAACGGTTAATGTTAAAGCATTCCCGCCTTTCCAGTCTATAATTAACTCAACAAACATAGATTAATTAGACATCTTTCAGGCCCTCCCATACACTAAGCAACGCCACCGGCACGTATCTTGTTGCAGTTGAGCAAGAACAGCTTATCCTATTGTATGTAAATACAAAATATCATAGCCGGTGACGTAACTGACAGGGGGCAGAGGGTCGAACTCCCCCCCCTCTTGGCAAGCTGAATGTGAAAATCAAGCCCCCACTTAATTTATATTTCGGTTTTAGTATTGTTGTAGTTTGCAGTAGATTGTTGTTTTTTTGCATTTTTCGAATTATTCTCCGGTGATTTAGAGTTTTAGTATAACCATCCACGTCCAAATTCACCATCATTTCTCAAG
>JGI24022J15233_10001635_pt1 | contig 19285 bp, 9 predicted proteins | sample Ectturendosymbi2_FD_15233 | JGI IMG/M metagenome (IMG submission 15233) | reverse complement strand
TCTTCAACTAAAAAGAATCGAGCGGAACTTTGGGAAACTGGTTCGAGAATCAGCAGAAGAACCATCAGTTGCCTCTTAACTGACGAATTTGGCCTCAAATCCTGGAAACCGGCTAGAAAACTGAGACTGACCCCTGCAATGAAGTTGAAGCGCTTGCAGTTTGCGAAAAAATAGAAAGACTGGACAAGCCAGCAATGGTCCAGAGTTTTGTTTTCCGACGAAACAACAATTCAGCAGTTTGCCTTGAGGAAGAAAACTGTGATGAGACCACCAGGAACTCGGTACAAGGAAAGATTCACATAGCAAACCATGAAACACCTGCCGAGTGTGTTGATTTGGGGAGCGATTTCAACCCAAGGAACGACCGGCCTATTCTTCCTCCATCCCGGAACCACCATGAATGGCAAAAAAATATCTGGAATTGATGAAAGAGAAGTTGGAGTTACACATGGCAGTGCATAATTGCAAAATGTTTATACACGACGGAGCGCCATGTCATCGGGCAAAAATCGTCCCAGACTTTCTCAAGATGAAAAATATCAAATTGTTGGAATAGCCGGGAAATCACCTGGACCTTAATCCAATTGATAATTTCTGGACAGAACTGAAGAATAGAGTTGCTGAGAAGCATCCAACCAGTCTTCCATCGCTTATTAGGACCATCAAGTCATCCTGGGTTCTCGACATGCCCACAGAGCTGTGCCGAAACCTCATCGAGAGCATGCCGAGATGGATCAGGGTGGTGTTAGAGGCCAAAGGAGGACATACAAAGTACTGAATGTTGATATTTTTATGTAAAATGGATGATAATACAGTATATAAATATGATGCCTATCTATGAAAATTATAGATCGGGAACACCTGTGTACTTTCATTACGCTATGGGATCAAAAAATTATGAAATTTCTCTGTTTGGTCTTAAACTTTTGGCCACGACTGTATATATGCAGATTTTTGTGCAAAAGGCAAGCTATTGCTGCCAGGATGTGAAAATGATTTTTCTTATGTAGTGGTAACAGCAGGTTTTTTTAAGGCGTTTTAGGGACCCAATTCAGGTCCCTAGAATTTCCAATCGGGTCCCTAGAACCAGAGAAAATTATCATCGGGTCCTTGGGTCCCTAGAATCAGAGAAGTCGGGTCCCTACAAATCCAAACCGGGTGCCTAACATTTTCCTTAAAAAAAACCTGGGTAACAGCCTGTGAATTGAATTATGAACTGTTACCTGTGCAATCTGCTAAGCTACAGAGCACTTGTTTGTTCCTAGTATGGTACTTTTGCTTCAGAATTCTGACTTTGACATCATCTACATTATCATAAAAAATATGGCTTTTAAGTTTCAGCAATGCCATGACTTGACAATTTGAGTTGTCACAAGTTACTGTATTGTATTGTTTGAAGCCACTTGCTTCATGAGAATCATGATGTTGTATTTTCTTACTGTATCTTATGGAATTAGAAAATGCTGGTATAATGTGGGGTTTGATATTGACTTGGGCTATTGGCGGCTTTAACTTTGTCTGTGGTCAACATGATCAGCTATATCAAACTAGTTTGCCAAATATATTGTTCATATTAACGGATGACCAAGATGAAGTTTTAGGAGGAATGGTAAGTAATAAAGATGTAATGTGTCTGTTAGTAGTAAAATGTGGTTTCACCTTTGTTGGTTCTTGCAGTTAACTATTGTTATGGCCAGCTTGTTCTACAAAAATGTTGTTCTATTTAAAAGCCAGTGTGCTTTCCTGCTGGTGAATTCAATATGAATGAAAAATTGTCAGAAAAGTGTTCTTCGGGATCTGCGTTTATTTATGAGAGGTAGCAGTTTCCAGAAGAGTGTACTATCAAGTTTCACAGATATGTAGCAAAACATATATTTGCAAGTGACTTAAGATTTCATTATGCAACTGCAGGTTGTTATGTTATACAACAAACAACTGTTTTTTAGGTCACAATTTTCTTGGTAATGAGCTAACTGTTACTGTTAGACTACTGGTGGTCCACCTGAAATTTCTAGTGGTTCACAGAGAGTTCCGTAAATCCTCGATAAAACGGTCCTGCAAATTGTAATGTTTACAGAACAATAAATTTTCAGTAGTTGTTCAAGTTTCGACTAGTTGTTCATGAGTCAGCATAGCAAGATGGTCCATCGAATATTTTTTTAACATGTTGGGAGCCGATGTACGATATCCTCGTACTTTGAAATCCCAGTTCAGGATAAAAAATCTCCTTACCCAAACTTGTTTTTTTACGCAAAGTTTGTTTTTTTGGGCCATAACTGTTGAACCAGAAATGCTAGAAAGCCAATCAAGGGCTCTAATGACTTGGATTATAGCCTAGTTTACAATAAACACTTGTCAAAAAATTCACTCTTGCGGTTAGCGCCCAGGACCTGATGACCTCGGCCAAAAATGCAAAAGCCTACACCAATTATGACATCACCCACAAAAAATCCGAAATCTAAAACTTTCCGATTTCTTTTAATGCAAACTAGAAGACTTGCTGCATCTTTTGAGGGTTTGAACAGCTCTTTAGTTCAATTGCTTGTCAAGTTATGCAGCTGCAAAAACTTGCCCAAGTTGGGCAAATTATGCCTTTAAAAGTGAAAATCGACCTGGCACTGAAGGTGTTAAATAAAACATGACGTTTTCTGATACAGCCTGGGTGATTTGTGAAGAGTGCTGCTATAAAGCATTTTATATATTTAGACTCCAATGAAGAATGTTAAAGAGTTACTCCAGGACAAAGGTGTTACTTTTAACAACATGTTCACACCCACACCATTATGCTGCCCCAGCAGATCAAGCATTCTAACAGGTATATAGTTGTTTTTTGTCTTTTTGTGCACACTGTTAAATTGTTCCTTTAATCTAATTTGTTGATTTGTAGCAACATCCTACATGTTTGATTGTTAACGTTTTGCTGGAGCAATTTTCTGTAACCTGTTGTTGCAAATTTGCATCCACATATGTTGGTACATATTTTGTATGTAGGTCGTTATTCCCATAATCATGATGTTGTCAACAACAGCATCAGTGGAAATTGCAGCAGTTTGTTCTGGCAGAAAAATGTAGAGATAGATACATTTGCTGTACATGCTCAAGCTGCAAAATATAAGACCTACTTCGCTGGAAAATATCTGAATCAGGTTGACACTTGATTTATTTTTATGCTGTATGTCTCATGTATATGCCAATGACAGGTAATTCGGTGATGTGAAATGTGTAACAGTGTCGCTATTTTGAACATTATCATTTTAATTCGTTTAGAATAGTCTGCTATTCTGTTACTCTTGTTTCAAACTTTTTTTTCGGTCATAGACCAAAACGTTTGTGAAATTACGGAAGAAATTAAGTCAGTTTGGTCAGAATGTTTGAAAATATAGGCTACAAAACACTGTTATGGCGAGTTTTAATACAACTGTGAAACAAATGACCGAAATGTTTCAGTGCTCAAAATGACTGAAATGTCTCAGCGAAAAAAAAACAGCTCTGGGGGTACATGTACCCAGTTTGGGAACCTCTGGTATATACCAATGGTTGACAAACTGGTGGCTTGCGGGGCGCATGCCGACATGTTTTGTGTGGAACTTCTATCTGAATAGTAATATCTCAATTTTATAGAGAGATGTTGCTTCGTATTTAATGTTTTTCTTTTATACAATGTGTTTACACGAGTTCGTAAGGTTACCAGGGATTCTACGCGACGTGATAACAAAGACAGTGAACCTGAAGCTCAATTCAGGCTATTCAAGTTTCCAAAACAAAATATAAAATTTTTAGAGACATGCTGTCAAAAACATTCTGCTTTTCCCTAAAAAATTTCAGTCAATGCACTCTATAGTTGAGTTTTGGTGACAGGTTCTGGAAAGTAAATGCCCTGAACTTCAGACTAGTGTACGACTCATTTCTGGATTTAGCACGACATATTGCTGTTAATTTTTATTCTCTGTAATGAAGTTCTTAAAATCAAAACATCGTGCAACCCTAACGAATGAATACTTGGGAGAATTAAGTGGTGCGGTATAGCTCGTACAGCAACGCATCGTCCAGATTTCGGAGAATAGCAAATAATCCCAAACCTTTTATTGATAAATAATGCGTTTGTTGTGTTTCAATTACTGTAGGTCAGTTTATGTAATACTTGCATTGTTTACCGTGTTTGTGTTGACCCTGCAAACTGATTTTGCGGTTTGCTGGTGCTTTTAGTTTTCCGCAAATGACTCCATTGAACAAGTTTGCCCACCCCTGGTATGTATTTATGCGCAGTGTTGCCTCAAAGGTGCACAGCTGCGCAATCGCGCAGTACCACCAGACATTTCCGCAGTGCTATCTCATTCTCGCGCACTTCCAACATTCTAAATTTAATACGTTGTATATGTATCGCATAGCCCTTTCAACACTTGGAACGCTTCACTGTTTGTGTGTCTGCATATGATTGCGCAGTTGCATGCGCTTAGTGCGCAACAAAACAAATATTTGCTGAGGGTAGTATTTTCTTGGAGTGAACACTGCTTATGCGTTCGTGTAACCGTATCTTATACAGTGTTCGCACGTGATTGCATGCACAATGACTTCATCGTTGTCTGGTGACGGGATGGGCCATAGTGTTACGATCGGAAAGTCCGAGCAGCAAGCGCGCAATGCTTCACACTGGCAACAAGCAACAATAGAGATCACCTGACAAGATCACTCCATTATTGCTTGTTCGTCCCACTTGCATATTGTTATTCTTAGCGCACATCCCATTAGTCTCGCACATTTAACACCGCGCCTACCGAGTGGTTCCGACATTAGTAAATTATCCTAACTTAAAGCGATCTGTTGACGATGCTAAGAATAGCAATACATTATTACATTTGTGTTTTTCAGTATGGCAAACAAGTCGTTGGTGGGCCTAAGCATGTTCCCCCTGGATGGAATCAGTGGTTTGCCTTGGTACAAGCATTCATTTTTTTCTGATTGCAGATTGTAGTATTATTGTACAATTTTTGTTGTGTGTTCATATTTTTCTAGTGATTTCGCTCGTAATTCATTTTTTAATTATCAGAACTCAGCGCAAAGCATCTGCCTTTGAACCACTAAGGTCCACTGTCATTGTGAGTCTGGTACTGTTCTTAGGCATTAAAATGTCGTTTTTGCTTGAATATGAAATATGGACCTGCAAATTTTGTAACTAGTGTTTTGTATATAATTAAAGTAATTTTTTGTATGGGAATGTATGAAAATACTAGAATCAGTGAACTTATTTAATATGGTGCGTGTAAACGTGGTAATGTGCAGCCTCTTTGCTACTGGTCTATCCTTGATTGCGTCGTACTCTTTTCTTCCTGGATGTAACGGTTAGAAGTAGTTTTTTACGACTTAGCCAGCATAACCTTCCTTCGAAATTTTCATCTTGATTTGTTAGACTCTGGGACATAGCGTTTCCTGATCAAGTTGACGTGCTTTACCAGGGGAAGGAATGAAAACAGCGCTTTTATATCTTTTCTTAACTTATGCGTGTAAAACGTGTTTGTTTTCATGCCTTGCACCAAATTTTGATGGAAATAATGTTTTTCTGTTGAAGGCACTACGTTGATGTTATCAACTTCCAACTGTTTCCTCCTTACGTCATTTTGATTAACAGCGAGTTGAAAAACAATTTGATGTAGTCCTGTGCTTTCTTTGCGTGCCACCTGTGTAGCAATGAGCTACATTGTGGACTTTCTGATCAAGTTTTTCATTTATTAACAAATGCAATGTTAAAATTTTAATCTGAACATGCACCCATTGGGAAAGAAGAGTTGAAAAACGAAAACTGGTTATGTCGATGCGGAAGTGCTGCCGTAGCTTCATTCCATCTACGCAGCACACAGAGTCGAATGCTGAGTCGTCATCTTGTAAAAAGCTTAACGGATTTGGGCACCAGTCCCTTTTGCAACTCAGAGCTTTCCTGTTAATTGCTGTTGATTGGATCTAGCTTGTCTAGTGCTACTTTCATTGTTTTATCTTTTCAGGTTGGTAACTCCAAGTACTACAAATATGTCGTCTCAGACAACGGAAATCCCGTAAAGCATGGACATTCCTACACCCACGACTATTTTACGGACCTTCTGGTTTGTTTGTTCGCGTCGTTGCATGTTCAAGTGATTAGTTGCCGCCATTGTTACCACTTTTGCATTCTTTCAGGCAAATAAATCCAGTGAATTTATTCGACTCCACGCAAAAGAACATTCAACGGATCCTTTTTTGTTAATGGTATCGACTCCTGCACCACACAGCCCTTGGGATACTGCACCTCAGTACGAAAATGAATACGCCAATTCGTCAGCTCCTCGGGGCGGCAGTTTCGACGTCAGCGGAAAGGTTAGACCCCAGTTGCACGCTGTGACAGTATCTTTTGATTGCTGCCGTGTCTTTCTTAAGCTGGGCACGCACGATAGGGTGCAGTGCTTCTGACGCGGCGTCACAGTATAGTTGCTTTCTTTCCAGGGCAAGCACTGGTTGCTGAGACAAGCTACGAATCCTATGAAACCAAGCTCAGTAACTTATTTAGACGATGCGTTCCGAAAAAGGTGGCGAACATTGCTTTCAGTTGACGATCTTGTTAAAAAGGTTGTGACTGATTTGGACGACACGAAACTGCTCGACAACACGTTCATAATTTATTCTTCCGACAACGGATACCATTTGGGTAAGCCTTCTTGACGTTACACATATTCTGTGTGACAGGTACTGCAGAAATGCTGGCACTAATTCTCTTAACCATCACGGCGGCAACTGGCGCAGCACTTTGTACTTTATTCTAGGAATCTTGTTCCTGAAGTTTTTCGCTAGTACTTTTTGTCCAGTGCTCGTGTGATCAAACAACGAATTTGCGCTGGAAAGAGTGATTCAATGATCAACATACACACATCAATGAAACAGATCTGAATCACTGAATGACATGGCGAAAATAACGACAGAACTTTATGCTTCGAAAGTTTTCAAGAGGTATCGCAGTAGCGAGATTTATGCGAACAGAGCAGTGTTCAGTTCCAAAGCCCATGCGTTTGTGTCTGGTACAAGTGAAAACAAGCTCTCTCTTTGTCCACATCGCTGTTGCGGTTAGATGGACATTTTTCTATGAAGTGCTTCGTGGTTTGTTCGCCGGTTGGAAGCGGGCGTGACTGCGATGAATACCAAGGTTGCGGAGTGGGAGGTAAAATGTCCGGCCTTTCCAAAATTTCTGACTCCTTAACACAACGTGAATGAAGTTAGGCTGTAAAAATTTTTGTAGCAACTAGCAATCAATGGAAATCGTGATACACAACAAGAATTCTGTTTCAACAAACGTTTCAAAAGAAATTGTGCCATTTCAACAGGAATGCCCAATTTAGGAGTGTGATGCAAAAAATCATTCAATTGGACTTACGGAGTCGGACAAAAAATCCGACTCCGACTCGTAGTGTTAGGAATCCGACTTCGACACCGACTCCACCCAAAAACCTCCGACTCCTTCCGACACTGACCCCGCAACCCTATGAATAACCATAACTGTGAAGTTTTAATTTGTTTTGTAAATTTTGTTTTCCTGACCGGCAAAGTTTCTTCATTAATTCCAGGCAGCCGAACGTGTGTTGGCTGTTCCACATTTTGCGCTTCTTCATCGAACAGGAATTGTTGCTAGAGCGTAAATATGACTTAGTTTAGTTGTAAGGATTTTTATTAATATGAATTATTTGCAAGAAAATTTGGCATTGCAACTACGCATGAAGCTAATATTTCATGCGATAGAAGTTTGGTTTGGACATTAGTCGTTTATCGTTTATAATCAATTTTAATGACATAAAAATCTAGGGGTAGATTAGTAGATCAAAGCCAAAGCATTTTTTGGAAAATAATTAGCCTTCAGCGTTTGGACAAATTTGGGGGATAGAAAATCGTTTAACGACAGCCAAACAAGTGCGATATCGCTGTGTTTCCTTTGTCGCAAGTGTTTTAATTTCGTTTATCGTCAAAGAAAATGCGTTTGAGTACCACTACTCATGATAATAATTGCTCTGAATGCACGGTTGGATTGGTTTGCTTAAACAAAATTAATGCATTTAGCAAGAACTTTTAAGTAGAATTTATGGTACAAATAAGCATATTATTTGTCTTGCTGTTATCTTGTTCACTGAACTTGAAGGGAAGTGTGGTGAACCAGGCCTCATTACAACGGCGCCAGGTGAGACCCGAAGCTACCAAGGGCGGATTTTGTTAAAAAGTGGGGTTATTATTCTGAACCCTGACGTTAAATGTCAGAAACGATGAAGTTGGCATATGGCATTGCAACGCCAACTGCAGTAGATAGGATGGTATTTCGAAAAGACGTCGCAATTCAAACAAGACAGTGACTGCATTCTGCGAAGTGGCTTTCATTTTTTACGCGCTGCCACCAGCATTGCTTAGATACATCGTTTGTAACTGAAGGCTTGGTCTTAAAAGAATTGCATTTTTTGCGTTTTTTTGTGAAAGCTTCAGACGAAGAGTGTTATATCTTGGCTGTTGTTTTTTTGTCTTCCGTAAAATTACTGTAAATCATAGAATCACAAAAGCTTACAAGANAAGCTCCTATTTAACAGGGATTACGATGCAAACGTCTTACTTCGCAGGACAGTTCTCTCTTCCGATTGACAAGCGACAGCTGTACGAGACTGACATCAGAATACCGCTGGTTATTCGTGGTCCTGGTGTCCCACATAACGTTACCCGTGCTGAACCAACCCTCAGTATAGATATTGCACCCACTATCGCAGATATTGCTAATGGAGGCATTGGGAGTTTTCCATCGAAAATGGATGGAACATCTTTACTTCCTTTATTGAATGTAAAAATATTTCTTTCTTTCATTGAAGTGATTTTATAATCGTTATAATTGATTTTTATGATTAAAAAAACTAAAGGAATATGCGACGATGATCCGATTTAGTGAAAATATATGCGTTTCGGCTTTAAGCTCTGGTTAACGATATTTGCAAGGATGATGGATGCTTTTTCCGGTTAGAGATGATTTAGACCTTAGAAAGTGTGACCAACGTTCGACTTATAAGTTGGTCCCGCAGTGGAGTTTTTTCGGTCCGCAGCGTATTTTATTAATTAGGTGTGCTCGTCGGTGCTGATCGGTGTGTTAGTCTTCAAACGTCACAAAAGGTTATGAAAAAGTAAAACTCTTATTGCCCTGTTTTCAAAACCAGGTTCAGAAGAAAATTCATTTTTGAGTATACATTCCCAAAACATACTGTTTTTTTCTTGTAGGGATCCCGTCCTAACTATATCGGTTCGTAACCACTTAACAAAAAGGAAACATTGAGCATTGATTGTGTTATTTTTTATCATTTGAAAAGTGCTACCACACACGCCCCACGATTTTCTATTTAAGTGGTATATGTAAAGGCACAGATTATGTCACTCGAATAAGGGCGTGCTGTATTTGTGTCGGAAACCACTGTCTTTTTGTTTCAAAATCGAAATAATCGGCTTCGCGCCTTCGATTTCCTTTNAAATATTTGAATTGCGCAATGCTTTTGCATCTAATTCGGTTTCCGTATACATATGGTTTTAAGAGGTGATGGGGTCAAACAAGCGCTATTCGTATTAAGGATTATAGATGAAGAAAAATATTGAGTGACCAAAGCTTGAAAATTTGCTTTGTCATTGAACACTAAATCAACGAAAAGATATAAATCCTCAATAGATCGCAACGCACTGGCCTCTGCAAGCAGCCGACTCCGTAAACCAGGGCACAGCAACGATCACCAGGCGCAGTTAAAATCTTTTAACGCAGTTAAAAACACTTAACGACGAAACTTGCCGTATTATTAACGCATTGCATTAGGGCTTGATATTCAAAGACCAAACACGTTATATAATGTGCAAGATGGTTACTTAATTTACAGCGTTTCATGTTGTAGAATACTGTACCAACGGAGTGGAGAAAGGATTTCTTGGTGGAGTATCAGGGAGAAGGCGAACCATATCCACCTTCTGGCTGCCCTGGCAAAAGTGCTGGCGTTAGCGTAAGTGCTGCATCGTAAACTGGTATCATTTGCTGCTTTGTACGCGTCATTACAGTTTTTGAATGCACCTAAATAACTTTCCAACTTGGATAAATTTGGCTTAGCCTTTATGGTGCTATGTAAGATGTACTTTGACCTATCCGTTTTGCTTTGAGCAAATCAACTGATCTTTGTGCTTGAGAAGGTTGCTTTCGTTTGCGACGCTACGAAACATTTCAGTTTATTTTCAGCAATGCTTTCCTGACTGTGTATGTGAAGATGCCTACAACAACACTTACAGCTGTGTACGTACGCTTGTCCCGAAAGATAAAGTTGACATGATTTACTGCGAACTGAGCGATTCAGAAACGTTTGTTGAAATTTACAATCTCACGACCGATCCCCATCAATTGAAGAATATCCGTGTCTCCGTTAATCCACAGGTATGCCTGCTGTTGTTCTTAGACTTACCGGACTTGAATTTAAAGTGCTGCAGCAGTATTTCCCACCTCAAATAAAGTTCTGTGCTTTGAGACAAACCCGTGTGGTATCTTAGCAAGCGTTCTACACTGCCAATGGGTAGCAGTGACTTTGGTGCACATCACATGTGCTCCGCGCTTTTCTATTCCTATGCGAATTGCATTTCATTCCTCAACAATTGTTATTGCTCTGCTGGCGATGAAAAACCTTAAGATTATGATCGTTAGTTTCGGATCTTCAGTAGTCAAACATCCATTGCGTGTTCAGCTCAGTGGTCCTGGAAGTTATTTGTTTGCTTTTTTAACTCGGAATATTACATTTTTGATACCTAAGTATGTTTGTTAGCAATGTAGTCAAGACCAGCCGTGTTTTAATGCCGTTACGCTGTCAGAATTTTTCCTCTTCAGCCCTGCTAACCAAATAGCAGCTCGTACCTCTGATGCAATGCAATGTCAACCTCGTTTTGTTCAACGACCCCTGATGCAACATCAGCCGATCTGTGTCATTTTTATTTTGTCACGTGTTCAATGTTTAGTTAAAGCTGTTCGAGTTTTTATGTAGGTGACTCTGATATTGTGTTGAAGCATGCGCGTTTCAAATTAAAAACTGTAGCTGGCAACGTAATCTTCGGTAAAACTTTTTGCAAAGGTTAAGGGCTTAGGTGTATGAGAAGAAATTCGCACAGGGACGTAAATCCGTTGCCTTCATTTCTGACGTTAGCGGTTGGTTCTGCTTTTCATAGAAAGAGTACGTTCGTCGTTTAAAGTTTACCGAAATTGTCGTAAATTTTCCCTGAGAACACGTAAAGAGCGAATAGGGTTACCTATCATTTGGCGCACCATTAAAACTCGCAAAAAGGCCAGCACGTGACATTTCCACTGATCGCCGGTTCTGTCCACATTTTAAACACTTTTACAACTGTCGATAGGCTTTCCCAGACTTTTTTCTTTTGCTCTGAAAAACTCATTCGTCTTCACTGTCGACTCTTTTGGTTAAAAATTAATTGGAAATTTCTTGATTCGCCCGATTTTCATACCGCCGCAATGGTGGTCCAGTCCTGTTTGATGAACACTGCCTTGTGCCACACGTTAGCTTCATATGTGAAATGCAAATCAAAACAACAAAGTTGAATTTGAAGAAAAGAATTCGAGTGACCAAAGATTTTGTAACTTCGTCATATTGACTATGTAATGGTGTGTGAAAGGTTACTGCTGCGTCAAGCTGTTTTGAGATTTTGTCGTTATAGCTGATTAGTTTTAAATAAACAAAGTAGATAGTATGAAGAAACCATCAAACTCCATGAATTTCATGTGAAAAAATCAGCGATTTGGTACTCTAGAATAATCTTGTAATCTCAACTTAATGACTGCACAGATGCATACCAAGTAACAAATATTTTCTCGGTCTGCAACTTTTTTTAATGTAAATCAAGTGCTAAAAGATTTAGGTATCATTGTTAGAAGTATGGCCCTTATGCGTGGTCAGTGTTTTGCAGAAAAAAATTTAGTTCATACAACTCGTGCAAAATTCTTTTGTCAAAACTTCAACACTTCTGCGTGAAAAAACTTGATTTTCAGTACAAGCGGCGAGTTTTAGTATTGTCAGTTGGGTTTAAGTTCGGTGTTACACAATGACGTATAACGCGCTGAATTAAGAAGCAATTCGCAAGTTTCTTGCACACCTTGTTTTAAAACTACGTTAGATAGACACCATCGAGACAAATAACTCGTGGCCGCCACGCTTTAGCACGAAACTTCGACTGGCGAAACGAGGCTAGCGCACCCAATCTGTGCGCGAGCAATCGAGCACACACACGTGAAAATCCCTCAAGTGGCGCAATGGGTTGACGCAAGCAAGCACATACAGTAGAATAATCAGGAGTTTTGAAATGCCAATTCGTAAAGCGAAGGTTTGCATCCACTCTAGAAATATCTTAAATAGATAGCGAGTTGTTGCCTCATATTTAATGTTTGTTTGATTTATCAATGGTTTATACGAGTTCGTAAGGTTACCACGGAGTCAAACGCGATTTGGTAACAAAAACAGGCAGCTTAAGTTCTAGAAAAATTCAAAATTTTCAAAGAGACGTATTGTCCGAAAGATTCTGTCATTTTCCCAATATCGGAATGAGAACGAATGCTTTTCGCGAAGACGCAATTGCAGACCACCAAGTGGAAGAATACAAAAATATATTGTAAGACTACTGGAGGAGTTCCAAGCCAGATTTGACCATTTGAAGGAATGAAAACCATGATTTGCATTCCCTGCAAATCCATTCAACCTTAATGCAGTCGGTGATGGCTGCCCAGTTCACTAACAGTTTGTCACAAACTTGTTTGCTGTATAAATTGAACTGATCGAAATGCAAGAAGTCCTGGCTCTAAAATATTTCAGTCAATGCCACTCTGCAGCTGAGTTCTGGCGACAGGTATCATAAGGTGAATACCCAAAACTTAATAAGACCAGTGTACGACTCATTTCTGTATTTAGAGCGTCATATTGCTGTTAATTTTTATGCTTCGTAATGAAGTTCGTAAAATCAAAGCATCGTGCAACTCAAACAAATGAACACTTGGGAGCTGGTTTGTTTCGGTCACAGACCAAGATGATTTTCAAATGACCGAAAAAATTAAGTGATTTCGGTGACTCGGTGAGAATGTCAGAAAATATAAGCTAATGAACACTGCTACGGCAAGTTTTCATACAACTGTGAGACAAATGACCGAAATGTTTCAGTAACCAAAATGTCTCAGCAAAAAATGACCGAAATGTTTCAGCGAAAAAAAACAGCTTGGGAGAATTAATTCGCACAGTTTTAACAACGTATTGTCCAGATTTTCGGTGACTAGCGAATCAAACAAAAACGTAGAATTGATAAATAATGTCTTTGTTGTGTTTACTACAGGTCATTTTATGTGAAACTTGCATTGTTTACTGCGTTTGTATTTGACACAACAAACTGATTTTGCGGCTCGCTGGTGTTTTTGGTTTTCTGCAAATGACTCATCTATTGAACAAGTTAGCCCACCCCTGGTCTAATCTGCATCAGGTGTTTCTTTGGAAAAAATCGACTGAAAAAATGCGATAGTACTTTATGATAATTTATGATCGATTCCATAATTCTAGCTAATCTTTTTCTTGCACGCAAGTGCACGTAATAACTTGTTTTGCAGTTGGCATCTTATTTAACGCTTTCAAGGTTATCTGAGTGGTCATGGTTTTGAGTTTATCGGTAGTAAGTCGTCGGTATTTCTATTCATCAAAGTTAAGGTTTCGGACTAGTGGTCAGGCTAAAATATGCGACTGTTTAAGCTCATACCTTGTTAATGGGTCGCGTGTTAACGAATGAAGTGCTCCATCGCTAATAGCACCAATAAGAGGCTAGTTGGTATGCGGCTATGTTTGTCTGGCTCCATAGCTGCAGCGTCTATGCTAGTCTATCCTGTCGACGCGCGTAGGACTTCGGACATACCGTCTTATTTCCAGGACATTCAAGACCAGCTATGTCTAACCCGCGGGCCGCATGCGGCCCAGTTCAGGTTTTAACTGCAGTGAAAGTAGCCTAAATACTGATAATCAGTTTTTATTTTGATAATATGGAATTTGACATTTTTGATGCAGGTAGTCCTCTGCCACTTTAACACGTCTCTCACCATTGCAGTTGGATTCGAACGCATTCAGTACATTAGCTGAAGCTAAAGTTAGTTTGCTGAGATCAAAGTAAGTCATTAATGTGCGGCCCTCATTATGTCATTCAGTGTGCGGCCCTGGTTAAGATAGTGACATAATTTTTAGCTAAGCCATTTGGGTTGGACACAGCTGCTCAAGACCCTATACTTGTTCGTCTTGTGCTTAAGTCCAGCATCCGCATTTGTCAGTTGTTTTTCTTTGTCAATCTCTAACAGTCTGTAGAGTCCCGAGTTACATTTAGATTGAAACACAAAAGATTGGAAAGCCGTTAATAGCCTAGCACTGATTAAAACATTAAAGATCAGAAAAAAATAAAAACGATGCGTTTTGATCTGGGTAGCTTGCGTGCATCAACTAATTATAAATAAGTCACGGCACAGCGTAGACCGTTGCGAAATTAAAGCATTGATCACTTGGGCCAAAGCTGCATCACTCAAAAAGGTTAGCTCGTCATATTCATTAAAATACCTTAAAAGCGTCTTGTCAACTGCATCATGTCTTTTCGTAGACGGGCACCCTCATTGTATTCAGGCATAGCTTTTTAAAAAGCGCAGCATGATCAAACCAAGAGGGTAATTTCTGTTCACCCGTGAATAGACTGATGTCAGTAAACTGAGTCATAGGCATGGCGTTAAAACTGCCACCCATTGTGGTGTTCCATGTCGCGAGTTCTGCAGGTATTGAAAGCAGAAAACCTTTTAGGCATCATTATGCGCAGATCTCTGACCCGCTCGCTTTAGAATTTTATCAAAATGATCATCCTCTCTCTGCTGCTCCATCAGTTAACCCAGGGGTCGGCAACCTTTTTAACAAAAGACCCATTCTACTTCATCTTCCAGCATAAAGGATCGGTGAGGAGCCTCAAAACGCTGACACCATTTCATTTTTTATGCGACGTCATAGGACCAAAGGCTGAAATGTAGCCAACTCGATTCTAATAATAAATGCAAATTTAAATTCCAAGTTTTACCAAATCCAGAGAGTCATTTTGCAAGAACTAAAAAGCCGCGTGCGGCTCCGGAGCCGAAAGTTGCTGACCCTGAGTTAAACCCTTGCGTTATTTATTTATTTATTTATTTTTTGAATTGAATTCGCTTCAACTGTGTTGCCTCTACACATTACAGACGTTGGACAAACGGTTAATTTATATGTGGAAGGTACTGGTTAAAAAACAAAAGCCTGTAAGATAACGTATTTCCTAAGATGCTTAGTGAACAGTAACTGACAGATTGCTGAACACCCTTGATACATGACTTGAAACTTGCCAAAAAATTCATAGACAGTAAATGGTAGAGCTCACGAATTACATACTACACCGAAAATCGGGATACCGAGTGCCGAAAACGGTACTCTAGTTTTTTTCACTTTATTTGCAAAAAAGTAGTGCGGTCCATACACCTCTGGCTGTCATGACTATATCGAAATTATCGTCAGGAAATTTGACAAATGGTTCAAAATATCGGAACGTTATTAAGAGGCACTCTATTTTAATTAATATTGGTAAACGGTTGTGGATTTTGTTTTGTGCGTATGGTTGAAAAAATTCTGCCGCCAGAGCAGATGCCTTGTCTACGGGTGATGTGTTCATTTGGGCTCGTTCTTTCTTAGCAGTTTCATTTAGGAATATACAGAGCAAAAAGATGTGTCGAAATTTTCCATGGCCTACATGCAATATTGCAGCGAACTGGTTGGATTGACTGCTTTGATGTCTCGAGTGTCTTATCGGTTGTTTTAATTTTTTGCAGTTCTTGGTCCAAATGAACAAGAGGTTGATTACTTTGGGAGATTGCAGTGGGAAAACGTGCAGAGAACCTGGATTTACAGAAAAAACGCATGATACGTTTTTTGCGAAGGTTTTGAGATGGACCGCAATTGTTTTTAATTATGTCATAGGCCACGACTGGTTATTACCATAATTGCATTTGTGATGAACACATTTTCTAGCTAAGCTCAGAATTTGCTTCTGTTAAAGCATTTCGCTTCACCACGCTACTGTGATGCAGTGTTCAATACGAACGTGACTTTATTTCAGTTGCTAACAATGTTGTGCTTTTCACGTTGAAGCAGAAGCAATTTGCTTTGTACCTTCGTGTTTTGAAGCGTATAACCCTGCTCATTTGATTGTATCCTGATCGTCAACATTTGATACGTATCGTAACTTCTTGTGAGTACTGCGAGAAAGAAATTGACTTCCTCTCGTTTTTATTTTTGTAAGCGTGACCTTGTGTCATTTTCTTGTCGTGGCAGTACTGTGAATCCTTAGTGCAATGTTGGTAAAGTGCAGAATGGCGCTCATTGCGTAAAGCTTACCGTGTCCGTGTTGCTTCTGGTGCATGAGTACCTTGACGTGGTAAAATACTTCCACTGATACTTGCAGACGCGTGTACTAACTTTGGAAATGTTTTTGAAACGAAGTTTCTCGCGAGTACCGTTAAAAGTTACCCGTTCTGTCGTTGGCGTCGGGAAATGGTAGTACCACTTTTGTTGATTTATTTTCTGTGATTCATCTTTATCCATTCGTTTTACGTGAGTTGGGGCTAAGTTAAGTCAAGGTAACCCTTTTTCACACAGATGTACCTCCAGTCTCTAAATAAAGTATGTAGCGTCACCTCATTCTTGCGTCACGCTCTGTCGAAAAGTAAATATTTTCTTCCCTCTTGTGATTTCGAAAAACTTTTTTTCATGTTTCTTTTGCAATAATTATGCTTTGCATGTCATTCTACCCACTTCAACACTTCATGCTTTTTTTGCGCGACGTTTGTGTGTTATTCAGTACTATCCAGGCCAAAGCCGCTGATTGAGTCTTCGTTGTGAAATCACGTTGCAAACTTCCATGTATTTTATTTCGGAAATAAGAAAGAAGCGTGTTACAAGCGTAATGAAGTGTCGGACACATATTTTTCTCGAGATTTTGCTTCACTTCGTTATCACGGCATTGTCTCTGGCTACCATTGCATTAGGCCAGTTCCACCACGAGCAAGAGCACACAGGCCCGTAATCAGGGGGCGAAGCCCCCTCTACCAGATTTTTTGCCCCCCCGCCCCCGGAAAAATGTGTTGAACATAGTTAAAAACTATTGGACATAGTGTAAAAAATTTGGGCCCTTCTCAGCAAACTCTTCGCCACCCCTGGTGCATTGAGCTGGTTACGGGTCTGAGAACACATCATTCACTTCAACCGCAGCGATTTCAAACGTTTCATATTTTTAATGTACGGCACCTGTTTGTTCCAGGTATTGCTTTGCGACCCGGTTTGGTGAGATTAGCTCGCTCGTCTAAGCGCTTTTAAAGAAAGTCCTGGCTAAAATTTTTTGGTGATTTCAATATGTTGAGTAAGTTAAAAATTTTTTTGGCTGGTGCTGTATTTGTAATAAATATCAGATTTTTTGAAATCTTAGTTTAGCAACACCCTCTCTTTCTTTAACCGTTCTTCATTATCTTGTTTGTTTCGTTTCCTCAGCGTTTTGACTCATTCATGAACTGCTCCTGTAACAGTTGTAGATTGCCTGTTGTCTCTTTCACTCTGTTAACCGGATCAAACGTTCTGAAACTTTCCTCCCCACCCCCCTACCGAAAAATTTCAAAACATCTTGAAGAGCATCGAAAAGCAGCGAATCGTTAATTTTAGCAAGTTTCATACGGTTTTCGAAGATTTGTATGAAAATCTGGTGTGGAGAGATCCACGTTAATAAAATGCATATCCTTAGTTCAGAAAAGCCGAGTGATATCCCGTGGACTAACCTTGTGTTACCTTCAAGTTTGGTGCAGCCTAAAATATTTTTTTGTTTGGTACAGCTTTCTAAACAAATCAACGTCAGGTGCGTGATTTTTCAAATAATAGTTGGTTATACTGATGCTTGTATTTACTCCGGCTTACCGCCACTTCATGTTAACTCTGTGTGAAAAAATACACAGTCTGTACACGTGATATGCTTCCATGTGATTTTTCGCTGATATATGAACTCTTTATTTCGCAAACAAGACATGCGATTCAAAGCAGAACATTGTGGGAAGTGTTCGAAGAGAGATTGAGCTACATTAGGTTTGTCGACAGCATTTCGCAATTAATTTTTGCGATCAAGCATTGTGACACTGTCACTTGATGATATGTACCACTTAGGGTTGCCAGATGGCCGGTATTTTACTGCAATTTTAGCAGAGGCCGGTTAGAAGCCGGTATTTTAAAAACCAGTGCCTGAAGCCGGTATTTCGAAAAAATATAATTTGCGGTAACTGCGAAAAGAACTAAAGCAGAACTTCTCAATTTGCAATGACTCTGGCAGTGAATCTTGTCAGGACAATTCTTTCAGGGAAGTTCATATAAGGGCAAATTGTTACTTGTGCCTTAATAACACTCACTGTCTCTCCGTTTTCTCTTATCATTTGTTTAGTAGTCATACTTAGCATCTTCCGTCGTCCCAAACCTAATCTGTATGAGCATTTCTTTTGGCAAATAATCTTGTAACTGGTGTAGGTGGGGTTTTTGTCTGAACTGCTACCGTATAGGCTATTGCAGGCAGAATGCAGGATAATCATAGAAATGGACAGGACGACCGTGACATTGCAGAGACCAGCGAACCTTTCACAATCACGCGATTTGCAATGAACAGGCACATTATTTCGTCAGCGGTCTATAGCAAGGAGCCAGCGAATCAACCGGGATGTCATCTCGCAGCCAGTCTTAGTGGTCCAGAAGGTAGTGAGAAATTTTTTCAAGAGTTCAGGTGAGCTAGAAAATGTTTTTTTGCAAACTGAAGAGAACGTAGCACGCAAGAAATTGTTAGTTGTGTTATGGTGTTCGTACAGGCAATACTACCGCAGAAAAGCAAAAACTATCAAATTGTACAGAAAGATGTTCACTTCAGAAATTGATACACAACATGTGAAACTGGAAATTTACTAAGTGCATCATTTTTTTAGAGTTTAAGAAAACGCCTCCGTTTACGTTAAACACTTTAGCTATCGTTTTCCATTTAAAGTAGGTTAGTTTGCTGATGCTAAGCATAGGGCTATAGACTATGCTCACAAAGCGTACGTTTATACACTGGTTTGAAACATTTTCAAACCAAACATTGTGGGAGATTTATGAAATTGCAAAGAAAATAACATGAAAAATAA
>JGI24022J15233_10001632_pt1 | contig 19289 bp, 13 predicted proteins | sample Ectturendosymbi2_FD_15233 | JGI IMG/M metagenome (IMG submission 15233) | reverse complement strand
GCGATTTTGGCACTGGTGTAACTCGTGCCTTTTTGAAGTGAGAAGGTACGACACCTGTGTTCAAGGAGTGGTTGATGATGGACAGCAAGGTGGCAGACAATGATAAAAGTCACACGTTGCAATTCGTTACGACGTTCAGGAAACGAAACACCAAGAAATAAATATCGTTTCCAGAGTAAGCAAAAGGATCTCTGTAAATTTAACTTTACCTAAAGTAAATTATGGGTTATCTAGGTAAGGCTCCACCGAACTTTTCATATGAGGCAAAATTTAATTTACAACGCTTTGCACAGAAACGGTTCACGCTTATTTGTAACAATAAAACACTGGGATTTGACGTTTGAAACATGGCATAAGTTTTAGTTTATCAACAAACTTGGCATAGTAATTCAGAGAAACTCTGAGACATAATGATACGTTTGTGAAAGTGCTACTTGTTGTTTCAGGGTACTGGGCAGCAGACTACCTGAATAGAAGAAAAGACGGCACCAGACGAAGTGGTAAGTTCAAGCATTATTTATAAAGGACGAGTTCAAAATTAATGCATTGCAAAGTAAATTTTCGGACTGTTCCTTATTCTTACAAAGCTGCTTAACCCAGCAAGCTGTTAGTAAAAATCTTTCCACAAATCTACATCATTTTTGCATCAGCAATATTATAGTTCTTCCGAGTAAACTTGCTTCTCAGATGCAAATCTCTAAGCTTATTTACGGTCAAAATTTTACCATCGAGTCGGACACAAAACCACAAAATTGAATGTCCATCTTGACGTCTCCCTGTCCATTAAGGTTATGCTTTGTAAGCAACATGAGTTTGGAGTTATTGGACTAAAATCATTGCATAAGCAATGATTTCAATATCCACTTGTAAAAAAAAGGACGCAATGTAGTAAACCTGCAAAGTAAAGAAGCTCTAATGTGAAATAAAATAAAAGTTACTTGCAATGTTTCGCAAATACAAAGCATTCATACATTTTTTCGTGCAGGATGCAAGCACTGTAAAAATAGAAATAAACCTTTTAGGTCAATTTTAAACCCACTTGTTCATCAACACTTCTGATCAGCTTTCAAAACAGAAAGTGAAGTCCTAAGAAGGGTACCCTCTTATTTAAGCGAAAACACTGCTCTTGCGTAACTTTTTGTACCTGCTCGCAAATCGCAACCAAACTATCTGAAATGGTTTTGATCACGTCAGGCATTCCTTAGTTACTTTTGTAAAACTAAGCAGGAAGCAAAATATTTTCAACCATTAAATAGTGTTTCCACTTCCTAATAGTTACCACGAAAACAAATATGTCGAAAGAACAAGTCATATGCGTCTCTGCATAGTGCGTAGAATCGTAGATGATAAGTAGCAGCTCATCATACTCAGTAGCTTTTGCATCTAAGCTAAATTTGTTACAAATAACTGCATGACCCAAAGTTTTTAAAGTTGATATCCGTGAAAACAATACACTGGGATTTCAAAGGTTCAAAGCATTAAATTTCAATACTTACTTCCAACGCACCATATCTACGGATTCTTGAGACGTATTAAGTACCACCTCCCCGGTAGCACCAGCGAGCCAGTAACAGCCATCTAAATTCTGTCGTATCAAAACAGCCGTGCACGAACTGATAACAAAAACTCTTTCCAGCTCTACCTGAAAACTGGCGACAATCCGTAGATCGGACAGGAAGTCACGTGACGACTGCAACTTTGAAGCATTTACGTCCATCCGAAATATACGAAGTCACGATCCGGCTGAGAAATTGCGAAAAATGGTCACCTTGTTCAACTCCTGCAAGAGTTTCAATGGGAAAACTGAGTGAGTATATATTGGTGAGTTGTGAAGCAAAATTCACTTTAAGAGATGAAAACCATGAAAGGGTTTTAAGTTGATCACAAAATTACTGACCATAGTCGTTTCTGATATTGCCTTTCTTGTCTGTTAGATCGAAAGACCGTATTTAAAAGATTTATGACCGACCTCAACCACTTCTTTGACTACTTCGGATATTAGATTGAAATAAATTCTTTACATTTTGTAAATGGCCTGTAACTAAAAAAAATCTAATCTGTTGAGGTCTAAATTATGAGGAGTTCTCTATCTTAACTGTTATGGCTTTAAAGACTCGAGACACCTGAGTCAAATCCTACTCCCAACCGACGGAAAAACGTTGACTTCCCGAAGCAGATGTCACTCTGGACGTTGCTAGAAACAACATTACAGTTCAGACATATCACATTCAATTTGTGGCAAACAGTGTTTTCTGTATAGAATCATTTAAATGGTCTTGATCAAGTACTGCGATTGCTAGATTTGCTGTAGTGAAATGGACCTCAAGCTTGGCCCCCCTACGTAGACCTGGTATACACTGTTCGCGCAACGCGTATTGGCGGCTAGCGGCTTCAAATAAACCTGTTATGATCAAGTGAAGAGCGACTTTAACGAAAACGCCAGCTAAAAAACTGCCTTGTTTTTTCCGGCAGATTACCTGCAATAAATATTCACAAGATAATATAGGAAAAAACATGCTTATGCAGCGGTACAACCTGTACTGCACAAACTGCTAAGATAAGATAGCAGACAATAGTGGTCAATCACTCACGACGTTACCATTGAGCCTTACTTGTCTTGCCGTTAAGACAGACTACAGTCCTTGCCAGCAAGCAAATGAAGTCCTCTAGGACAGTCGCAGCCACTTCACAATTTAAATTAACTTTAGCGACACTATATCGCTGCGGCAAAAATAAAAACAGTTTTTACACTTCCAAATGCAAAGAAAATCTCACTATTCTGCTAGTCTAAGACTGCGGCCACGAGGTTGGACAGTAAATCTCGTGGTCACTTTTTGGGTCACATACGAGTAGGGTGGTAAGAGGCGTGGAAATTCAAAATGTGGTAGATTTATATTAAGTTTGGAAAAATCAATTATCGGTTGGGCATATTAGAGAAAGACTTTGCATGTTAAGCTTGGTCAAAGCATTTAAAAAATCAAGAGCGTGCAGAGTCGCATGTGCGATTTCCAAGCTAAATACAGGTTGCACACCAAACATACCTGATAAATAAGAATCGACATAGTTACTTCAACTGCCGGTTTACCATTTATAAGACTTGTGCCGTTATTCAGTCTGGCAGATTTGCAAAATATTAGAACGGATTTCGTAAAATAAAAAACTGAAGATGCATTTCTGTAACTGTCTTTCTCAGGACGTAGTAACGAGAAACGTAACATATCTGCAACTACGAAGCGTAAACAAATGACGAACCCTGAGTATTGTAATGTCACTGATGTTTGCAGTAATTTATTTTTTTTAATGGTAGCAGAGTTTTTTAAGGAGTTTTAGGGACCCGATTCGGGTCCCTAGAATTGAAAATTGGGTCCCTAGAATCAGAGAAAATCGGGTCCCTAGAATCAGAGAAATCGGGTCCCTACAGGTCCATATGGGGTACCTAACATTTTCCTTAAAAAAAAACTGTGGTAGAGTATAACAAGTCTTCTACGGAAAGCTTTAGAATGGTAACGTTTTGTAGAGTTATAGACGAGCGAAAAATATAAGTATCGTGCATTTCAGAAGTACGTTCATCTCAGTATAATAATAATAATTCTATTAATTCTTGACCATCCCGTTGATATTTCTTAAAGATTGCATAAAACAACGAATTATAATACTTTGCAAAGTTCACGGTGCATATAAATGAAAAGTGTTTGTGGTTTTCTTGCCAATGTTAAATCTACTTTACGAATTCTTTTTTAAAATACAGTCAGATGCTGGATATTTGATGTTGCGAATATCTGATCTATTTATATATTCAGTTATGCATACTTAAAATCTAATCTATTTCGATGCTCGCAAATTAAGCTCTTCACAGCATTATTTGATTTTTGATGTGTTTTCACTTTCAGTAGTTCCGAATATCCAAGAAGTTGGCCTGAAATGGAAAGTATTTTACCCGAATCCATTGCTTGCAGGAAAACCGAACGGACCGAAAGTAACTGTGACCAACGCAACAGCTCACTGCATTAAATTCAAGTGGGATGTTCCGACCAACTCCTATTTCTACACCATTATCACCTATGAGGTAGAACGACTGAATTTTGGCATCATATAACTTTGCACTTAAGTGATTATACATGGTTACTATATCACAGATTTGATCAAACTTGGTTAAATCTTTATCTACAAAATGATAAAACTGTTAAATTCAGACAAATAAGAACTGTTCTCAAGCGTTTCATAGAAAGCAGATCAGACAGGAAATATCCTCTGCTGTGTGGTCTATTCTTTTGTGATCCTTTGTCGGGTGGTCTAGAATTTTTTCTTTCTTTGCCACTTGAGATAAACCTTCGGTTTAAAATCTATGCAGTTAATCTTCAATCATTAACTGGGGTTAGTGTCTGAATGTTTAAAGGAAAAAGAAGCTGATTGGTTAAGTGTCATTGTCGAAGTTACCTTTATACTCTATTTTACAAACTTAGCATAAATTTACAAATATCACCAGACTTGCGAACAAGAAGGAATCCTTGTATTGCACTTTTAATAATCTCGCGTGTGAACCACAAAAGCGCTATTTTTGCTGCACCAAAAAATCAGTAACTTTATAACGTGAACTGTGTAAGGTCAACCGGCCTCGCAAGGTTTTGCCATTGTTCAGACCTTTCTGCATTGATCAATTCACAGTAGAAAACCAAACAAACATCAAAATTATACGAAATATGGTTCTAAAGAAGTAAACTATGAAAGGGAGATTATATCAGATGATAGTATATTCTATACACGACACCAGTGTTTTTAACAATTCAGAAGTATATGCTTTCTCTGTGAAATCTGTGTACCTGAGGGACGCAAAAGTTTGCGGCCAACGTTAGTGGCATAAAGCAGCAATCATGAGCAGTTTCTCATACGAACATCATCTATTGTATAGTTCCGACAGGTTACGATCCTTCCAAAACCAAGATCGCGAACGGCAAGGATTAATCTGCAGACTTACATTATTTAAAAAGTGAAGGTTTGACAAACTCCAGTAAATTCATTATATACAGCATAGTGAGCTGGCGTCACAACATTAACTAACATAAGGTTAGGCATTCGATTTGCTAAACAATGCTGAAATAATTATTTGGCTTTGTTCATCCTCCTAAACTTGCAGTCTAATTTCAACTCGAACCTCTGCGAAAAGGCAGCTTATTAAATTTGAAATTTATTTGAGTGGTTCTATTTGAATAAGATTTCAGCAGTGAACATGTGTACTTTTATGTTCAATCGATTTCCTATTAAAAATTTGCTGATTTGATTGCGTCGTCTTTGCGGAGACTAATGACTTGTTAACCTTTTTGGCGATGCATTTCCGCATTTTCACTTTAGTAGCTCTGCAAATTTGCAAATGCATTTTATATAGTTTTCCGCACTACAGCTAGTTGCTTTCAAATTACTTTCTTTGTGGAATATTTACTATTGTAGCACTGCCGAAATTTCAAGTAAGTACTCTCCACATTGGGATAAGGAATCCACAGGCAAATTTCTAATAGGAAATCAATTTTACATAAAACTACGTATCCTCAGTCCTGAAACCTGCAAGAAATGCTTACGGGTGGAAAAGTTGACGCCAAGAAACCAAGCCAAGACAAATTATTTAATTAATTAGCTAATCCCCAAGGATTAAATAGGGAATTAATTAATTAATTAATCATCGCTTTTTGGCCATAACTTGCCAACCACAAAAGCTAGAAGGCCATGCAAGGACTCTAAAGATGCGGATTTTCGCCTAGCCTATTTGAAAAGAAAAAACGAAGAAATTACCTTTTGTCAATCTTTTCTCAGACGATGACATCATCCAAAAAAATCCCTTGACACCCACCCACTCATGACATCACCCAAAAAAAGTTCAAATCTGAAAGTTCTCGGATTTTTTAATCAAACATAGGAGACTTTCCGCTACCTTAGAGGGCTTGAACAGCTGTCTAGCTCTATCGGTTAGAAAGTTATGACTGAACAAGTCATACAGTGGCTTTGCAGTCCTTAAACGGTTGAAAATTTCACAACTATTTGGGAAAGACTAATTTTTGTATTGTCTAGTTTATTCCTATCTTCCATTATATTCCATTTTGTAAATTGTTGCAGCTTGTGTTATTGGCGTCGGTCAGTTAATTGTGATGTTTTAGTGAAATCAATTCTTTGGCAAAGACGTATTTTCCAGATTTTAATTGTTTCAGCTTGTGTTCTGATTTATTCATGTTTAGTATGGAGTTTGCTTGCTTTCTCTGCTCTTACTTTAGCAATTCAACATTTCCACCCGCAAACATTGCTTGCAGATTTCAGGACTGAAGATCAGTAATTTTAGGTAAAATCGATTTCCTATTAAAAATTTGCCGATAGATTCCTTGCTTACCCCCATTGTGGATAGTACTTACTTGCATTTAGATATGTGCAAGTTTGTTTCGACGCAAAATGATGGAAGCAGAGTCCAGTCGGTTGATTCTCTAAAAGCTTACTGAAAACCTAGAACTTTCAATTGCCGAAATTTCTTCATGATTTTGTTTTACACAAATGTTTAGTTTGAATTCAAAGAAGCTTGCAACGATTCTCCAAACGCCGTTCAACAAAAGTCAAATTCAACAGAAATGTATCACACTTTTCTGCACCTCGTCCCATTCACAAGCTACTCCTTCCGTGTTAGAGCATACAACCACGAAGGTCCTGGAAATTTCAGTGACGCGATCTTGGTAACTACACTGGAAGATGGTAAGAATATTGATGTTGTAAGGAAAAAGCTTAATTTACGATGTATGCTCACAAAACTAAGATGCCCAACGATGATAACTTGATGATCATACCAATTCAAGTACACCAACACTCAGCATTCGGATAAATTAAATAGAGCAAGTTTATCGAATATTTGTAGTTGCAACAGCACACGTAATGAACTGCGTTAAAACCACTAGCTTTGGCAACTGGTTCTATTCTATCAGAAAAAAAGTTTTGGTTATCGCAAAACAGAGCTTATTGCCGTTGTTGCCAACCTGGAAAAAGTTCAAGGTATTTTCGAAGCAGGATACTGACCAGTGCAGTGTGTTGACAAGGCTAAACCAAGCACATGTGGTTACTAGGCCGGAAACAATCAGCAAATCATTGCCCGACGCCATGGATGAATTTTGAGAACGATATGCCAAGAAAAAGCTGCCCAGAATCTTTGTGGGTTTCACAAACAGGGTTCCCGTTTCACCGCAGCAAACATGAATCGATTATTGCACAGGGGTGTAATGGGGCGGGAACGCGTGGCAAAGGCGTTCCAACACCTTTTTCAAGTTGTGTATTAAAATGAGTTAGAAGCTGTTTTGAAATGGCTAGTTTTTTGGGTACGTTCCAACATCTTCTTTAGTTAGCACTACATCCCTGTTGTTGCAGTAAATTGAAATGTATATCAAGTATTAGATCAGTGCTTCCAATGATTGGAAGTTTTAAACTATTTTGAAATCAAGATTATTTCAAACTATTGCAAGCTATTGTGATTTTTTAACGTTTTAATAAAATTCGATGAAAAATTGTAGCTTCACTTATCTAGTTAAAAAGTAATCGTGTTTTTTTACCAAGACAACAAGATTTTTCCAAACAATATTGAAGAGCTTTTTTAAAATGAATTGAAAATCATAAAAGAGTCAAGGTTATTAAGTGATGTGGTTCCTAGCAGCGTTTTTGTTTTCAAGAATAGCCAACTATATTATTCAGAATGACCAACCAAACAATTTACGAGAGTTTAAAAAATTAGCCTACCAAACTGTCTATAAATATCTTTTTGTCCAAAAACGAACTTTGTTTGTCTGAGGTTGGCCAGGTTAAATGCACCTTTCAAGTCCAAGTGTTTTAATGAAATCTTGCGCTATTCACCAAATGGGTGTCTTTCTGCATCGGGATTTTTTGTGGAGTAAGGCGCAACTCGCCAGTAATTTCGATACTGGAAGAAGCTGAGTGCAGACTGTAGACACCTGCAAGTAGCTCTGACCTGCCAGCAAGTACAAAGTGCTTTTGTCTTGAACATGGTTCGACAAAATTGCGACCTCAGACCAACTGAATTTCAACAGGAGTTCAGCTTTATCAAAAGCAATTACAATCGAATAATTTTTTCTTGCAAAAATATAGCTACAGTATAAGCGTTTACCAGACAGTGGCTTTAGGTGCTTTAAACGCGCACTATTGAGCGCAATAAAAAACAAATATGGTTTTGGGTTAACTGATGTATAGGAGACGCGATCCTTCTGACCCACAATGTAGATAGACCTGCTTGCAAGGTGCTCAACACCAAGGTTGGCTTTCAGTTCGTGCAGTCAAGTTATTTTGTTCAGATGCAGTTGCAGCAATGTTATATTTGTTTATATCTGCAATTATATTAAGGATGCTTTTCATCTTTAGCGCCAACAAAACCACTTCTTCTTCGAACTGCCAAAGTTTCCTCCTATCACGTGTTATTAGAATGGCAACATCCAGAACATCCAAACGGTTTGATTAGAAGATATGATGTCCAAATATCTGAGGATGAAAAAGCGTGGAAAAATTTAAATGATACTAAAAACGTCAACAAAACAAGTCTTCATGCTTCGGTAAGGAGATGTAATGTCAATATTCTGTGCATCAAATATCGTCACAGGATGCATACTTTCCTGACACTTGAAAATATTTCTTTGCCGCTTGAACTGGCAACAGGCGGCTTGACTTTGTTTCTCACAATTATATTGTTAAATCAAAGGATTTCACAAAAGAAATTCGTTTTCAAAGGATTTCGACACAAGGATGCTGGTCTTTGAAAAATTGCAGAGATTTATTATACAATATTGATACAAATACTTAAAATTTCAACCGTTTGAAAAACACCACGCGTGGGTATAATCCAGTTATCGTTTATCTGTAAAGTGCGCGAGTGCATGTAAAAACGCACTTTTGCCTACTGTGGTGTACTAATCAAGCTTGTTGCAGAACTTGAAAGAATACGTCCCCTACCGCTTCCGAGTGCGAGCAGTAACCATCAAAAATGGCCCCTGGAGTGAAGTGCTTGAACAGCGAACCATGAGCACAAGGCCTCTCAAGCCTCCACATATCACTGAGGTAATTCCAAAGTCTCCACAGTCAATAAAGGTGTCCTGGAATCCGCCACCTCCTTCAGAATACGTCGGGAATATTACCATGTACAAGATCATCTACACTGACGATATTGGGCAAAACTACCAACATCAAAAGTCACAAGTAATTGTTTAGCATTGTTTAAGCTTTTCGTAATGTGGCTAAAATACTTTTTAAAAGTCCTTAGACATCACTAGTTTGAAACACTGCATGAAACTGAAATCTGGTTTGCAAATTTCAAAACGTTTGCTTCAGGTTCCTGTAATGTACGAATTCCACTGTACTTAGTTGACATTTCGGACATTTTTTATACGCAGGGACCTTCCAAGATGTTTTCAAAGGTGGAATACAATTTAATGATAAGCTTTAAGCTTAATAAACCACATTATCAAATTTCTTCACTTAAATAATACAGACAAAAAGTCATTCTATATGCTAGAAATCCAAAATTCTTGTCGAAGTTGTTCTATTCTTGGAAACTTCCTAATTCAATTACTAGCACGAAAGATATGCACGGTTCTGCAAGGTGACCAACATCAAAGATTGTGCTGAATGAAATGCTTAGGCAATGCCTTTTTACCCGCTCCCCAAAGCGTACCAAGTCCCATTATTACTTTCAAAGCCACGCGTAACCGTTGCATCCACAGAGCGCTGAATGACATTAAATAAATAAAGGTTTTGCATTGCTTTTTCTTTCTTCTTTTTTCAAGGAAATTCTAGGCTCTAACCATTCCGTGGTTGTAGAGGGATTGCGAGAAAATACGGTTTACATATTCAGAATTGCTGCCACTACAATCCAGCAGAGTGAATTTTCCGGAGAAAAGACAGCAAGAACCTCAAGTTTAGGTAAGCATCTCATGGCGGCCTATAGACATACGTTTAAACATTTTTATTTATAGAATGTTTTATCGCCAACTTGGACGTAGNCTCCTATCCGAAACGACAGAAAAATGGATTGCGTCTTATGTTTGACAGTGGGAAGCATGTAATTAAATGCAGTTACTGGAGTGAGATGTTCGACCGGGATACATTGTGCAAATGGCACACCACCACAGAGATCCACGGAAAGGCATAGCCAATACGTTGGTATCAAGTTTATCTACAGGGACTGGCAGATTGGAGAAACATTCCCTAGCTGCCTATCTGTGCCTGATTCCTAGACTGATCGCCTTACGTGGCGGAAGATCTCAGTATGCCCTTTCAAAGAGCCCATTTGATGTGTAGGTGGGGCCCTGTCAAGCGTCACCACTCTGGCAAGAGTGGACCTGGGAATAATGCTGGCTAAAGGATATTCCGTTTCACAAAAAATGCATCACTCCCGAATTGATACCCCATCACTGGTTGAAGTTTATTGTCATTCCCAGGACTTACAATTAGACACTTAGCAAGTTTTGTATGAAGCACCTGGTACTGTATATCAGACCTTCACGTGAACTTCTATTCAGAAAAAAGTGGTATACTCGTAAAGCTATACTGTATAGACAAGCCTCTGATAAAAACAGAAATCATGCTTAGCTGACTGAAAAAAGTTGAACAACACTTGCTGAGTTTATAATTAAGTTAGTTATTCGCTTTTTGGGGGATATCTTCCCCCCAGTTCTTCTACCCTTTACCCTGTGTTTGTAAATAACAAAATGCCAAATCTAACCTTTCTCATCGTACTCTCTTCACTAAAAGAAAACTTACGAATTGGATGGTGGAGATTTTTCAACCTCAGTGAACTGAATTTTGTTGACGGTTCGTTTTCCTGCGGACCTGTCATAGTTTTAACTCAGTCACGCTACGAGGCTGTTGGGACCGTAATCACTGAAACAAACAATGTCTGCAGCTGTGGTGTTGCGCCTGTAGGACAGAAAAAACAGGGTAATTACTTTCATATGCATGTAATTCTGAAGTACAATTTTCAGATTTGCAAAAACACTTCGCCACTATCGAGATGTTTGGATGGTTGCCTATTTGCGGTGTTGAACGTCGGGAAGTTTACAGCAATTCGTGTATTGCAAATTACCTGCTGTTTAAATGTAGCTGGTGTCATTGGAATTTAAGAACACCACGCGAAAGGGTTTTTGCCTTGGAATCTTAGCAAATATTCAACAAAGGCGATTCCCGTCGAACGCTGCATAATTTATGTGAAGCTATGGTTATACAAAGCATAGGAGGCGACAATCGCCATGACAACAAAAGACTTGGTACTGTCAAAAAGTTTTTAAAATGCTTTTTCTATCTAAACCTCAGAATTGAGATTTTTAGGGCTGCATTTTCAGAATTTCTCAATAAGAGTCAAAATCACCCTCACAGTAGACGTGTCGCCAAACGGAGAAAAACAACTCAATTAATCATTCCTGGTGTCAAGCGAAATATCTGACTTGCAAAATTTCTGACTGCACGCCATGTGCGCATGAACAGAGTCATATTCTACGTATCAAATACGCTGAGAATACTGATGATTAGGGTTCAGGGTTTAGCGTTTAGGTAAGATGATTAGGGTTCAGGGTTTAGCGTTTTGGATTAGGGTTTCATAGGCGGATCCAGGGGGGGCTAAGGGGGCTTAAGCCACCCCTAAATTTTTTCAGATACGTTTTTTAATAGATGGTTCCCGACACAGAAACATCCATTGGGATGATTTTTTGTAAAGCCTACCCTGAAATACTTACCTGACTTTTTTGCTACGTTAATTCCTACGTTGGGTGTGCATCACCAGGTTTTCAAAAATAAAAAAAAAATACACTTTCCTTCAACTGCAGTTTATCACAAAAACTACACTGAAAATATAAGTCTCATTGAGCAATTTGAGCACTTACAGAGTTACTTTATTCTAATATCATACGATTTTTGATGAAAAGTAAGTAGACCATATATAGCGAAGGTGTCAGACATGCCTAAAATTCAATTGTTCATAAAACAAAAACTATGGGCGTAAACAACTTTTCCTTTTGTATACTGCCAACACGACCATAAAAGCATGACCTGAGTGAGTTTCAGCTTTTTACAAAGCTCTGCACCCATAAACCATATCGTCGGGTCATTTGGACCTACCACCTCACACTCATACTTACGTCGGGTCAGCGTTACCCGAACTCGTGACGAACTCGCTCCCTTGCAAAATCTAGAAGAGCGTGGATGACCGCAATCGCACCTATTGCTAGTAACACAAAAAAAATGAAGCTACTGAAGAGTTGAAAGCGCGCCAACTTCCGCTTTCATGCGAATGACCTCATTTGACCCGGGTGACCGTCACCCACGTAAGTATTCCAGGGTTACATAAACCATTTCTTGGACAGGGATAAGGACGAAAATATTAAATGCTCAAAGCTTATTTTGCTGAATTTGAGTAGTCCGAATGTAGTTACTTCACTATAAATGAAACTTCTAATAAACAAGTTTTTATATAAAAAATATGGTCCCAATGTTATAAAAATACTTAATTGTTTACATAAAGTATTTACATTGGATATACTTTATATAAACCGCACGTACGTAGGCGTAGCCAAGGGGGTCCAGGGCTGGATGGACCCTACAAATGTTTAGAATATCTAGTCATTTTGTGCTTTAAACTGCTGCTCGCCTATAATCAAACATTATAACCCACCCAAAAATTTGGGCTGGCGATGCCACTGCGCACGTAAGTATTTAAACTCTTGTTTCATTTGGGTAAAACTGGGCTTCTTGTGGACAAAAGATGAATAAGAAGCAGACTCAGAATAGTCGCTAGAAAGTTTTCAATAGGGGGTATTTGCATTTGTGCGGGGAGGGTTGATATTCTAAAAATTGACAAAACCTTAAAACCTGGCTACGGGCCTGATTCTGTCAAAATTGTGTCTGCAATTAAGGTATTCTGTTTTGAAGGCCATTCGGCCCCGAGATGTAGCATAACGTCGAAAACTTTTTTATAAATCACCATTAGGGGGGCCTCTGTGAGCATTTTGGGGGGTCAGAGTTGGGCTGATTCGGCACTGCCCGTAACCACAGCGAGCTTCCCACAAAATTTTTTGCACTCTTGGAAAAATGTGTTGGACATAAGTTTAAAACTATTGGGCATAGTTCAAAAAATTTGGTCCCCTCTCAGAAAACTATTCGCTCCCTCCAGGTGTTCCAAGGTGGTTACGTGTCTGGTACCGACACCTCTATTTTTAGCAATACAACCCTGCCTGCCAGCAACAATTTTTGCACAAAAGTTCAGCTCAGCACGAAATCAGATGTTTTTTTATCGACCAATCTTCTGCTGTCTCTAATAACATTTTGCAACCTACCGTACAGTATATCTAAAATTGCGTTACTGCGATATAGCTGCTTTTCGTACAAAAATTGAATGGATGAGAATTTGGTCATTGACTCACTGCAAACTTTACGTTTCCCGCTGTGACGTGGAAAAATATTGTCCGATCATTTTCAATGCCCTTGTGATGCAATAAACACCTTCCAGGGCAATGTGCCAGCATAATTTTGCTTTCGAGCTTTTGGTATGTTTGTCTCTACGCGTACCCCAAGTGTTTTTTGGGGGAAGGGAAAGTTGTGCTTGTTTTCGAAATAGAGTAATATGCCTTTTTTCGATTTTCAAGTTATTTTCGATGGTCAAATGACTTCGATAATCAAGACTATTTTGTTTTAAATAGTTTGTGATTGATAGTTTGCCACTGATGGGCGGGTATTTTTGTAAACAAACTTCGCCATTTGAGCTAGACAATCGTGATGTGCAGGGGCGTAACGAGGTTAGATGGCGCATGGGGCAAGAAACAAGTTTGGCGCCCCCATGTTCGAGCTTGAGGTCTTTCGGAGGCAAATGTACTGATTTGAAAAAAGTGCCAATGACACTGTTGTGACTTTTTGGCTCCCCGCAGTGATTCGGCGCCCAAGGAACTGTGCCCCCTTGCCTCCCTCGTTACGTCTCTTGTGTTACGCAATAAAAATCGGAAAATTTTCCAAAAATAAACAAATTTTCAAGTCCGAACGTCATAAATTTCTATTCCATGAAGATCTGCAATTTTCGAATACAATACGGCATAGATCTTGCACAGACTACCAACAAAGGTTGCTGGCGGCATTTCAGGTTTCTTCGTGTAGTTTTTGTGTCATTTCTATGCCTGCCCCACACGTTTTTTCGGAGTGGAGCTGTGTTTGTTTTGCTAATAATAAAACTTTTCCGACATTTAACAAGTTACTTTTTTTGAGGTTAGGTGAGTTCGAGAATAATTTCTGATTTGTTTTGAAGGCCGCTTCTGCTCCGGAAACGTCCCAGTAAGCGTGGGTAATGGTGAGAATGGGATTTAGCCAAAATGTGTATGGTTGTTAACCGTGTTTGTTAAGAAAAGTTACCTGAGCAGTTGGGTTTTCACTGCTATGCAGCCAGTACACATCCGGATGAACTCGTCCTTGAGCCCCCCCTAAAAAAATCTTGGATCTGCCTGTGGGTTTGGGTTAAGTTTAGAAAAAGAAAAATAATTGAGGTCTAAGACTAAGTCCACATTTTGCCAGGGCTGCGGTGCCGGAGGCCAGAGTGTTGGAGCTGGGCATTTTGCCTGGAGCCGGAGCTCAAATCAAAAGTCAGGATCCAGAGCTGGAGCTCAGTTTAAAATTAGGACCGGAGCCGGGGCTATGCCATTCGAGAGGTAGCTCCCGCTCCAGTTCCCTTCCTAGATACTACAGGTTTTGCCAAACAGACTTACTTTACCTAAAACAGTGCTCTCTATAGCACAGTAACTGCGATTGTTACGAGTTACGACACCAGACTGCAACAATGGATATGCAAGCATTTAATGTTTTTTGGTTTATCATCGCTAAGGCTGTGGCATCACAGCTGGCAGGCGTGGTGTTACTTGATGAACAATGGTTCTCAAACAATGTATTGAGAGCCGCATGCCGCTCCCAGGCATCCATTATGCTGCTCTCAGCAGTCTTTCAGTAACACCTCTAATATTTTGTGTAACACACATCGTTAGTGCAATAAAACAAAACGTGTCAATTGACAAAAGTAAAATTTTTAGTACAGCTCTCTAATAAAATCGTAGATCTGGATTTGGTTCCCTTCAGCGAAACGGTTGAGAACCACTGTTGTAGAATTACGAAAAACGTGAACTACTACAACTTCTTACTTTCTAGTCAAAATGATCAAACCGGGTCTGTAGTAGTGTAGTGATCTAAAAAGAACTGAGCTATAATGAGTAGGTATATAATATAATATCCAAAGCTTTTATAGGTGTGTAATCATGCTCTTAGCAAGTAGTATGATTAAGACATGATACCATTGCAGACTTAAACATGAAATGCACGGCACGCCATTGTAAAGTGGAATTTTTTATTAGAAACCATTAAGTTTACTAGCAAGGTTTACTAAATTACTGGCAAAGTTCACTATGAAACATTACGTTTACAAGCAGTAGCATAACATGAAAATTATAACTAATTGGTAGCCAACTACCATTGCTGTGCATAGCAGTACATATCAGAAAGGTATCAAAAAGCAATGCAAACAAATGTTGACTTTTCTAGTTTTCATTTGTGGAAAAAATTACACGTTTTCAACACGGTAACCAGTCTTATTTTCTCCTAAGCTTTGCAGGTTAAGTTGTGCCGTACTCTTTGATTCATCACTGCTTGTTATGCGTACAAAAGATAAAAAATCAGAATTTTCAGCTATTTAACAAAAGTCAAATGAGAATTTCTTGCTAGAAGTCATACTCTATCTTTGAACAAAGGATTCAACACATCTTCGCATTTGCGTCAATGCAAATGTGTGTATGTTTGAAAGAACACACGAGAAAGGTAATTCGATCCACTGTGTGTCTTGCGTTCTTTGAATGGTTTGCCCGGGCGGCGCTGTTAGCTGGAATTGCCAAGACTGCAACAGGCAAAGCATGCAACGAGTGAAAAACATTTGGTCGATTGGAACTGGTCTGGGTTCAAATGTTNGGACACANATGTAGTTTTCCAAACAGCCATTTTCTTGATTCTGCTCGTACGAAAAAAGTCCTCAGGCATTGACGGCAAAACCAGCGACTGCCTTTCCAGAAATTGTTTATATTACCGTTATCTTGAATTACGTTTCTGCTGGTAATTATTCTCTGAATCGTCTGAACCTGTGATTGTTGTTTTTTTGCTGATTTCCTCGTGGCAAGAGCGTAGCTTGTAAAAAACTACCAGATTAAATTACATAAAAAAGTTTGGTATATTCTCTTAGTTTTGTGTACTTGATATAATTCATTTTTCGTGCAACTCGACGCACACCAAGACAATTGAAAATATTAATGCGTGAAAACGAACAGAAGCCGGAGCCATGAAAAAAAGAGAGCTCCGGAGCCGGATCCGGAGCCACACTCATGAAAACCAACAGCTCCGGAACTGGAGCCGGAGTCATTTTCATAAAAAGAAGAGCTCCGGAACCGGAGCTGTGTCATTTTTACAACGTTTCCGCAGCCCTGCATTTTTCAGTGGTTATAGTTATTCCCGCACTGTAGCTTGTTGTGGGTATCTGGCATCTAACCAAAAAGTTTTAATTTAAACAACACACATAAATAAAGTAAACGTCAAACGATATTCCTTNACTCTGAGCAGCAAAATAACTGACAAACAATAATAGGTCAGAAATTTCGCTTGACACTGGTTTGAGATCAGTACAACTGCATTTGTGCCCGTGAAAGTCTTCACACCAACTTCAAATAAATTTTTTTATTTTGATGCCAATCATAACCTTGAAGATTTAATTTTGGCAAATGCTGTCGACCATGGCAATCAAGAAAGAGCTGGAAACACTCGAAAACTTTGATTGTTTGTAAAGAACGGTGAGAGTAGAGTGAAGCTCTGTACTAGTCTGCGAACACAAAACGGTGTTCAAGCCCAGGTTAGCGGGCAATTTTGCGTTTTGTAAAATGTTGCGACCATACTCCACCCGTCAAAGAGTGTTGGATTAGAAAAAATATCAAAAGTTGAGAGGAACAACGAGGATGAGGGTCTTAATGCCTGTCGTCTCATTTCGTCCATGTGTGGTGATTTTTCTGTTTCAGTTGCTGTTTTTATTTTCTTACAGGTTTGCCGCCTCCTCCATTCCACGTTAAGTTGATGAAAGCGACGTCAACTGCTGCAACAGTGACGTACGATATTGAGACAGGTTATCGCATCACTCTTATCAAAGTTCTCTACGTACCTATGGGCAGCAAAGCAATGACTTCTGTTATCGAAGCTGATCAACACAAGCGGGCAAGTATACAAAATTCTGTCCAACCATTCGTGCATCTGGGGAAAGTTTTACCATGCAAAAATGCAAAATGCGACGCAACAAATATTTGCTCACTGTTGAGGCTGCTGGACTTTGTTGCGAGCCGTGGGGGAGCTAATCCGCAGGAGGTTTGTAACGCGTAACGGCCTTTAAGGCCAAATACTTGCAGTAGTTGGTCATTCACTGTGGACACAGCATCGTTTGTTATTTGAAAAAAATCTCTTTTTGGCAGTAACCGGTTTTTAACATGATAGTGTTTCATAATATCACGAATAGCTTTTGACATCTGCCTCATAAGCACATGCGTTAAACCTAAGCTACCCACTGTTTGTAAGACTAAACGATAATGCAAATAGAACTTGTTTTCAGAGTTTTGTAGGTGAATATCGATAAACTGAAAAGTAATATTTGTTGCGTCAAATCGCACACGGAAAAAATAAAACTTTTTTCCACTTTAGATTACCCTTGAAAACTTGAGACCGGACACCGACTATGAATTAAACCTTGTTGCTGCGAACTATAATGGTGAAAGCTCGCTCAGTCAGACCCTGAATTTTCGTACGAACATCTCAGGTAAGATCTGCGACAAGCAGTCAGATAGGTACATATTTTTAAAGAGTGATAAAAAAGACGGTTTGCATTAATTTGGGGAAGCGTTTTGTGGCCGTGACTGAAAGCATATCTTGGCTTTGTCGTTACATGCAGCATATCAATGGCTTAGGCCATTAAAAATCTGTTCGAAAGGGACAAGCCATTGTGCTGCCGAAAATGTATAAAGCTAACGAAAGAGAATCGAGAGTTTGTAGAAACATGCAAAAAATGCAAAATTGTGACACTTTTCGAAAATCCACTATTCATGTCCAGATGTCGATTGGTTTAGAAATAAAGTGCACATAGGTTTAACATTTTTTAAAGTTATTCTAATTTACTTCTTTGTATTTCTTTGCAGAAATAGAAAGTATCACTACTGAAATCCCTGTTGAGGAAACCACGTGGTTCAAAATTGCACTTGGAATCATAACAGGCTCCATCTTTGTAATCTTGACACTCATCACAGTAGTCTGCTTGAAGTAAGAAAAATCGCCATATGGACTTTCAAGAAAGTAGCTTTAAACACATTTTTAGTAATACTGTCAAACCACTATGACCAAGCTTTGATACGGCGTCTGTCGAAGAATGAACAATACCTTTTATCAAATGCCTATTATCCACTCAAAATGTCCAGAAAAAAATTGTTGTTTTGGGTTCACATTGCATGAGATCGTATATTGTTTGGCACAAAAAATGGTGACGATATATCTCTAACATTTACATGTGCTTTGCTGTCAAAACATAATGTCAGTTTTCTTGCTTTGCACAGATGTTACCGGAAACCCAAATCATCACAGATAGAGTTGGACTCGCTCTCTACTAATAATCGTTTATCCGCTTTTGGATCCCTTAATCAAGGAGGTGCTATTATATCTCGTACAGGGACTATGCTGTCCAATCATTCTGTACATTCGGCGAATTCTCGCGCTGTTTCGACCTACTCTGGACAGGTTAGCAAAACAACGTGATTGAGCGAATTAAATTTTCAATACTCGTTAACTGACCTTTCAAGACCGTTGGAGAAAAAGTTCTGTTTTTGCTAAAAATGTTATGTCCAAAATTTGAAATTGCTATAGTGATGCTTTGTACTCTACTCCATACAAAACAAAATTTAGTTCAATGTTTTTTTGCTTAAAGAAATTGTGAAAGCGGCGTTTAAAATAATTTAAAATTATTTACAAGTATTGTAAATGCAAAACTCAATTTTCTGAGGACCAACTGTGCTATTCTTCCAGGCAGGTTTTTTTTTAAGGTTTCGCTTTGGTGACCGCAAGAAAATTTTAAGAGACCGCAAATATTTCAAATTATGACGTAACACAGTCTAGCATGGCCTAGAATTGAGCGTAGAAATAAACGTTATAGGACTCGCTTAAAAGGCTAACAACCTCTACTC
>JGI24022J15233_10001630_pt1 | contig 19292 bp, 7 predicted proteins | sample Ectturendosymbi2_FD_15233 | JGI IMG/M metagenome (IMG submission 15233) | reverse complement strand
GGGGGGGGGGGGTAGAGCACAATTACAAAATCGATTTCTTGCGAAACATCTGACGAAGTTCAACGGAACACCGGTTGAAAATCACACTGTGTCTAGTTGTCTGATCTGAACTTGGCTAATCCACATGCGTGTAAGACTAAGGTGGTGATTGCCGACGACTTACCACGTTGAAAACCATTTTGAGGCCCGAAAGTTAATAAATGCTCTTCAGTGCTTGGGCGAGTTCGGAAAATGGAGTTTGCGTGGGAATAAAATCAACCTCGCCGTCTCTAAAATCCAACTCAAGTAGCGTTATGGCTACGTGTGGCGTGAATCTCGCGTTGTTGCCCGATACCGTGCGGCGTATACCCTTGCTGCAAGTTAAGGTCAAACCGTATTTGTTCGTACACTGCCGCTGCTGTTATTGCGGCGGCATCATCGTCTTGGTATGGACATTGCATTTCTTGTTTCGGGATGGAATGCGACGTCAGCAATCGGAATACTAATTTTTGCATGTTCTGTCTCGCTTCCTGCTTACTAAATGTAACCTGTGGAAAAAGCGTCTGTATAAATTCAAATAGGAACACTTCGTAGCTTGCTCGACCAGAGACTTCGATGGTTCTGTATACATTTGTATGATCCTTGCGTGAACGTTAAGGCCGTCTGCAACCTTCGCTAACCTACTGAATTTTGGAAACCCGGTGATGAGCACTTCGAGTGCAAAACGTTGACTTCGTATAATATTCCATTCCTAAGCAAAATGTTGTTTCCTCAAAAATGTGGCGAACGTGCTCAAGCAATTTTTCAGCAAAAAAATGGAAGAGGCAACACAGTCACCTGTAGAAAAATAGAACGCACTTAGCAGCAAGCTTCTGCAGTGTTAGCCGGGCACTGAAAGAACGTAGAACTAACACTTGGTGGCCATAGCTCAGGGACCGCCGACCGCGCCCCTTGGGCTTCGGAAAAGAAGTAACGACATTGATTTTGTAATTTCATTTTTATCTTAGCTTGTTAGATTGTTTATTGTATATCTGATATTGCAGTTTATGATGGTCTTGAAACACTTCCATAAAATGTGTAATTAATTTCAATAAAATCAATACTATAGTTTCTTCGCATGCCCTGCAGGTGAAGTAACGATATATGTCAAAAGCGTTTGGATTGGTACGCTTGTTTTCTTTTCTGCTAGCAACGGGTCCAAATTGCTCCTTTACTATATGAGCTTAGTGACTCCTGCCTGACTGAAGAAACCGCGCAAGGTAGCTGTTGAAGTCGGAATTAAAATTCTGTTTCGTGCAAGGTGCGGTTATTGGAAATGTTTGATGCATTCCTGAGTCCCTCTGGTATCATTGCGTTATCTGTGTTGGTTTTCGATGGAAGTTAGCGAGACGCACTATTAGCTTTATTCGGTTCAACTCATTTTGAACCGTTCTGTCGTCAGTTCAGTTGTTCGTTTTGGAAGAGCAGCATTGAGTTTTCCCTCGCGTTTACTCGGAAGCAAGAACATTTCGTTGGGTGACTGCGCTCATGATCTATCTGTGTAGAACAGGTTGCGGGTTTGCGGCTTGCTTGTCGTTCAAGAGCAGCAGGTGTCAAGCAGTGGCGTTGCTAGATGTTTGAGCCAGGGGTTAAAAACACAGCTGTAGGGGGCCCACTAGCCAACACCCAGAAAAAAGTTGAGAAATGATAGTGAATGCGGATATGCATGTCTATACTAAAACACGAAATCACCGGAAAACACGCCGAAAAAAGCAAAACAGCAACAACCTAAAGAAAACCGAAAAAATGCTAAATACCGAAATATAAGGTAAGTAGGGATCCGGTTTTTACATTTAACTTGCCAGGGAGGGCAGTTGGGACCCCTGCCTCGCGCCAGTTACGTCACTGATGTCAAGAAACATCTTCGGTTTATTTGTTGAATGTGTTAAAGATTGAGGATTTCACTGCATCTAATCTTGCAGCGAAGATCTGCATCTCTTGTAACATGCGCAAAGGCAAACTAGAAGTTTTTACTTTTTGCTGTTTAGGTGGAATGCTCTGTCATAGTGTACTTTAATACAAATCGCCTTATACAGAAGTCAATTGTCCAAAAAGGACACTAGTCAGGTTTTCCTAAAATATTAATGTACGTTTTTTGACGTAACGATGTTTCACGAAAATCCAGTTAAAAAATCCTGATCGTCAAATAAAAAATCCCCGGATTTTTAATAATTCTTAAAATCGTGGAAAAAAATTCCGCACGCTTACATCGAATTGATGCCACAAATTGGTCGGTATGGAGACTGCCTATCAAGTCATTAGAGTAATAATTACGTTGAACTGCGGTGACTGCAGGACCATTCCCGGCTTACTGTTTGTCGAGAAGATTTCGACCAGGCAGGGACGGATTTAAGACAAATTAGTTTGTTTATTAAGTTGCGAGGCCCGCTACTGCGACGTCATCATGCTCATCCAACCATGACACGCCTTGTGGAAGGAGTTTCGTTTCCTACATCCGGCAGAGTAATTGTTTGGTTAAATTTTCCCAAATGCTGGAAACATACTGCAAAAATGGACTGTATAGACTTGTACATGTGGTCATTAAATTTGTCAAATTTTGAGGACTTCCTGAGGTTGTCGTCTGATACAGCACACTTTGGATGTGGCTGAGTGCTTCAACTATGTGTGCATAACTTTCACTGGTGGCTTTCCTAGCTCAGGGAATAGGCCTCCCATCTTAAGCCTGTGCGGCAGGTGTATATCCAGACGGCTCGCCTATGTTAACTAAACAATGTCTTGGCACTTCTAGCGCTGCTCTCTGTATCCACTTGAGTCCAGACGTGGCTGGGACACAAGCACTGCGAGCCTCAACATGTGTGTTTTTAATTTTTCATTGCCGCTTTATTTTGCCATCAGCTCGTCTCGCCGCGTAACAAACATATGCAAAATACATTACTTGATTTATGGAGCAACAAGGCACCACAAGGGCGGCTCTGCTGAACCTGATCGCAAATTGTTTTGCTAGGAAATCGATTTCGCGGCAGTGACGCATCATCAGTCCAACATATTGCAAGCAAAAGCTTACAGGTGAAATGATGAAAAAGACTAAAGCAAGATTCAGAGAATAGTAGATCAACCTGACTTAGGGTATTAATACAGAATGTGCAAAAGGTTAAGCTGAATTGATGGAGATATATTTAATTCATTTTAGCAGGATTTTGAATTTTTTTAGAAAGAACATCGCACCATGTTATCTTTTAATGTTTTGTTGCCCTTACTTGCCACATTCAGCTGTCTTCGCCATGAAGATTTAATTTTTGAACGGCGGATGTTTGTATAAAATTTCATATAAATTTCAAAATTTCATTCAAAGATGGACGTAAGAATGTGCGGTAGATGCCACTTACAACTTCACTTGGAACGCTGCATAGTCAGCATATCAGCTGATGCCAATACTGCTATAGAAAGTAGAAGTTTGCAAAAATCTTCAAACAAAGACTTATCTGTGAATGCTCTTTTATGTGTTGACCTACATACCTTGCCACCGGTTAAGATTCTTTTAGGGGTGGTTAGAATCTTAGCTCCCTGCCGTTTTTCTTTTGACCTAGTTTTCCTTTCAATTCTTACCTGCGGTTGGACCCTTCTGCATTACAAATTATAATACTATTTCGATTTGTGTATTGTTCTTCGTCAAGAGTTTGGTGTACAAAAATACGTCGGCGTACATCATGTCGCATGTTGCAGCAAGACTGCAAGATATTTGGTTAATATTGCCACTGGGGTAGTAACACTCGTCGATAGTTCATTGCCCCTACAGGCAGGGCCTACGAGAGGGGGCACTAGAGGTACATCGTACCCGGGCCCGGTAGGATGAAAGTACGCACGCTACGTTTTTCTGTAGTCAAGCGCAAAATCACTAATGTAAGTCAGTTGTCACCATAGCAATTAATCTATTTCTAAATCTTAGTATGGTAGCTGTTTTATCCATAGGCCTATTCTGATTACTATGCAAACAAACAAAACAAGTTTCGAGCCCGTCGGGCCCAGTGTTGGTTTTTGTACCCCCTAATAAAATATCTCTCAGAGGCCCTGTGTACAGGTAGTTCGTGTACGTACCTGGAGAGTGCGTTCATGTTGCTGTTTTATCCAATAATCGTGATATTACAGTCTCAATAATTGAACGTTTCCTATATTGAGGCCGTTCGCAGTTGATAGTATTATCACTATAACTATTATTCATAATCGCTCACTTCCTTAAAGGATGTGATAAAGGTTTGTTAAAAAGAGCAGATGTGTAATTGCAATAATTCTACGTTGAGGCAATTGCTCGCGCACTATGAAGTAAAGCAAATATACTGCACTTTATCTACAGCTGTAAACTGTGTTTTTTGCAACGAGCACAGATGGGTAATGGTTAACTGCAAAAATAATTTAAGCTTGAAGTTGATTTTTTGTCGACACTAGCAGTGTCGATATTTTGTTGTCATGCAGTAAATTTACTTCTTCGCATGAGTAAAATCCAAATCGCAAGCTAAAATTTTGCAAAGAGCAATGTAGAGACTACAAATGAAAGAGTAAAAAATTTTTCAACTTTGTATATATCGGTACCGACTACTGTGATTTTTCAGTAGTACTGGATTGACGAAACAATTCCATACTAGATCTGAAACAGCGTTTAAACTGTAACAAAATTTATACATATATTTTCTCACCCTGTTTTTTTTAATATATTTTTATATAATACTGTATTTACAATGAAGGTTTTCAGTAGGGGTCTGTTAGCTTGGAATTTCTTTTGTAGTGGTCCGAGTCCGAGATCAGCAGAAAGATGGCAACAACTTCTCTCAGCCATAAACACTTAACTAGATTCTGCTGAATTCCCTATTAAATAAAATAATAGGGTTCTATTTTTACCCATCCTTTTAATACATCGTAAGTGGGGAACTACTCGGTACGCAAGTGAGGTTTCTCGAAACAACGTGAATTTCTTTACATGTGAAGTCTCAACGATTTCAACTTTTATCCAAAATCCAAGAAGTTGTTCCAAATCCCGTGACGCTTGCAACCAATGGACTGCCGAAATGTCGGTATAGGTCAAAAATTAAGAATAGGAAGTGGTGAAGAAAGCGGCATTTGCACATCTCCTGTTTCTACACAGTGAACATGGCACATTGCAGCAGATTCGGTTCCATTTACCGCGCCAGCCTCTCCAACGCGCTTGCATGTGATTGCATTTAAACTGAAGCACAAACGCTTCACAAGTGTTTTGTGCAAAACGTTGGCTTATTTGAAAGAAACCTGCCTAGCTTTCGTCAGCGCTACGCCATATTGTTGAGACAATCCTCAAATGCACGCTAAGCTGCCTCGACGCAAGCTTCGAACAAAGCCATTGCGATGCAGCTGCGTTATTTGGACAGCATCAATTTTGAAAAATTGCAACGAAAAGGAGATGCTTTGAATTGTTTTACATGTTATTTGGCCTTCCTTGAGGCGTCCGTTAATATGAAATCGATGCTGCCCGTTTAAAAGCCCACGTTTTTCACATTTGGAAAAAGCGCACACGGTTTTCAAACCCCTACCTCCCAGCATACCGATTGTAAGAACAGAAACATTTGAAAATGTTCTCAATTGTGGACGGCTCCTTACTTTGATTTTTCTGTGCAACAACCGCACATATTGATGTTTATTCAAGTGCTGGACAAACTGTGGATTGGCAAACGTGAACTTCCTTTCGAAATTTTCCTTTATTATGGAATTTTGTTGGCCGGTTCAATGACAGTGACGTACCCTGAAGGTTGCATTACTAATAGTGTGTAGTTTTGATCGTTTGCAAGTTGAATTTTTGTTCTCATCTGACCAGTATTGCTTGTCGCTATTCATATCGAGAAGTTTATGTGAAAATTCACAGCTGAGTGGAAAATACCTTGTTCTTCTATATCTTCAAAAAAAGAGCAACACCTGCAACAAAAGCGAGTGAAAATTAAGGTGCTTCTGATATTTTTCAGATATATGGTTCTCGGAAGCAGTCCAAGAGATTGTATTATCAAACACTGACGATGAAAGTGGACGAGTTCGAAACCAAGCGCCAGTTCAAATGCATCTTTGTCAACCCTTCCCTGAAAGAAGAGGACGTTGTATTGTATCCGAATCAAAACGGCTGTGTTGCGAGCTTGTTGGAAGAGTGCAGAAAAAAGGTGAGCACCAGCAGAACTCATTCTTGCCGTTGCCGTACAACTGGATAACATTTGTTTTTTTGTTCGATGTTAAATTTAACCTCGCTGAAAATTTAAAAATCAAAATACGTTCCAGCACAATGAAAACAGTGCTGTGCAGGTGCGTAGCCAGAAAATTTGATGAGGGAAACAACAACCAGTTCTAAATATTTAATGCTCCATTCAAAGCATCATCCATAAAATGTGCATTTATCTGGTGTTTATTTTTCTAAATAAAAAGTGTGTTCAGATTAAATCGGGCAAATGAAAAGCCTATTTCATTGAATTGACAAGTTTTAAAAGTTTGCTTTTAGTAAAGTTGAAAGCTTCTACTTTGGATCAACGCCACCATTTGATCGTAAAACTTTCCTACAAAAGCGCTTGTGAAAATCTCGATGCTATCAAAGCAAGATGTGCTTTTTGCAGCCAGTAATGCAGTTGAGCAAAAAGTCATCGTGGCTGCCATTGTGATTGCGCTTTTTATATTTAAACGCTTTTAATGTACACAGACACACGTTCAGTCGAAGCAGAGTAGCAACTTTGCTCAGACACCTGAGTAGCGACATGCAAAAGCGCTAGTAAACCTCTCAATGCTGTAAGTGCGCGATCTGCAGTATGCCTTTTGCAGCCAATGTTGTAGTTCAGTAGGACGTCGTCGGGGCCGCCATTACGATTGCGCTTCTGCCATTACGATTGCGCGACTGCCGAACTTGGCCTTCTACGAAACTTGCACGCATATAAGAAGTGGATCCTATTGTCGTCCAATTCTTGAGTGACGAATTAACGCATGCAGCTGATAAACATAAACGCTGGTGTTCTCAACGTATTTGAAAAATGTTGGATTTGATGCCATTAAAAACGGTTATGATATGCGACTGCGGCAGCATTTTTGTATACTACTTGCACTAAGCTTGCTTTCCAAAAATTATTTGATATTTAGCTGGGTACTAAGAGTTAACAAAATAATTCAGAAATGTGGTAAAGACAATACAGTAAATTAGGAAAGTTACACATGTCCCCTAAATAAACCAGTGGTTCCTAACCGGGGAGAATGCGCTCTCGTGGGGTGCGAATCCTTACGCGCTCTACAACATGAAAAGATTTTGGACGTTGTTTACAACGTATTTAAAGTTTAAGGACCATTGAAATAAAGAACAATTTAAAGGAGGCGTGGTAGAGAAAAGGTTAGGAACCACTGCTTCAAAAACTTGCGTAGGCTTCACCCACTCAGTCTACACAAAGTGTGAAAATGTTTGTGTATTTGCGAAAACGAAGCCACAATCGATTATCGCCAAGACTCTGCACTAAAATTAAGAAATACTTGTCGCTACAGCTTAACACAACGGTTGGTTGGTCTGACCTTCTAGCGCAGGGTTGGGGAATAAATTAGGCTCGGGGGCAAATTTGAGAAGGCCGCGTTCGATGGAGGGCTGTACCTTGCAATTTGATCGTAAAATAAAACAAAAATGGTACACAGAAAAAGTTTTTATTTTGCTTAATTGTTCTTGTGCAAATACACCATCTAGTGCAGGGATCCCAATCTTTCTGTAACTATGTACCCCTAAAATTTCTTATAATAAAAAGGCTTGGCAAAATGGCAGATATCCAATGAATTTTTAATAGAACTTTTATAATTTAGAATATTTGGAAATATATTTTTCCCTTCTATTGCTAACCTTAAATGTACCGCTTCAGATAGGCAAACGTACCCCTAGGGGTACATGTATGGGAACCCTGATCTAGTGCAAGCATCTCAATGCGACAAATGTAACTTGACACACTTTTTCAAAAAAATTTAGATTTGAAGAATTTTCCTGAATACTTCCGCGGGCTGCTGAAAACGCTCTGGCGCGTCACGTGGCCCGCGTTGAAGACTTTTTAAAATTCTTCAGTGTGTAAATAAACAAATCCAATCTAATTTTATTTTAGTCACATCCGCTTTATCGAGAAAGCAGCTTGCAACCTATCTGTAAGTAATGCGGCATTGTCCTTCACTTACAAAATGAAAAGCATCTTCCCACTTAAATTAGATTTTTCTGCAGATTCTTCCCGTTACAGTTGAATAATTTCAAATTTACTGCAGGACAGGGTAGCAATGACAAATAACATCAGATGGAAACTGAAGCATTTTGAGACTTTACGTAGTTGTCGGACTTTGATTACTTGATAACACTGATTTTTTACTTTCGGGCAAGGTGGTGGGAAATCATTAATGAAACCCGGCTAAACACAACTGTGATTGAACCGTCACACTCACAATACATGTTTAACCATCACAAATAAATATCTAGAGTTAATGCCATTGTTGCTAAATACTGTCTATATGGTGTAATTGCGTAATAAAAACGGCTTTGGAACTGGATTGCTTCTAACCAAAGTTTGAGCTTCAAGGCATGTAAAATGTATTTCACAAATTTTCACGCATTTAGTTTTAAGGCTACGGTTGATGCTGCAGACCAGGATAAGCTATATTTGTAGCATGCCAGAGTTACCATAGATGAATTTTTGCGATGGTCTTGACATTAAGCTTACATCACCATTAGGTGGGTTACAGTCAGCTGGTGTGCCAGAAACAGCTGCGCAAAGGTTTACTACACTGCAGACCCGATATAACGCGGATGTCGAGATCCACAACATCAGACCGCGTTATACCGAGGTATTTTATCACGTAACAAATGGTATACACTCATGACCAAGAACATACATTTCCATGACAATATGATGTTTATACTAAAAACGAGTCCAGGGTTGACAGTTTCAGTGCTTGTCTATTATTTTTCCTTGCGATCTCTCGTATTTTAAGTTTAGGACGTGAATCTTGTCCACGTTCTGACACTCTAGCCACTGCAAGGCTGTATCGATCGCTGCTATGGATCACGTAGTTTTGGTGGAGGTGATAGTAGGTCATCATCTTCCTCAATATTATCTATATCGGTAGCATGCTCATTCGTAGAAACATTGAGAACACAAATCAGTTATGAAATCGGGGTCCATACTCAAACCGCGTATATCCGATTCCGCGTTATATCGGGTCTACAGTGCACTTGTTTTTACTCATACAAGTTTGTATTTTATTATCACCAACATCAACACGGAACTTAAACCTCAGCTGAAGGTCAGCCACGATACTAATTCTCTATCATTTACACAACGTTTGTTTGATTATAGACAATTGGTAAAGCATACTGCTTGAAACATTTTTTTAGCTTACACATCAAATCCTTGATTAATTAACCTGAAAATGTTTGCAATTTTCGGAATTGGGGGAGGCGATTTCCTCCCCCTGGCTACGCGCCTGGTGCTGTGTTCCAACAGTGCTGCCTAAGTTAGGCTGTGTTGACTGCATTAAACCGAGGTTTTCCATTCTGTTTAGAGAAGAACGTCTTCTTTTTGGCGCTGATTTTCAAATCCAAACATAGGAATGAAATCCTGTTGTAGCCGATGTCCTTGATCTTGCACCTGGCTGTGGCGCTTAACTCACCGAGTGGAACTTTTATTAGATTCATGAAGTCAGTTCTAATTTCACAGATTGCGTTCTGAAAAAACCTTAAAAGCCCACGAGCTTCAGCTGACGTCACGAGTAGTTGATGAAAATGCTCTGCAGTTTACTTACTTCGTGTAGGTATGATTAGTTGTGAAAACGTGTTTCCTGCTTTTTATTTGCTTCTCACACTAACAACATGAATTTTCCAGCGATACAGTGTGACCGATTGCATGCCGCAAGAATGATTCTGAATTTACGGGTTTTTACTTTGCAGTTAAATATCGAGAGCCACCATGAACTGCGTCTGCTTGAGGTCATTGGAAACAAAATTTGCGATATTTGTCGAAGGGAAAAGCCTCTTTCAGAACTGGCCTCCTACGGCCAAACTACAAAACTTCACAGAATAGAAGTCGTTCCACCAGATCAGAAAGAGGTATTTTTGATGTTGGTGCCAGCAACACTACTGTTTCATACTATTTGCTTCTATTAAAATCCGTTTCTAATGTTATGTCGACATTTCAATCACAACCACTTATTCAATCTTAATTCGTGTTTGATGCAATTTGCATATTTCGTGCACGCGACAGCTGGCTTAACTACATCAATAATGTTGTGCCCTGAAGCTGTGTGTTTTGCTCGTAAACATGTGATATTCTTCGTGGCATTTTTGCTCCTGCGCGACTTCTCAGCTGATTAAGACAAAACAGCGCCGCTACTGTTTGCCCACTTCTTTAAACAATCTGGACGCGATCGTGTCTGAAGCGATAACGCTTAACATGACACCATTTCTCGTTTCGCTTGAACAGATCGGCGAGGACGAAGTACTGATATGCATTGTGCACTTCCACAAAGAAATTTACAACACATTCGGAACGCCCATCTTGATAAAAGTCCGCACCGGAGAACGTTTTCACGACATCAAGGAGCGCATACAGAAAGCGATGAAAATTTCTGACGACATATTTGAGACCTACAAGATCGCAGTCGTTGTCAACGGTCAGGTGAGGTGTTCGTGTAAGGCGTTTCTGCTGTTTCACCACCACGCTTCCTTGGCATTGTTTTGACTCTCGGCTTCACGTCATACAACCATTCTTAATAGACTTCCGGGTTTGTTGCGAATTGCCTGTCACCAGTGGTGCGTTTCTCAATAGCACAGTGTTACACAGTCATTTTCGCAAATGAAAGCGCGTGGCTGAAATATGTTAGTATGACCAGGTTACACGATGCGCGAAAACAACAACTGTCTACGTGTTTTTTTCTACAATATCTGGTCTCCAACAGCGCGGAGGTCGGTTCTTTTTTCGTGAACCGCGTCAGCATGACGTAGTATGCAACTTCGGAGGGTTCAAGGTGGTGCGAAATGACTGGCAGTTAGCAGTCGGTCAAGCGGGTGGCAAATTAAATTGAAACGAATCAAGAAACGTGCAACGCTGTTATGTTTATGTCCACGTTATTATTTTACGAAAGTAGCGCATCAAATATACCGCCATTGTCCCGAACAATCACCGAGTTTCCCGCGTTTTCAGTGTAACACATCTTTTGTGTATTTGCTACGAAGTTTAAAATGAGATAATGACATAAATGCAGCAATAAGTAAGATGGAAAAGTTCTTGAGCTCGTTATTGTTTCTGGAAAAATTATACAAATGAAGAAGTTGTTTGAGATTTCTTTGACAAAAAAGGGCAATCGGCAATTTCGGCGTCAACAGTATGTGTAAGAAGTGTTATGACGCTGTTCACATTTGAAAACACGGCTGTGTTACAGGTGAAATACATGTCTGAAGATCTTGATATTACGATCAATCTGAAAGATGTCATGCCGTCGTCACACCAGGTAAGTTCAGTAGTCACTGCAGTACGAACGGCTTATAATGTGCCGCGTGAAGTGTGCGCAATTCATACTTTCCTGTTGTTGCATCCAATCGAGCGACTTAAAGTGCCACGACGCTTGTTTCCATTATTACGGACACTTATTTCTTTACGTATTGACTTACAGGGGGCCAAACTATGCAGCAAAGCTTGGATTGGGCTCGACCACTTAAACAAGAACTCGAAACGTCACCAAAGTCGCACTGGCTACACCGAGAAAGCGATAAAAATACATAACTGAACTTTTCGCTGGTTGCGGAAATTCACTGTCTCCTATTTCTGCTATACGCTTTTCTTTTCTTGTCGACAATACCTTTTTTTCGCCGGTTATTCGTTGCGACGGATCAACTTGGCGAGCGCATGTATTTAAACGTTAACTTTTTGTGTAATGTTGGTTTGCGCATGCTAGCTTTTGATCGTAACGTGTTCGCTGTGCGTGTTTGACAGGTTTCGTTTCCATAGAACCGAACCCGCGACGCGAACGGTATGATAACTTTATTGGACAGTTTCGACGACTGAGCCACTTAATTCGAGCAGCGAAATATTTGCTGCTCAGACTTCTGCATATCTTCACTCACGCTGGAGTGTATTTTGGGCATTCTGTACCAGCGGCGTCGCTCAAAGAGGATGCTGCGTTATGCTACAAACGTTTAGTAGTTTTACCCTCCACTGGGGGAGATTTGTTTATTTTGAGGGGTCAAATGTGTGTACGCGATTACTTTATTTTCTATCGGAAAAGAGAAGATTTCTGTTTTTGCTTTGATTTCAAATTGACGGAGGTGACTCAAATTTACGGCGTGCTGTCTCAGAAAAGTTGGCGGTGTGCTGAGAAGCAATTTCATCCAGGGGCAAATTTCGTTCGATTTACCTGCTGCACCCGTGAATCGCAACGTGCTCGCATACCGCTTGTAACTCGAGTAATTTTTGTGCATAATCGAATTTTAAATGTTATTTGGAAGTTGCTATTAAATATTTTCGTGACACACATCGCCTTGCGCACCTTGCTGAATCGCCGCACTGCTAGACACTTAGACCAGGTGGTGGGATAGCACAATGGTGGTAGGATAGCACAATTTATGAAACAGTAAGCGCAGCACAAATACGCGCATCTCATTCTATATTCAACCAAATCACGTGCAACAGCAAACGACAATTTGTGTGCACATGAGAGTAAGACTGTCTTTGACAAACTTCCGCCTCCACCATTTCGACGTTGGTGTGCTATGGTTGGACGATTGCATAAGGTTGTCACAGTTTTGTTGGCAAACGCGCAACATACTTGTGAGACGTATATCGTAGATAGCCGTAAAACTTAGCACAACCATAGTTTTAACCTCAACGCATCTACACCGTTTAGATAATAACGAAACAAACGTTTATCACGAACGAAACCTAAATTCTCGTATAGTTTCAGCGCTGAATGGTTGGTCACTTCCGTTTCCAGAACAACCTGAAAAAAACAAGCCTTCGAATTACTGTTTTCGAATTACCTTCGAATTTAAGAGCAATGTATTGTTTGGGCAACTGACAATGAAGCTTCCTTTCCGTGGCAGAAATAGCGTAGGCGAGGTGGGTGGTCATTGATGCTAGAGAAAGAGAGCGAATCATTTGCAAGGCTATTTTGTTTTGACGCTAGAGAATACGATAGTTTCATTATATTCTCCATGTCCCTCCAGTTGTGGTAGTTTGCTGGCTGTCGCCTTCGTTCCCCCATCCGGTAACGCTCATAGCTAATAGTGTTATACGGTGGTGGCAACAAGTCAACTACTGTAGCACCGCGCAGGAAGCTTTCCGAGCATGTATGTCCAAAACGCCGAGAACAAGGCCAGATAGGCCGAAGTACCATTTTGTAAGACGAGCAGTGTTGTATTGTTACACAACACCACATGACAATTCCACGTATGCCAAGAAAACAATCGCATCTGCACAAAGTTCAATATTTTATCAAGAGGCAGGAAACAACAAATGGAGCCAGGTAAGCCATTCTTAAAGTGAGAATTGAAGGCACTATATATACTACATTACATATTCATTCATTCACTCATGGTCAGTGTGTGCACGAACTGATTTATACAACAAATGAACAGCAATACAACTCAAAGCCTACCAAATTTTCATACACAAACTGTTGCTCTATACCAGAGGTCTCCAACTTTTTTGCTTGAGGGCCACATAAGATACTGCACGGCAGTTCGAGGGCCGGACATCTTGCGTAATATTATTGTTTCGAGATATGTTGCCAGGCCCGTAACCAGGGGAGCTTGGCCGCCCTACAATTTTTTTCTCTTCTGGAAAAATGTGTTGCACATAATTTGAAAGTATGGCCGAAGTTTGAAAATTTTGGACCTCTCTCAGAAAACTCTTTGCCCCGCCTGGTGTCCCAAGCTGCTTACTGGCCTGTCTGTTAACAGATGATTCGTCAATATATTTGTTCATTATTGACAAAATGCCTGTGCAGCCAGATATGTCGCGGGCCGGATTTGGAGACCCCTGCTCTATACGCACAAACAGCCTGTCATATACAGATGTTGAAAATTCATGGTAAGATTACGTTTCCAACGAAGAAGAGCAATCTGAATATTGGCTTATTTAAAAATCCAAATAACAAAAAGAGGAAGTTTGCTAATACTTCGATCCATCAAGCGTTTTCTGCCACCTTACATATTAATGCACCAGGAATTTAAAAAATTTTCCATTCTCAAAATAGCTTTCCGAGCCTGGTGCGTAAACAGCAGGAACAAGCACAACCTCAAAAATGCTATAGCCAGTACCAAAACGTACGGCGCTACTGCTCTCGCCCTACTTGGCGAACACATTGGACCAGATCGAAAGAGAGCTGTAATCTCCTGTCAGAAGTTTTATTCCAATAAAATGCGTCTAACCTTTTTCATTTAAACAACATTGAAGGTCGTCTTTGATACAAAAGACCAACAATCACTTCAAAATCGGAAAAATATTGTTTACTGTACATAACAGGTGTTCATGCGGCAAGGTCTAGTGACATTTAATTTATTCCAAACGAACCAGTCGCAGATCCAGGCCTGGAGTTTTTTGGGGCAATCAAATAGGTGGGCGCCGAGAAGGTCTTCACTTGTTTAAAATGCAGATTTTTTTGGTGGTGGTAATGGTTGGACATCACACAAAAGTGGTTGCCATTTTTCAGCGAAGGAAACGGATGTTCTTGTTGGTCGAACTATATTATGCTTCAGGGAATCACCATAGTTTGGAAGCGTCTTATATCATAAATTCACAAAGCTTTTGAAACGGTTCCAAAACGATGGGCCCTCACTTTTCATACACTGCACAGCCATGTAGAACACTGTTGGTGACCGCAATAATCTCGTGTATCTACAAGAAGTTTTTAACTGATAGCTGTACGCTGAGTTTAATATTCTGGGCTAGATCAGAAAAATCAAAATCTGAAACGTACTCCCCACCTTACAACTCAAGTCCTCCAATAAATAGTTAAATGACAATTACGTTTCAAGGCGCAACTTGTGGAGTTAATGTGGATGCCGATGTATATTTGCTGAAGCGACAATTCAGAAGCACAAAATGAATGAAAAGTATTTTCTATAATATTAGTTCCATTTCAGACAGCTCTGCTGGCTGCTGATGCCATGAAAAAGAAGCCCAGAATGGCATGATAGATTCACACTTGACCTAAAAGCATATTGCCCTTAAATACATTTGACGCCGCTAATAAAGGCAGAATTTGAAGCAAGTATTTAATGTCGTTTGATGGTGAAGAAAAAATTTTCAAGCGCCCTTAACCAAGTTATGAAAATAAGTTTACTTACGACCCTGTTCAACAGGAGCAAGACACCGCCATCACATTGTCTAATGTCTTTTAACGTGCGTTGTACATAATGTAAGCTATTTTGCTTCAGACGTACCTGTCTATGAACAAACATTTTTCTTGCAGCCAACACCGCCACAAAATTTACCAAACAAAACGTTTAAACTTTTTATCAAATTATTGTTTATCCGTTGTAATTTAGATGAACTAATTAGCAAACAAGCTAAGTATCCGCTGCGGACTTTACGTATCACAAACGATTTGTCATTTCATTATCTTAAGCCATCAATACATCACAACGCAAATGTTCACCACAACAAAAAGACTTGTGCTGTGTACTGACCCACATTGAAAGCCCAGCATTAATAAGACAGCCACCGTTTCAAAGCGAACATGGGGTCTCGGCTTTTTCCCAGTAATCATGTTACCAGGCAGCTTATCAAGAAATTGTTTACACTAAAACAGTTTCCTTCAATTTGCAGTTGTACGAGCGGTGTGAGGTGATGCTTTTCTCTAAAATATCTGTACAATACATTGTCGACCGGTAGAAGCTGCCTGTTGAGTTTGCCACAAAAGTAGGGACTCCATTCATTACAGCTCAAACGTTCTACACGCTGCACTATAATTCAATGCTATTCGATTACTTCAAAATCAGGGGATTAGTTCCGACAAAAAGGCTCGTCCACTCACTTTTTGTTGCAAAACTAGGATAAAGGTCAAGCGCGAACTCATGGATTGCACGGGCAACACACCTGAAACTTGCTTTTCGTTTGAGACATTTAGAATCTTGCGTCAGTTATGATTTTTTATACTGAATTCCATTTCAATCTACTACCTTGCCTTTCAACGCTTTGAAGCAATATACTTGAACCAAATGGAGAATCGTGCTAACGAAGAAATGGGCTGCGTTTGTGGTTACCTGAGTAAGGTTTGGTGGTTCTCACGCGCACAAGGAATGACGGAAGAGCAGTATGGTTGCTAAAGGAAAGCATTGTTCATCCTATCCGGCAATAGAGGCCGGACAGGTTTGTTTTACCTAGCCTTTAAATTCGGCAGTTCCACGAGGGGTAAATCTTTCTTTAGACTTAGAGCAGCGATTCTCCACTGATATGTCGCGAACAGCTTGTAAAAAACAAATAAATGATACTGGAATTATTTTTTTTTCTCTCAAAAAATAAGTTAAGAGAAAGGCACGCGTCAGACGCGCGCAGAATTCTCGTCGCCAGAAAAAACACTATTCGTTTGACAGAAATTTGTTTGGTTTGTATTCTGTAAAAGTGGTTATCGAGATAATGACCCTGGCAAAACGTGGTTCCCAAAAGTAACTAGTTGAGAACCCCTGGTTTAGAGTTTTAATCTCTGTTACTGCTACTATAAGCAGCAAAAAGGAGTGAATTTACACCAAGTGGCGCCATTCAACAAGATGCAATAGACAATTTGGATGGTGTAGTTGTCCCCTACTACTCCCCACATGGATCCGTTTTCCAGCTTTACTAACGTGAACACAACCCTCCTTTTAAGCAGCACAAAGAGATGTATGACCTGAAACTCGTATTCAAGTCACTATCGCATTACTTTCTCCCAGTTCAAAACTTAGACCAGGATGGAGCCATTGAAAAAACTTGCCAAAGAAACTGTTGTTCCAACAACATTGCCTGGAGCTCAGCCTTCTCACTTAAAGCAGTCTAGGTTTACCAAAAATGCACAGCATGAAATGAGCGCCATTGTCAACGATTCACAGGTTTTCCAACTATGTTAGCTGAATGGAGTTTGAATAGAAAGGTTGAAAAGAAATAAATTGATGTCCAAAATCTCTCTTTCACTTTTGGGTCACGAGTAAACTATCTTGTGCCTAATAATGAAAACAACTGCCTTTACTATCAGAGATTTTACACCTCTTTCTATAGCAAAGCGAGGCATTAATGTACAGAGCTTTCTGAGACCAGGTTAATCAAAAAAACCTAACTCTACACTGGAAACACTATATTTAAGTCAATACTTGCCTCATCACATCCGTCTTCTGTCATAGCTTCGATTGCCATTTTGACCAAAGTTGAACCTACACATGCATCACAATATGAAGAAATTTAACAATAATTCTTTTTTGCACTCTCATCTCAATTGTCAGTTTGTGTGAAAGTTAATAACTAAATTAGATTTAAAATGATAATACAGACAAAAGTTCCACATATTAATGAAAAATAATGAAGAACAAACACTGCCATAATTGCAAATTATATTTGAACACTGATTTCTTGTACGCCTAACGTTCAACCAATCAACATATGACAAAACAAACTTGAAAACAATAAACGCACCAATTAGTTGACAAAATTTTTGAACAAAAGACACATTAGAATGTAAGCGGCAGTCGTTTCAAGCTAACTTTTGAGAGTGCTCAGCTACAGGAAGTATATTAAAAAAATACTTCTTGACTTTCAATTCTTGTTTACAGACAGTTCAGTTCTCATAATTTACAAAAATTTAAGGTAATATTTAGCATAAATTCATGATGGTATGAAAATGCCAGCAAAATTTTAATTCTTGCAACAAATGCATTCCACATCCTATCATATCTGATAATACTTGTCCACATAAATGCCAGGTTGTTACTTAGAATACACAACCAGAGCAACAAATTATTATTGGAGTGTATACCACAAAACATAAGAAAAACCTCTATGCACCTATCTTCCTCCTTCGAACTGTTTCATCTACAGCTAGCATGGCAATATAACCTCGACGCGTAACCTTTTTGTGCAGGTCAAGTTTGCATACAATTGCTCCAACATATTTTGATCCATAAATTGCCTGAAAAAAAAAAGTTTAGCTTTAAGCAGTAAAAAATTACCATGCATTTCCTATGCATTTTGACAAGTGTTAAAGCAAATGGAGCAAAAGAACTTGCACTTTTTTTGCACTAATCCTATATAAATCATAGTAGAACATATACTGCTAAAAGTTCTGGTCAGTCAGCACAGGATGCAATGACACTACATCATTTGCAGGTAAAGCTCACATCCTGGTTTTTAAATCTATAATATAAATTCCCACTTGCACTATGAAATGAAGGTGGAACTACATAATACTCTTGAGAAATATCAATGCACAAGCAACTAATCATGTTGGATGTTTTGCACAGACATATTTGCTCTGTCTACAAGATGTTGAAACATGACACACATTGTAGTCACCAATGCCAAATCACAGGAGACAGAATATCATGATCACAACAGAAAAAGGCTCCTGTTATTCATCACATAAAAGCATTTTTACATGACAAGGAACTGCTATTCTTTCCAAAAAGGTGTGGTAAATGCTATCATAGGTTTAGATATTCCACAAACAAAAACATCAGCAAAATGAAATTACTCTTTCTAGCTGTATGACAATGAGTTTATCCACTACAGGTGATTCAACTGTTCAGAAAAGGAAAACAAACTCAAGTGCATTATATGAAATATTTATTTGGCTACACGCAATACTTGTTTTGCACATGATATACCACAGCTGTTTCAGAATTAATGAGAGCACTTTGAGGAACGCTTGTCACAATTCAAAGATTGTATTCTCCTTGCCATTTGCACAATTTGATACTAAACCAGAAAAACATCAATACAGGTGCATTAGTAAATGCTTTTTGGAGACCGCTTGGAGTTGCTAGTTCACCATTTTCACTAAGGCCTGGTTTAAGCTATTGGTTCAGGTGGTTTTCCAAGGCAAACCAGGACTTTTGACTTGCAAGGTTGAGTTCTCAACCAACTGTTAGATAATTTTCTGAAGGTTACATAAGAAGCGCAGTCCAGCATGTAATTAGTATTGAGTGAAAATGCCAAATTTTGGTGAAGACAATTCAGAAATTTTGTTGAGTTCGCGTCCAGGTTAATTCAAGTGGTTCACGTGAAAACAGCTCGATTGCACGTGGCTTTGTGCAGGAATTTCTCCGGTTTGGTAAGTGATACAGACCTGGT
>JGI24022J15233_10001628_pt1 | contig 19308 bp, 10 predicted proteins | sample Ectturendosymbi2_FD_15233 | JGI IMG/M metagenome (IMG submission 15233) | reverse complement strand
AAAAAAGTGATACAGTACCATGAATTGAAACGTGCAACCACAACTGCCAAAAAGAAAGTAGCAAAAGTGAGAGTCGAACCAAAAACCTTCGCCATATCAAGCCTCAAACATTCACCTAGGCTAGAAGGCCGGTGGCAATTGTTTTACAAACAGAGCGTTTTATGGCAGCCGCATCTGTAGAAACTACTTGTTTTTCGAATACGGTTGTATTTTGTAAATATGCGTCCCGCTACAGTGTTTTCAGTGGCCCGCGAAAGAATTCAAGAAGTCTTCAAATTAGAAATCTGTTGAAACGCGTGTGAGGGTACATTTGTCTCAATGAATTGCTTGCACTGGATAAAGTACATTTGAACAAAAACAATGAACAGTACCTTTTCTGTTCAATATTACTTTTTTTGCTTTATTCATTTATTTTACAATCAAATTAGAAAGTACGGCATCCGATGCGGCACCTGACCGGATAACCTGTGTTTAAAGTACCCTGGCCGTCGTTGTATTGAAGAGTACATTTAGCGCAATGAACAAACTACTGCCAAATAAATCTGTCAATATTTATCCGCTAAATACGGCCTTCTCCAAGTGGCCCCCGAGCTAACTTAATTGCTCATCCCTGCAATAGATAATTTTAATTAGAACAAGCACAACATCTTTTGATAAAAATGTATAATACTAACGGTGTTAGAGATTGTTGAGAGCTTCTAAAAATTAGTCGGCAAAGATAGATTTCCCATTTTTTGCAATAACAATGCACTCGATATTTGGAAACACATACATACACGTGTTTGAGTACATTTTGTGCGAAGAAACAAGTCAAATCTAACAACAGAAACGAATGGCAGACGAAACACTGAACGATGTTCTCCGACTTGCTACCACTGACACTGATATTGATAAAGGAATGGTATTGTAAGGGAAGCCTCGACCACAGGCATTCCACTAATAGAGATTTGTATTAAACTGCTGTTTACTATTGTGCAATAATTTCAATGACGCACTCACTTCCCTTTTCAGTTTTAATATATTGTGAATCTGTTGTTTTATACATCATTTTATTGGAAGTGGCCCACAAGTTTTGACGTCTTTGCAAAATGGTCCGTAGGTCAAAAGTAGTTGGCCCACGCTGTCTTAGTAGAATAAGCACATATTTTCAGCAACTTAATAGGCACGAACAAGTAGTACCGATAACTGAGCTAAAATAAAATTCTCTTCATTTTCGCTGTCCTGTTTCTGGGTTTCTCAGCTTCAAATTTACAATGCTGTGGCTATGATGCATTGTAAGAAGTCATTCACTTCACTTCTTGAGGCTCGAGTGTCACGTTTGGTGATAATCGAATCAAAATATCGAAACAGAATGGATGTGAGACGAGACATTCACCTAGATTTGTTCAAAACCAAGCCTAACATATCAAAGCTTATAGGAGAATGTTGCTAGGAGCACAAATCTCACTAAACCTNAAATGAGTCCGTTTAGGAAAAAACTGTGCAAATTTTAGCATGAATAAAAGAATTGTGGAGCATAAAACTGGGATAGACTTAACAGCTTCATCAACACTAAAAAAGCCTTCAAAAATAATTGTGCATTTCGTTCACGTGAAGCCCCATCTGTTGTCTTATTCGTTGTTTACAGTATTTGGGGGTCCACAAAAAACAAATATATGACTTAGGGGTCCGCGCGATGAAAAAGTGTGAGAAACGCTGGCCTATGTGCTCTTCTTATCGACTTTGCAGCAAATGCGATTGTGACGTAATAAGATTCACGAGGCAATTACCATATTTAAGTTGGGTTGAGAACTTGAGGCAGTGGGACGGCTCCAGTGTTGCAGTACGTCACACGAACTTTAAGAACCGGTTTCTTGAGCGCAACTTTGTGATAATGAAAGCACCACACTTGTGAAAAACAGCACGATTTGGGTGCTTTGGACTTCACAAGTGGCTACTACAAAATAGCCGTAATAGTGTTAAAACTCGCCGTAACAGTATTCACTAGCCTGACTTCTAGGACAATATGACCGGATTGACTTTTTTTAGTTATTTCAAAACAAACTTCGGACTATGACCGAAAACAACTCAGCCCACTGGGCGAAGAACGTGTAACCTACGCCGGAAGAACGTAATTATGTTTTTCCTTATTAGGAGGCACGAAAAGCACCGGCTTAACGCAAACCACAAAAACAAATTTCTGACCAATATCGTGAGATTAAGATGTTTTGATTTGCGCAGATATTATTCGAACAAGTTGGTGATTTGTAGCCTTTTTTCGCTTTAAATTGTTAAAAGGTTTTTTCTTGAGTGATTTAACAGATTTTCTTTTAATTCTTCCGCAATACCAGTGGTGGCAAAGTACAGCCTTGATTATCTCACGTGATAATCAAGCACATGGTTTGAAAAAAAATGCAATCGCTGTCGCACCACAAATGTTTTTGAAATTTTTAACCTTTCATGAGGGACGAAACGGATTTCACATGAATAGCTTTAATATGCTGAAAATTTCCAAACTTTAAGCAATTTTATAGAATTCAACATAAAGCTTGAAATGGCTTGTAACGTGTGGCTGAGCCCCAATGGTACAGTTTAGAAAATGAGGCGGGAAAACGTGGTACCAAATTTCATACCCTTTGCTTTGGCATAGGAAGGTATTTGTTAATTTCTTTCCATGAAAGGTTCATGAGCAATACCTATTCCTAATTATACAGCTTATTATCAATGGATTTAATAAGACGTTTGACAAATGTTTACTGCAATCTTCATTTCTAATATTGATGGTTGTTTGCGAGATTTGGACAACACGAAAGTTGGCGGCCAAAAGTTGACGTCAACCAAAAGTTGCCCATTCGTGTTAGTTGACCATTTTTGACCATTCGTGTCAGTTGACTGTTTTGACCATTCATGTTGGCCATTCGTGTTGACCAAAGTTGACCATTCGTGTGGTCAATCAAAAGTTGACCATTCGTGTTGGTGAAATATGGCTTATACAATGATTTTACCTCATTGCAATTATTACTTTTTTCTTCTGTTTATATTTTTGAATCTGTATGGTTTTTCGCTGGTCTTGCACCATCCAATCAGTGGGGTAATCGTGGAAGGATCGCGCCACTCTTACGAATGGCGATCCGCAATCTTTTGGTGTAGCACAAAATGATGCGCGTTTTGTTAAGTTTTTCATTACAAGTTATCAGCACCGCCAACTTGCGTGCTGGGAAGCTTTTGCCAAACTCAAAGCGGCATTCTTCTGTATCTGATATTACAACATTGGTTTTAACAAGGCAGATATTATACCTGGAACTAGAAATTACCTGAACATTAGCAGCGGCACTAACATAAAGTATGGTTTCCAGCTTGCAACATCAACAGCAACATGCTTTGCATTGCTTCAACATATCCAGTAGTTTGTTATTAGTTTTTGCGTTACGAGCATCCAGGTGCATCTTTGAAATTTTATCATGTTAAAATTTTTTCTTTATGTGTACCAGACTTACTGAAACTGACGATTTTATCCGACGATTGTTGGAAATCTACAAGACTGTAAAGACATTAGACGAGGTATGGATCAAATTCTGCTGCAAAATATTTTATGTCGAATGTGGCTAATAACAAAAACAACTGTCATTTTACTTAAAAAAAGTTAAGTGATGATGAATACGTCCAGTGCAGTGTATCACATGTGTGACGGCAGAAACTTCAAATACTTTAACTGCTTTTTTTATGGCACAATAAAAATTAACCACTGCTCAGTGCTTTATTTACCATATCCGCTTGGAGGTATAAAAAAGTATCCGCCACAGATTTTCTGCAGAGTGCCTTTTTCACCTGTGGTGTGCAAGCCACCGTCTGGCCGTGACAGTGCTAGTGATAATTTCAAAGATGGGTTTCAAAGCCCAAGGATGATTCGTGCGAACTCCAAAATACGTGCTTTGAAACTATTTTCCTCAACAGGAAGAAAACATTTAAGCAAGAAATCTAGATTTTCATCGTTCATTTCACACCAACTTATAGGAGAATTGAAGACCTAAAAGGTTTCAAAGTTTAGGAATTCTTTATAACATTAATGTTTGCCATGACCACTCATGAAGGCAGCAAAGAAATTCACTTTCTTGTTTCTTTGCGGTGAAACCAGATCTGTATGCAATAGTTGCACGTATCGCTGCATATCCGCTGAAAATTCTACATCTTTTTTACAGAATTTGGAAATAGGACTTTTTCGCACTGACTACATGTTTGATTTCGATCCAAACAATTGCACCAACACCATAAAGCATATTGAATCCAATACAATCTGTCCCAATTACGTTGCGATGGGCACCAAGAAGATGGCTGAACTTTATAGATACGTGTTAAGGAAGGCAGGCATGGATGAACACCTCGCTAAGCTTCCAGACGACAACGCGGCTAAAGGCCTAGCTAAGATTTTCGCTCGGGCATGGGAAATGTACGGTAGCAGAGAGGCGGTCTTACTCGTCCTCTATGACGAAGCTGATCGATATGGTTTCGACGAACGATTGTTGGAGTACGAAGTTCTTAGTCAAAATCCGCTCATACGAACTGTGCGAAAGACATTGAAGGAAATGACCGCTTGTGCCAAGTTGGACAGCAAACGCAGGCTGTTTGTGTGAGTTGTTTAATTCTGTCCAAAGTTGTGCATGCACCAATCTCCTGCGCGGATACTTACCTCGCAATTGCTTCCGTTGTGCTGCACGTTTAATTCGGATTAGCTTGCATGAAAGATTGCTTTTGTTGCATCACTTTCTTCTTCCAACTTACCCAACTGCTTACGAGCAAAAGTTTCTAATAAATATGGAACATAAAGTGTTGAACCACAGCCGGTGACCTAGTGGGAAGTGCGTCCGTTTCGGTGCTGGAAGGTTTGAAGTTTGCCTCCCGGCCGGGTCTTACCAAGACCTTGATAGCCTTCTTACCAGGATCACGGTGTGTGGAATAACTGCGGGAACCATTCCAGATCAGGGGACTCCAAACGCTTTTGTCAGTGAGCCACATAAGCTGCTACACACCAATTCTAGAGCGCGACATCTTACAGAATATGATTGCTTCGGGATACGTTAAATTCTACCAAATCAAGAAATGCTTAAATATATTATTTTTTCATTATTGACAAGATGTCTTTGCGGCCGGATGAAATGGCCTCGTCGGCCGGATGTGGCCAGCAGGCCGTAGTTTGGAGACCGCTAATCTAGACAAGAGACACCTTCAGCCGCCAATTGTCAATAAATGAATCTGTCGCATTACATGCGATCTAACAACAAAAATTTGTTGTTTGAGGTTATCAATTTTTTGATTTTATGGAAAACGTTTGGATATTGAGTGTTTTGACACTTCTGCCTTGGGTCGGCATCAAGTAAAATAGCCAGTACCGGATTTCTTGTCCTACAGTCGCCCATATAAGCTATGGAAAACCCACACCCCCCTTTTCAATCCCACTTCGTTCATTAATTCAATAAATAATATGGATTATATGACTGCATATTACCTATGGACTGTTTTTTTCGTGAGACATTTCGGTCATTTGTCTCACAGTTTTATTAAAACTCGCCGTAACAACGTTTGTTAGCCTATATCAACGGTGCACAACCTGCGGCCTTCGATAATGAAATTTGCAGCCGTCCACATGTAATTTGGAACATAGGATTTGGCGGCGGTGCTGGCGTATATTGAAGCAAAACAAACGAAAGGCAAGAAAATCAATCGACACGATGCGTGGCAATCTGGATGGTGATGTCGTAAAGAATTATAGAATGAATGCACAATTTATGTTTGAATGTGTTCTGTGTTGGTTGGCACTGGGCAGTATATCATATATTTGACTCGAACTCATTGGCGGCCGCACGTCATATAAATCAAAGTAATGCGGCCGGCAATAGCGAAAAGGTTGTACACCCCTGGCCTATATTTTCAGACATTCTGGCCGAAATGACTTAATTTTTTTCGGTCATTTCAAAAGTATTTCGGTCAATGATCGAAACAAAACAGCCTATGGTCTAGATCTGGAAAGAAGCAAAAGCATGATTTGAATTCTACGCAGTGATATGTGTGTGAGTACACCAAACAGCTCGTGGTAGCAATGCCATTGGCCTGTAGCTCAATTATTGAGTACAATGAGGCTATCGGTAATTAAGCATTGTTATAAAGTTTGGCGAGTTTTTGAACAAGACTTCTGCTTAGCAAAAATGTTAGAATATAAGCGTAAATCAATGGAATTTAATAACATACTAGACCATTGATGTGGTCAGATCGACTCAAATGCCTGTGTGGCGAATTGCTTGACATAACGTTGACCTCAGATGAAATTTTATCCGTCAACTGTCTTGTAAAGACAAATTCTACTAATTGCCAGTAACTTTAGTTGTAGCAGGTGCATGGCTTCATTGACTATTGTTCCGTCCAATGCCACAGTCATAAGGTTGCATGAGTTTCAATGCTTCACTCCTCGGATCCTCTTTTGAAAGCTGTCATAATTTTTCAAAGGAGAAGTCATCAAAGCATGGCTTATAAGCTACTGCTCTCTTTCCGATTTCGAACTATCAACTATGACAAGAACGCAGCTAATGTGAAATTCATCCCTTACACTGAGTATGGGCTGATCTGCGTGTCTTTCACCAAGTGGAAATTTCCTAGACGAAGGCTGATGATATTCATCAGATCCATCTGTAAATGTAATGAGACTGTTGCAGAGAGAAACCGCATGCCCATATCCGCTTTAGCACTCTGCAGGCATAGATGTAAAAGCAGGCAAATTTTGGGGGGTGCGAAGGACTTTTGTCCGAATTCTCCCAAACTTGCCCAAAAAAAAACGTCAAATAAAAGTGACCTCCAAAAGAAAAAAAAGCTCTTCATGTCAATTCGGGGCCATTTTTTCAAATCAAAGCATGTCGGGCGTCATTTTTGCTCAGATTTTCATGGAGTTTGTGAAGGTTCTTAGAGATTTTGCCCGGATTTTATGGGATATTTTTTAAATTTAACAGCTTCTTCTTAGACTACCTTGTAGTTGATAAAGTTTGGGTTCTTTTTTGGAAATTTGTATCGCCAAAAACCGAATGATGTAATAATTTTCATAAAGTTCTTCCCTAAGCTCCAGCCCAGAAAGCCTACAAGGGAAACCGGCCCTCGCTATAACTTCATGATATTTTGCAGCGGTAGCGACGAAGTGGCTGTTGTGTACTACCGTGCTGGCTCCTCCCCGGAACACTACACGTCAGAAGAAGTATTTAGAATTTTTTGCATTTACCTGGTTACTGTTAACAGTAGTGTTCGTGGTTTCGTTACTGTTACAGCGAAAACGCTTTTGGTGAAGCCATTGTTTTTATTACAAATGATAGAAAAACATCGGTTACAAATGCTTATAGAAAGGCCCAATTAACTATCAACTGTTCTTCCTAAAACACTGCAAAATGAAGTGATCTCCAACAAACAACTGCTATATATAANTTTTAGAGAAACAGAACATGCGACATTTTGCGAGCATATTGAAACTAATTGAAGGTACAATAAGTTTGAATTTACTATTTTCCAGCATGGGCGTAAATCTCTTTTTGTGACTGGTTTGATAAACTGAAGAATCGATCTACAGCGTTCGTGAACTGTATAGTATGCTTCAAGGTTTGAAAAAACGTTTTACTCATATGTATTAGTGAACTGTTCACTGGCTGTTTGAGGGGTTAGATGCATAACTCGCACTATCTGATACCAAAGGGTACAGTATTCAGCATTTGGCGTGTATAACGTTTTTATATTCATTCTTGTCAAATGATGTTCATCGAAAGCAATTTGAATATTTGTGAAGATGTGGGAAACAAGACTTGCGATTGAAATGAGCCGCTCAGTGAAATGCGGAAGTGTGGCACATCAGCTTGTTGGAACAAAAAAGGTGCAAGAAGTTTTAACGCGCCCTGGGCAAGTGGAAAGATTTGTTGGAAAAACAACAGCTGAAAAGATTCGAAGAACATTCGTTGCACTTCACGCGCTTGATTTGGTTGGTGTGATTTGCTTTTTCAGATAGGAGTCTTTTTGTGGTTTCATTCTGGATTATCTTTCGCGAGTACGCTTGATATACGCTCTTGCGCAAATACTAGTATAGCATTTGTTTCCAAGCAGTTTTCTGCTGGCTTTCGTGAAATATTTAGAGACAAGTAAGCGTTAAGCAGTGGGATTTAAGGCAAGAAGCAAGTTTCAGGCTTCGATCTGCCGCCAACTGCCGTCACCCAAAAGCAAATTAAAAGAAGATGGGATCTTCTAAGCTTGAATTTTTTTGTTAAAGGAATGTTGATTTTGCCCATATATACGATTTAGTCACGTGATGTAAAGTGAGACCATTTCCAGATGTTAGTGAAGAAATGCAGTTTAGGAAAAAAACAAGAAACTTTCCATTATTTTCTAAAGGATCGACGTTTGTTGGCTTTCTGCTGTGATGCTAAGTTTACGAAATTCTTTTGCACACTGCTAGAAGATTCCCTGTAGCTTGCTAAATGAAATAAAACTGCTGCAAAGCGCACGCAAAGCAGCACCATTTGTTGGGTTTGCTGAAACTCCCCCCCCACATGGAAAACTTGAAGTATACGTGCAATGGGTTGTGCTTTGTAAAGCGTGCTCTTGTGACTAGCAAATATCGTTCTAAATATTTTAGTTAACCTGCATGTTTATCTTTGCATTGCAGACCGAAAAGGGCAACGCTGCTTTACAAAATGCTTTAACTAATCCTTGTAATTACGTTCTGAAGCCACAAAGAGAAGGATCTGGTCAGTAACTGTTTGCGGTAAAATTAAAGTTGATGATATTAATCACGAATTCGTTGATTATTTTCTACGAACATTATGAGATCCCTATTTCTCGTTTTCTTACTACGAAAATAAAGAGAGGGCCAAAGCTGGAAAATAATCACATTTACAGAAAGAACGTCATAATAGATCATAAATTGCGTTTCTCGGAATCATCAGTTATTCTTCGTGATGACTAAATTGCCAAAAGATGTGCTTCTATTTTAAAAATTTCTTTTGTTTTGTTAATTTATAGTTTTTCACAATGCACATCACAAAGACAAGCTGCAGTTATCCGTTGGTGCTTTTTGAAAAAGTCAGATCAGTGTTTAGATTACGTAATAAAAAAAGTGGAGATCAATTGTTGGAAAACGCCAGGAGAGAGTTTCAAATAATGATTGCAGATCAAAATGTTTTAAGCAGTGAATAAAACTGACATTTTCTACATTTCTTCGCTGCAGAAAAATATTCTCATGTTTTCATTACGCGGCAGTGTTGCCAAGTAAGAATTGACGTTAACTCAAAACAGCTTGCAACGACAAAATACAAAAGAATAACAAAAAGACGAATTACCGCGATAGAATAACCAAAATACTTTTACTTTTAGAGCAAATACTTTTAGACTGCTGCTTGAGATGTATTTTTGTCGTGTTTCTAAGTACTTCAAACGTTTTTTCAATTGGAACAATCTGCAGAAGTTAATTCAGTGAAGTTGAACATCACTGTTAATTCGGTTAAGTTGATTGCACATACGAATTCTCTGGTTTTACTGATGAGGCTGAAACAATGTTGTTTGGAGGTTGATTGAATAATATTTCTTAAATCTTTCTTTACTTCAACATATCTACTTTAACCTAAAAATCAAGCTGACGTGAGGATTTTGTACCTGAAAATATAAGAGAAAAGGGATGATATCAGATCATTTTTCAATGCTGAAATGTAGGAAAGTTTACTCTTAAACTTTTGACCCAGGCTGTATGGTTGCCAAGCCACAGGTCAATGGCAAAAACGCTTTTTGCGCATAACATGTGACAAATGGAAGTGTTCTGTTTATTTTAGCTAGGCTAATAACGCAACACTTCTGAAAGTTGCTGTAGTGCTATTACTGGTTGTTTACCGCTATCTTTCATATATTTGGAGAACACTTTTCCAGATAGTAACCTCTTCAATCAAGACATATTGGATACTCTGAAGGAGATTGGCGTTGACAAGCGTCGATGTTGTTACATCTTGATGGATAAAATTCGACCTAAGGCAACGCGAAATTATATTGTTGCTCCTGGCAAAGCAACACCTGCACGAGTTCTGGGCGAGCCAGGAATATACGGCGGTTTTCTTGCGTATGTTTTTCTGGCAAAGTTTCAATCGGTAAAAAAGCGATGCAAAAGTTTTATGGAAACGTTCGGTGAAAGTAACAAGTGAATCTTCATGAATTTAAGTGCTTTTACTTATAGGTGCAAGAGCAGGCAATTTTCAGGGATGCAAAGGATATTTTCCCCAAACTTCCCTAAATTTGCCCGAAACACGTCTATGCGACAAACTTTCTCCATATAATTTTCTGTACCTGTTGATGCATTAGATTTTTCCCTAACAAGTTGACATAGACTTTAAAATAGAAGGTTTGGTACTCGAAATTTGGTTCTTATGTATCCAACTGAAAAATGTACTATAGGCTGTGTAAGAATATAGTCAGAAGCCAGCTGGCTGGGTACCCTTGATCGTCTGCCTGACAGTTCTGACGTTTGGCACTCCATTCACATTCCAGCTGTTGCTGTCAACAAGAAACCTCATGCCCAGATGAGTATAGGCCTATAGCTGTTTCCTTCACCGAAGGCACACATGGTATGTGCGGCATGTATCATATATCATTGTATTTATATTATGACTATGCCATGAGCCTCACAACATTGTCTGTGCAACTGCATGCATATGCAACAAACTGTATAGTAAATGTGTTCATGCAAACACTGTAATTAAAATTAAAATCAAAAGCTTGTCTGTGCTTGCCAGGAATGGACTTTACTAAAATGAGGTTGGTGCCGTGTAGCATACTTGATTAGTGCCGTGCCGTGTAGCATACTTGATTTGTGTCAGCTACTCACCAACTCTCACAAACTAAAACACGAAGTTTCTAGAAGCAGTTTGTTGATTTTACATCAATTTAATGCGTTTTCTCTGACACAAGAAACTTCAATTTATACATTCAATAAAAAGCAAGTATGAATTCATCAATATTGGTAAAAAATGTCAAAACCTTTTTGCCCAAATTTTTTGATTTTGCCCAAATTTTTGACAAATCAAGATTTTTTGGGGAGTGTTTACACATCCTGCTGCCCCAGCACGTATACCACTGGTTTAACTTATAAATTTGCATGAATTTTGATTTGGTAGCGAAATTTCGAAATTTAGTTCAGATATAAAAAAGTCACTTTATTACTTGGCGATACAACCACGGCCGGATTTAGCGAGGACAAACTGGGTACCTGCCCAGAGGCCTTCACAAACTGGGAGCCTCCATAGAAATGAGCCGTGAGCCCCCAGCTTGGTTTATCATATTTACCGTATTTCTCTGACCATTAAGCGCACCGGATTATAAGGCGCACCATTAAAAACTGAATGCCAGCTATTCTTAAGGCACATTAGTGAAGCAAAACTCAGATGGCATTGGAGTGAGTTTAATCGGACAGATTAAACTCCCTTGGATCACCGCACATACCAGGGAGTTGACCCTGTCACACATGCCTAATCCGCTAGACACAAATAGAATAAAATAAAAGTGGTGCGCAGGTTTGATTCGATGTGCGCCAATGTAGTCAGAAGCGTCGTGCAGTAATATCTGTGGTATGTGCTAGGGCAGCTAGGTACTCTATACGCAGCTCATTGTAATTGTTGTTGGTTTATTACGTAACACGATGGTCTGTTTACAATAAAATCGTATCTAACAATTGAATAAATAGCACCATTTACCACATAAAATTGGTTCTAGATGAGAAAGCACAACCAGATCCATACATTAGGCGCACCACATTATAAGGTACACTTTCAATTTTTGAGAAAATTAAAGAATTTCAATTGCGCCTTATGGTCAAAAAATACGGTAAATAATCATAAAAATAGTTAATAACAATAGTATTGGGTAACAAAGAAAAGTTTGCATTAATTGAAATTATTGCGATTTTTTCTTTTTTTACTGACGGAAAACTACAACCAACAGTATTTGGGCAAATGTGAACTTTGCGGGTCCCTAATGAAAAACATAAAAAACTAAGTTTAATGTACGACTTTACTTATGATTACACATTTACAGATAACTGATGATAGCGTTTCCTTGACTTTGAATAACATTTTCTTGATGTACTGAGCGTCTCCACACAAAGGCTGCCCAGGTCTCTCCATGTGTCGAAATCCGGCCTTGGATATAACTGCACGATTCTTTCAAAATAAAAAAGTTCTTTTAACCGCAGGAATGGCAACACGTTCTTCATGAACTCAGCAATTGGCCACATGTTCCGGGTAAAGAAGGAGGAGCTTATTGACAACAATGCATATCTTAAAATGAGCCTCAGTTATCCATTGCTTACGGAGGAATGATGCGACATTCGGCTTGGTTGGGCTTTTTCCTGGACTCTTCTCAAACACCGTAGAAGTCGCATGAAATCATCTGCAATGCTTTGCATAGTGTTTTATCCAGGACTTCAATCATGCTATACAGCAATTAACGTGTATCGATCTTGCGAAACTGCTCTTGCCATCTNCTGTATATTTACTGCTTGGGGCGAAGTGTATTTGACTGCATCGAATACCCGAATACTGCATCGAATACCCGAAGCAGTATTTATCGAATATGAGGAACTTGCGGTGAAATATTATCACAATCCGTCGAGCATTTTATATTTGATTACACGCCATTGCCTGCAACAAATATTTCTTTTACCAATCGAAATACCAGCTGCAGATATTGTTCGGGTGACCACAAAAACTTGTGAAATGTTGTTTTTACTTCAAAATCCATTTAGGCATATAGGACCATTAGAGTTGTGGGAGATAGTTGCATCTTGCGTGACACTGAAAACGTCTGAAGAAAGTTAACTAAAAATCTACTTCGAGTTCTGAGCAATGTTTCCTCTCATTATTATTTACGTTGTGGAAAATAAGCCTCTGAAAATAAAATAAGCCTCCTGACTTGGTCCAGGGCATTTGTAAACGATCTACGATAAAGTTAAGGGTACGTGAAATCGAAGCTGTGTTTGTTGAATTTATACAAACTCATAGCGTTGAACATTGAAGTAAAACATTGAAAATCTGCCTATAAGCTGAAGTTTCAAAAATTGCTTTCTGCCAAATTCCTTGATTGATCATTTCAATACCTGAGGTCGTCCAGGGCAAAAACACCTTTGCAGGCCTGGATTGTCAAACTTATACGTTTTTGTGTATGTTCGTAGTAAGTACTTCATCAAAATAACTCGTGCATTTTCCGCCTTTGCAAATAGAAATAGTTTTTGCTGCAGACTAGCACAGTGGGGTGTTCTGATACTGTATGTTCAACCGAAGTAAGCAAATTACACTCAAGTCGAAAATAATGGACGCTGCTTTCACAACCCATTTCAGAGGTAGGCAACGGGATCAAAAAATCGTTTAGCCGCTTACAGTAGCCAAACTAGAGGCAATGTAAGGACAACATTACACAAAATTATACCCACGCCCATTGCAGTAATAATTGCAAAGCCTAAGAAGTAGGAGTCATTTGCTATCCCTGAATATTTGAATGTCTCACTTCGTTCAACAAAAATTAGATTCGTAGGTCTAAATGAGTCATTCTCAGCTTGGGCGATGTCGAATGACAAGGGGGTGAACAAATCGAAGGGGCGATATGCGGGCAAAACTATAAATGCGGCGAAAACGCTGAATGTTCGTTTGATTAACTTCAACAGAATCCAATTATAATACACTCACGCACGTTTAACACATTATTTGATCACTACTTCACGCTATTTACTTGGTCACAGTTTTTGCATTTCTACGTAAGTTTTACTCTATTTATTGTGTTGTTATATATGTCATCTCCCAACATTTTTCATTTTACACTTCTACGTTTTTTCTGTGGCATGCTGTCACACATTTCCTAGAACGTGATGGGCAGTTTTGCGTTTGTCTATGTACGTCATACTGCTCATTGTTTCTTGTTATTGGTGAGTTGCATGTTATATGTGGTTAAAAACTTTGCCCTGAGGACGTTTACTTGAATAGGTGGGTGAAACGTCGGCAAAATAATAAAATATGCCAGAAGATCGAATTTATCTGCTTGATTTGCAACCTAGTGGCAAATGGTACGCAGCAGCATGAGTAGCAAAAAGAACAGTGCACACTCAACTTCCTTGTTTCTTGCTAACCTCAGTATACCGTTACAATTAATTAATTGAGTGCGGTGCCAAAGCGGTTAAACTTTACTGCGGATATTCCACGTGCTTGGGTTTAATTTGGCGATGTCACAATGACTTCAAATTCTAAGTTTTGCAATGCGATAGTTTGGCTTGACTATAATGACTATAACACTACAGACCCCTTTTTCCACAAATATTAGCTGAGACTGTATTAGTGCTGTTGGGATATACACAATCGTTCAGTGAAGAACCTCTGTGAAGAAAAAAAGATCCCAATGAAGAATATACGGCAATGCGCGACAGATGATCCACCGGCTATGCTTAGGAAGCATCGAGGAGTCATAGCACTTATGAAAGGAGAAATTCCTGGACTTCTTGCTATTCATTGCTTAATTCATAAGCAGCATTTGGTTGCCTGGCATCTCAGTGCTCAACTGCATCACTCCCGGAAGCATGTTGATAAGATGCGTCAATCAGAAAGCTCATGCTCTCAAAGATAGACTGTTCCGCTCAAATAGCTGTAAAAATGACGACAATTTTGAACATCTTTTACTGCATATCGCAGTACATTGGCTTTCAAACAGTGCTTGAATGAGNCGTTTTCATGTCTTTAATGATTCACTTGATGAACTCCTCATTGGCATTGGCGATCAACTGGCTGAAACAGTGAAGCCTTTGAAAATGATATCGCTTATCTCGCTGATATTTTTCAAGCCAATGAATGAATTATACAAGAAATGTCATGGAGAAATGATTACTCTTGTCAGATCAAAGAGTGTGGTCACCTCTTTCATTGAAAAGCTTTCCTTCTACAAACAAAATCTTGGTCGAAATATTTTATTCCAGTGTCCAAATCTCAGTTAAAATGCTGTTGCCGAAAAGGATGAAACAATGTTTGTATTTAGAAACCGTCGTGGAAGATATGTAAATGCGAATTTCAGATCTTATTGACCTTCATGTTCCAAGCTGGATACTTAACCCATTTTCTGCAGAACCTGCTAACATAGAAGTTTTAACTCAAAAACCAGTTCTTCAACTTCTAAAGCGACGATAAATCCAAAATGGTCTTCAAAGAAGAGCGATACGATTTACTTTGTTGCTAGGTAGCTGAGAGATATCAAACGCTTCTGGAAGAAAGCGAGGGTGTGGTTCTATGATCATTCCCAACATCATATTTGCTTGAAAAAGGGTTTTCAGATGTGACCTCATGCTCCCAAAGCAAAAAAATTTCTTATCTAGATAATGGTAATGGTTTATTATTTCATATGACTCAGTTAATAAGCAGAAGCAATACAAAAAGCCATCGCACACTAGGTAAACCAACCGTCAGTAAACATTAGAGCAAATGAAACTATAATGGCATAATAGCTGATCAGTTCAAACAAAGAGTGGTACTGTATCATATAGGATTGCTGAATGACCATGGCGGTCATCTAGTCAACCAACCCTGTTTATCACTTTTTGAAAAGTGTTGAAACACAATATTTGGAGATCAAATAAGCACAGTTAGGAAAACAAAACAAACAAACACGAGTACGGTGAAGAAAATGTACAAATGAAAGTTCATGCCTATGTACACAGATGAGTAGACTGAAATTGATTGAAGGAATTTGTTGTGGTTAAGAATCTGTTTGAACAAAATATAAAAAGAAAAAAGTAACAAAACTAATTAATGAGGTACAAAAGAAAAACAAAGCAAAACAGAAAAAACTGGAGTGTACTTTCATTCCGGAAATAATGTGATATGCACAGGAAAGAAAAAAGGCAAAAAAGAAAATATACATTCAAGTAAACACAATTACAATATACGAGAACTAACGGTATTTTGCTCTAGATAAGTAAAATGTTGCTAGAGTTCATAATTGTGTATCTTTTTCATGTAGGAAGTGTTTCTTAAGTTTCCATTTAAAAGTAAGAGTGGTTGAAGATTTAATATCGTCTGGTATTGAAGACCACACTTTTGGGCCAACAAATGTAAGGAAACATTTTCCTGAGGAAGAGTTAACTCTAGGTAGAAACAGGTTGTTAGAGGTTGATAGTCTTGTGGAATGGGAATGAATTGAGCTGATTGGAATAAAATAATCATCAAAATGGTTTGGAAGCAGTTTGTTGTAACAAGAGTGCATGAATCTACCTACTTATAAAGTATATAATTTGGTAAGGCATAAGATGTGTAAGTGCTGGCAAGGTTCTGCTAGAGATTCCGTTTTAGTTGGTCTTATTAGTTTCATAGCTTTATTTTGGAGCTTAATGAGAGGCTGAATGGTTGCATTTGAAGCACGTCCCCAATTGAGGATTGAGTAATTAAGGTAGCGGTGGCTTAATGAGTTATAGACAATTTTCAATACAGATTGTGTTGTACAATGTTTAAGTTTGGATAGAACTCCACAAGCTCTTGATAGCTGAGTTTTTACCTTTTGTATATGTTTCCAGCTTAAAGTATTGTCAAGAAGAACATCTGGGTATATCAGGTTATCTTTGGGGGCAATGCTATGGTTATTTCTAATAATTTTGAAGGAAGTAGGATTGTGTTTTTGAGAATTCAACAGCATAAATTAATATCATCAGCAAATAAAGTAGTATGAAAATAGGAAGCTTTTGTGATATCGTTAATGTAAATAAGGAAAAGCAAAGGTGAAATAACACTACCCTGAGAGACTCCGCAAGATATCTTTTTGTAAGAAGATTAAATGTCCCAAGTGTAGTGCACTGCATCAAATGCAAAAAAATTGAGAATAGTTTATGGGAAACACCTATTATACCATTGTGATGAAGTTTATCAAGTAAAACGTCATGGTCACAGCAGTCAAATTCTTTTGATAAGTTTAGAAATAAGGAACATGTTATAAATTTATTATCTACATTTTTGAGCAGTTCATCACAAATAGTTGTTTTGGCTAATTCTGTTGAGTTATTTTCTCTACAACCGTGTTGTCTTTCATCAATTAGATTGTTTTCTGTCAAATAAGAATATACTCTGTGGTAAAGAACTTTTTCAAATAACTTTGACAATACTGGGAGAACAGAGATTGGTCTATAATCAGATGAGGAACTTGGCTTATGAACTTTTGGAATTGGAGTGATGTGGTCAATTTTCCTGGAGTCCGGGAATTCACCAATAATCATGCATTTGTTCAAGAAATTGGACAACTATTCTGACACACTGCAACCTGATATTTTCAAGACTTTGGATGGAATGTCATTGAGAGAACTATTAGATTTCATTTTAAGGTTTTTGATGAGAAGTTGGATTTCATATGCATCAGTAGGAGCTAGAAATAATGAACTCTTTGAATTCATATGTTTGAAAAAATGTCTGTAGGTGGTAGGGGATGGCTTTATTTTTGCAGAAAGGGATGTATCAGCTTCTGAAAAGAAATTGTTCAATTCGTCACATTGTTTTTGACATTTGGAGTCTTCAAAAAGCTCCTTATTTTGTTGAGATTTGTTTTTGATTGATATTATTTCATTGACAAGTTTCGATGCTTTTTTATATCATGATTGCATTTTTGAAATGCTTGCTTATAATAATGTTGCTTGGAGATTTCTTTCAAGTGGGTAAGTTTATCTGTGTAAGTTTTGTATTGTCTAATGATATTTGGGTTGTTAGTAGTTAACTTCTTTCTCTAGAGGGTATTCATTTTTGAAATGGAAGTTAAAATACCTTTTAATGAGCCATGGTTTGATAAAGGAACGTTGCTCTTTTCTGGAATCGACGGAATTACCGACTTACCTTACTATAATGTCTCCTAATATTGCCAAGCTTTTTGAAGGTCAGCAAGCACAGCCGCCGCACTGAGCACATGGTTCTTATACATGTTTTCATTTCTTTAATTAAGATATTTTTAAAAACTACCTTGCGTCTGCTTTGTTTAATTTGACGTAGGGGGAATAGCGGCATGTCCAGAACAAAATCAGCCAATAAGACAAACGTTTGAGAAGCACTTCCCTAGATGTTGTTGGCATTTGATCGATTAAACATGCGTGGTTCGAGAACTGTGGAGCTGGACGATGGCTGGATACTCTTTTGCTTAGGGGTTGAGTCAACACATTTTTTGCAGTCAGGTATGGTCAAGCTCGTCAGTCCACTGCTGACAGGCTGGGTTGATGACTGAAGCCCACTGGAAAGAATAGTGTACAAGTTGATATTGAAGTTGATGGACCGTTCCCTGTCTTTGATATGAGTATAAGGCTCAAATTCAAGTGCACTATACCCGGAATCCATGCAGGAATGTAGTGATGCCCTGAGAAGATTTAGAAGCTATCAAATCCACGATCCTTACAGGAGACTTCAGTGCACACGTTGGAAATCACGCTGGAATGTGAAAGAGGCGTGATTGGTCAGCATTGGTAATTCTAACTTAAATGAAAACGGGAGGCCCCTGCTGCAACGGTGTTGTAGCAACGTACTGCGCATCATGAACGCTTTCTTCCAACACAGGGAAATAAACAAGCGCACCAGGTACACAGATCCACTGGGTCAACGACCACGCCTCAGATTTTTGTATTGTTTAAACTAAAATAGTTGCAGAACTGTCAGCCAATCACGACTTGGTTGTCTGCAAGCTACGTATGGAAAAAGAAACAGGGCCTTGCACGGACGTGCAAGACTAGAGGTCCTACCGAATGAAGTGGGAGGATCTGGTGGGCAAGGATGCAAAAATAAACCTTTGCAGACAGCGTATCGTTCTTGTTCTGAGAGCTCCCAGAATGCACAGTGGACACAAAAGAGAAGTGGTGGCTGTTCAATGTTCAATCAGCTGTAATTTCATCCGCTGGGCAGTTATGTGAGCAGAAAAAAAGTTTAAAATGCAGTCTTGGAAGAATTTCGGACCTAAACTAGATTCCTACCACTGGCAATCCAACAAAGTATTCTGACAAACCACCCGGCTTTTCCGAGGTTAAAGATCCAACACTGCACGTTCAAACAAAGACTAAAACGGCATTTTACTCAGCATTGAGGGATCACTCTTTGCATGTTTCATAACTCTTTGAACCCAGTCACTATCATTACCATCAGGCACACCATTCTATTTGAATAAGATGCAGGTGTAGTGGTGTTACTGTAGCAGTTGTAAACCATAGCAATAACTTTATCTTAACTGCTGGACTGATATTCATCTAATTTTGAAAGTGGATAAATTGCTGAACTTGGTATCTAACTG
>JGI24022J15233_10001627_pt1 | contig 19309 bp, 12 predicted proteins | sample Ectturendosymbi2_FD_15233 | JGI IMG/M metagenome (IMG submission 15233) | reverse complement strand
GATCGGACTGATGATTTTCAAAAATTTTGCGGATCAGGACTGGATCGGATTCAATTTTATCGGATCAGGACTGGACTCGGACTGAAAAATTTCTCAGCCTCACATGTCTGCAGGGCATCCTTGCTGGATCATGTGGGAAGACTGAAGTAGGTCATAAGCAGTGTTGCCACTGCTAGGGTTTTTTGACGAGATCTGGGGTTTTTCTGTTTTATCTGGGGTTCTGGATTTTTTATNAAAAATCTGTTTTTTTTACTCTGGTCAAGTTTTAGAAGTGTATGCTGTATTACTGTATTTTCCATTCAAGAATACAGTTGTTTCACAGGTGTAATAGCCTATGAGTACATGCAGTCAGTAGCCAGACAGACGTCGGACGAGTAGGGCTAGGCGTAACGAAATTGTTTGAAATATAATGGTTTACAGATTAAGCACTGACGAGGCATAGGCCAGAACTCTAATCTATTGCTGATATGTCAAGGGCTGCTTGTGCATTATTTTCGAATGCTTTTTTTCGTTTGAAGATGCTGTGGTTGAGAACCCATTCATTGTTTTACAGGCGCATGATTGTGACATGAATGTAAAATTTTGAATGTTACATTAGTAGTCAAATATTGCAATGAATGCAATGGTTATTGGTTAGGATGAAAAGATAATGTAAGACCTTGAATGTATCATGCACATGTTTCAATTTGTGCATTTAAGTGAAAGTGAAGGAAAACATTAACAGATTATTTCAGAAAAGATCTAACTAGCCTTTTTTATGTTACTTCATACATTTGATTTGCTGCTAGCCTACTTGTAAATTGTCAGTATGTTTAAAAATAGACTTGAACTTGTTCTAAATATGATGCAAATAATACATATTACCTTAATTTTTATGTGCATGTACCGGCAGCGTGCATTTGAAGTTCAGTTTTGACTTTTTTTAAACCTTTTGTATGCCTGGGATTGTTTATTTTCTGTTTTTTTTCAAGGTGAATTCTGAGGTTTTTCTTCATAACAGAGTGGCAACACTGGCCATAAGCGGTTCGTAAGCTGTAACCGGACTCGGCTGATTTAACTTAAACTTTGGTCGCTTTGCAGGTTCAATTCATTGTGCGCTTTACTTTGCAATTCATCTCACTACTTTTATGAGTGCAAATGATTGATAAGAAATCAGAAGTTTTCAGCTACCTACTGTATTTTTAAAAAGCCAGAGGTGAATTTTTTGCTAGAAGCCATGCTATTTCTTTAAACAAAGGGCTTTTTAGTACATCTTGGCATTTGTGTTAATTCAAATGTGTGCATGTTAGAAAGAACAAATGATTGAGAAAGGTAATCGTAATGGACTATGTGTTTTGCGTTCTTTGCATGGTTTGCCCAGACAGAGCTGTTAGCTGGAATTGCCAAAATGGCAACAGGCAAAGCATGCAACCACCAGTGCAAAACACTTGGTCGATTGGGACAGGACGAGGACTGTGTCTAAATCATAAAATGCTTGGACACTGAAATGTAGTTTTCCAAACAGCCATTTTTTATTCCAGTCGTAAGCAATAATAAAAGGTCGCCAAGCATTACAGTAATACCAGCAACTGCCTTTCCAGAATTTATATTATTATTACCGTAATTGTGAGTCACATTTCTGTTAGTAACTGTATTCTGAATCGTGGAGTTGAAGCAGTATCATTTTTACAACAGTTCCCCAGCCCTGCTTCCAACTGCTTCGGTTTTCTGTGAGCCTGGTTGTCTTCTAAATGCTTACACTTTTTTTGTAAGTTCCCCTGTGCAGTATTGTTTCGTTCCCCTTTTCAGCTATCCTGACTGCCACGTGGCCTATTGTTGTGATCAGAAAGCCCGAGCAGCAAGTGCGCAAAGCTTTACACTGTGGCAGCAACCAACAATAGAGATCACCTGATGAGATCACTCTTTTATTGCATGTTCGCCCACATATATATAGGTGTTATTCTTTATGCACATCCCATTCGTGGTGAATCGCACATTCAACGCAACGCCAACTGGGAGTTTGCAACAACATCCTTTTCTTTTTACAACGAACCACACCAATCGCACGTTCTTTTTGTGAAGTGTGCACTTGGCACGACCTTCACATCCTGGTCACAGCACCATTTTGTTGCAATCGGAAAGCCCAAGCAGCAAGTGCGCAAAGCTTTGCACTGTGGCAGCAAGCAACAATAAAGATCACTCTTTTATTGCTTGTTCGTGCCGAATATATATGGGTGTTATTCTTTGCGCACATCCCATTCGTGGTGAATGGCACGTTCAACGCAACGCCAACTGAGAGGTTGCAACACCATGATGAAAACACAGCTCTGTGAAATGTCATTTGAAACTCCTGAGGCCTATAAAAAACGCTGCTAAAATATCTCTTAGAAGCTCACTGATAGTGTGCACGTCTACATCTAACCAAATCTGATTTTTGCTTCTGAAAGACTAAAATAAACAAATCAAACAAAATTTCTGACCTAAACCCTAAGTCTATACCTAACCCTAATCGAAAACCCTAACTTTAAACCAGGGCACTAGAGCTGGAACTCATATTTCAGGCTCTGGCTCCAGCTCTGAGCAACTGCAGTTAAAATTTTAGCTCCAACTACAATATCTAAAAGTTTTTGGCTCTGGTTCCAAAATGATTTGGTCCTTTGAAAACTGAAAACATTCCATTAATTGTGCAACCCACTTGACCAAAGAACTAGGGCTGTGGAACTGGAACCCAAATTTTAGACTTTAGCTCCACCATCTAAAAGTAGAAGTTGGGCTCCAACTTTTACTCTTAGATGGTGAAACTGAAAGTTGGGCCCAACTTTTACAACTCCTAAGTTGGGCCCAACTAAAACTTTAAAGTTGGGCTCCAGCCATCCAAAATAGCTTAGGCTCTGGCTTCATAGCCCTGCCATAAATCCTAACTCTAAACCTGAACTCGTGTGTGGTTTTTAAAGCTATTTAACAAACTACATGAAAAACGCTTACAAAAAAAGGTTGTGAAAACGTAAAATATGTTGTTATAACATCAAAAGTGACATATGTGTCAGTAAAGCCAAACCAATTATGGTTAGAGCTGAACCGATGACCATTCGCATAACAGGAATAGAGAATAGAGATTTTCTGCTCAACCACATTCACTGCACTGCTGTTTGATCAAAAAAATAATCAAAATGCCTCAGCGAAAAAAAACAGCTTTAAAGACTAACAATAAAGCTGTGTCTGCTTTTCAAAATTTGTTAAGAATGTACATCAGTAACAGTCCCAAAACCTTCACGTGTGTGAGAACATCAACAATGTATTCTGCACTATAAAAAAAAAACAACATGTGACCTGAACCAACAACCCCTTGCACAGCAGCACTAGTCACATCCCACTCTACCATGTTGACAGTGGTGCGAATGTCTCCAACTAAGTTTTACATCTGGCACAAAACCGGTACGGTTTTCTGACCAGATACAGGTTTCTAGTCCTTCGAAAGCGAAAACCAGATATGGTTGTTAGACACTATCTTTTTCTAAACTTTCCATGTGATGTGGAAGGTACTAATATCCAACGTGAAAAGCCCTCATTTGCCACTCGTGATACACATACTACAGGCCGAGGACCACTGCTTTAGACCTTGCTCAGTATTGTATTTGTTTCAGGTTGGTCGTGAGCATATATTTGAAGGTTAAGTGTAAGTTTGGGCTGATCATTCAGAGCCAATTTCTGAAGAGTATTTTTTAGTTTGTTTCTATGCTGTTGATTCAAGTGAATGATTTGATAACATAAATGACTAAGCCGAGATCATCCAAAAGGTAAATCACCATAGCTTAGCCTTTAACCAGTTCTGTAGTTGATGTTGTTGCTTGCCATGCACTGGCCAGTGTTTTGAATTTGAAGAAGTTCTTGTATTCTAACTGTATTTTTCAATTAATGAAAAAAAATTACTTTGGAATTTACAGTATTTTTAATGCTAAGCAGGCTAGGTTAAATAGAAGTATCTTTTGTAGGAGATACGACATGATGGGAGTCTTCAGAGCTGAATTCAAATTACCACAATTTTATAGTTTTAAGAATAAATGCAAATGGTCCTTTTGCCATTATTTGAAACTCTCATATCTTTTTCATATCAGCTCAAAATTGCACTGCTGTATGTTCACAACATATGTCTTCTTCTTTATTCAAAAAAGAAGTCATTGCCAGAAGACAAAGAAGTATATTGAGATTAGTGTGAACATGGTTTTAAATATTACCCTTTTTTAAGGATATAGGGGTATCTAACTGGAAAACCACCTAGTTGTTTTCAGTATCCTGGTAGCAACATTGCCAGGTTTATTCTTTGTTTGAAGCAGGTTCTTGTACTACTGGATATGTAATTGTGTCTATATAGTCCAGCTTTGCATCCAGGATTGTAGTATTCATACTTCGTAAACAGATACAGCATTTTAAGTTAAATATATCAATAATAAATTAGTTTTGCTAGCATGAAACATAAGCTTAGTTATGCTATTAACTTATTTTTGGCAGACAATCAATGTTGAATTCAGTGTACAAGCGTATGTGTAGGGTGACCATGCATTCTAGTTATTCTGACAAGTCCCAGTCACTTTCTTGCTATGCCTAGAAAACCAGACCAGCTGCATGCAATACCAAAAACGTTTGGGCAGTAAGGAATGTGGATAATTGCAGAATTAAGCTTGTAAGTTATGTTGAAGACAATGATGGATATGGAAAATTCCCATTTTCTAAAGGAAGTGTTACTCTTCACTTAATCTTTTAGAAAAATTTTGTCAGATATCAAACAAATTTACAGGAACTTGTTCTAATGTAAGCCACACTCAAAATAGTACGACCTTAACACATCCTGCTTTGTAACAGTAAAATTATGGTCACCTTATGCAGGACACAGTCATTGTTAACATTTCCAAAGTAAGGTTGACTGATTGGTGGGTTAAATGGATGTGAAATATAGCCTCAGTACCCAACATCAAATTAATCCATGGCAGTGAAACTATCAATTTGGATTCTGAGCACATTGCTTTTTGATGTTGTCAGTAGGGATGCATATAATGGAATATCCCTATGGATTCGAATCCAAAATTCAGGGTTTTTCCAAATATTTAGATTCGAAATAACTTTGGATTAAATAAACATGAAAAATTGCAAAGTTGGCGAAACAAATAATTTCAATAAATGTTGTATTGACACTATTTGTGCTCAGTAAGAGAAAGAAGGAAACACTCAACAAGCTCATAGCATTGTGTAGTGATGTAACAAGCTAATTAACAGGTTGTGTGATTGCTCATCTGTGTTATAAACCTCTGCACGATCAGTTCATTTTGCTCCTAACAAGTTATTCTGGAACTGGATTTGAATAAGATTCCGGAATATTCCAGAATCTCTAAGTGTTTCGTAATGCACATCCCTGGTTGCCAGCCACCTTGAAATAAATGAAGATTGTTTTGTTGTGGCTATGTCTCAGCCTATTTTTTTACTTTGGCCAAGGCTAAGTGTGCTGAAGATTTTTTGCATACACAAGCGCATTACTAAATGCATGTCTGAGAATTTAGATAAGACAAACTTGTATTGCAAAATGCAGCTCATATGAAGCTTCTTGCAAGTCAAACACTTGTAAAAAAAACAATGTTTAACTACCATATTAAATTTGGGCCTGTGCTTGACATTTATTATGCGTAAAATTGAAACATAGTCCATTTTGTAGGGCTTACAAATCAGTAAAGATCTGGCTGCTGATGGTAGAGAGTGAAAACCAATCTGGAAGATTGCAGCATGTTATACAAACAGCAACCTACAATTTAGTTGTTAATTGTATAGAATCTTGAACCTTCCTTGAATCTTGAACTGTTTAGGCATCTGTGCACTTTTGTGGCCAGCAAATTACTTGTGTTGTCTCCAGGTTGTGTTACAATTATATATACCAGAAAGTACGCTGGTTAAGCTGACATGAAACATCTCATGCGAAATATTCATAGGTTCAACAAGGGGGTTAGGTGCTCAAATCATCCATTACATAAAGTAATTTGATTAAGACGAAGTAGAGGTAGGCGCATCAGAACATGACATTTTTAGTTATTAAGCTAATGTTTGGTGATGTGTATTTCTGCAGGCATGCTACAGCACAGAAACAGTTGAAAGATGAAGAATATATCTCAGAAGATGAAATAAATCGAGTGAGGAGTCCATTGAAGTGGAATTCTTGAATTCTTTGCGCAACATAGGGATAAAGTGAAATTGTAACCAGCTGAACCTAACCACAAGTTGTCAAACTGCTACTGTGCTTTCGTGATTTATCTGTTAGCTTGTTACATGCTGTTTGGCGTTGAAGACAATTTGGCGGCAGTCAAAAATAAAAGAAAGAACCTGTGTTTTTCAATGTGAAACAAGTTATAGCATGCAGTTTGTTGCCACACACTAACTTAGCAGTTTGCATATACAGACATTGAGTGAAAATTTGAAGCACGCATGATAGTTTGCTATTTTATATATTTTTATAGAAACCTAAATGCTAGAATTTCAGACATACTTCTCTGGTTTTGTACAAGTTTTAATTTTTTCGTAAAAACTGCGTAAAAGATTCCGCATTTACAGTAGCAATACCTAAATCAGAAAATGGGTGTGATTTCTAGATAAGTATTGTTGTATTCTGCAGGAAAGCGAAGATTTCTTTTATGATGACATTGACCAGTTCTATCGAAAAAAAGAGAGAGATAGTGAAGAATATGAAGATTCTAACTATAGTAATATAAGTGACAACGACGAGGTATGCCTGAAGGACCGTGCTTTTTATGATATTTTCCAGCGGTGATTTTTGAACGCTTTTCGATGTCTCTCGTGCATCTCGTTTTGCACGAGTCTTCCACAAACTTGATTCACAATTAAAATCGCAAAGCTTCTTCAACAACAACCTTCTAGGATTTTATAAGAAATGCATGGCTGCTTGACGCATTAAGATGCTTGTAGTGTTCTCGAAGTTATTTCTTCAAGTGAGACCGTTCTCTATAACCAAGGCTGTGGAACCGGAATTCAAATTTCAGGCTGCAGTTCCAACATCTAGAAGTTTCTGGCTCCGCCTCCAGAATGACTTGGTCCATTGAAAACTGAAAACCATTGCATTATTTGTACAACTCGCTTGCTCCTCAAACTAGAGCTGTGGAACCAGATCCCAACTTTCAGGCTCCAGCTCCGCTTTCGAAAAGTTTTTGGCTCCAACTCCACCCATCCAAAATTGCTCGGGCTCCGATTCCACAGCACTGTCTACCAGGGTTGATTGATTTAAATCAAGCAATAAAAATCATGATTTAAATCAGGGTTGGGAAACCTGCGGCCCGCTTGAAAATTTGATATGGCCAGCATCAGAATTTTCGTTACCCAAGTTAGAATACAACATCGCGTCAAAACTTAGTTCCGTGATAAGCAGTTACTTAGATAGCAAGTCAAGAGAAGTCACTCTTCCTCATAGACAAAGGTAGACATTTAGGATAAAATCAATTGATTTGCAGCCCGCCAGCGACAGTAAACAATTCACGCGGCCCGTGATAGTAAATAGGTCCCACCCCTGATTTAAATCAAGCAATAAAAATAAAAAAAATCATGTCGTTCCAAAGCTCTTTGTGTGATGTCTATGACACATTTAATAGTTTTAATTCATGAAACAGGTGTATTATTATTAGGTTTTTAACATTTTATGCATGTATGCCATGAGTATCAATGAAATTACTAAACTAGCAATTTCAGTATTGGCATTTCAAAAAATATTTCATTTCATACACCGGTACTGGTGTTGTGAACTTGATTCCATTAAGGCAGAGGTGACGAACATGCGGCCCGCGAAGCATTCAGGCGAGACCAGCAGTCTTGTGCTGCTGGTCTCGCCTGAACAATTTTTTTCGTTTTTTAACAGGTTTCATAGTTATGACTAGAAAGTTGTGAGGCCCGCTTACTAAGCGGTAACTGACAAAGTGGCCCGCGATAGCAAATAGGTTTGTCACCCCTGCATTAAGGAATATTGCGTAAGTGCAAAAAAGTTTGAATGAAAGTTCAGCTATTTCTAGTCAGGGTTGATCGATTTAAATCATGTCATTCAAATCTGTGATAAAACACCAAGTAAAAAATCATATGCAGTTTAGAAGCTCTCTGTGATTTGCGTGACACATCTAATTGGTATTCTAATTGGTATCACTTATTATTAAAGAAGACAGACTTCTTATACAACACAAGTTATGAAAGCAACTGAAGTTTTATTGAGGTCACAGATTCTATGTCAATTAACTGCAAAAAATGATATGTGGACTGAAATCACCGACATGTTCAGACTCGGAAGTCAGAACTATCAGAATGCCACAAGTTAGGAAGTGTAGGCTGGCATAAAGTAAGCCTGTAGCCAGGTTTTGAGATTTGGAGGGCAATATAAAGTGTTAGGGGGGCAAGATATTTGTTTTTATTACGATATGTTTAAAACAAATTGCTCTAAGAAATTTAGGGACACTGCCACTGAATGCCCCCATGGCTACGGGCCTGGCATAAAATAAAAGTTACATCTAAATTCCAGAAAATATGTAGGCTATTGACTGTAGAAATAATATTTCCAGAACATATTTTTGGTTCAAATTCATAATAACACATATTATAGGTTTTTACCATTTTATGCATGTAAGTTATACTTTTGCAGAAGCTGAACTAGTGAAAACTGCATTACAATGGCCAATTTTAACAATAGACTTCGCGCTAAACAGGCTGGCAAGCTTGTATTTTTGTAAAAGCTTCTTGAAACGAACTCTTAAAAATTACAAGTGTTAGATGGCAACCCCCTGCACCTTAAATCATACAAATTGTAAAAATCTGATATAAATAAAAAAAATCATGATTTTTGTCAACCGTGCTGTCTACAACGCTGGTCGACAAAAGTGTATACTGTATCCAAATCATGTGATGCGCTCGGCAGCAGCAATAAGGTAGATTCACGTTCATTTATCTGTTTAAGTCAATTTTGTGGCCCGCGTTTTCGCTTATGTGTGTTCGAAAGAACTCACGGGTGATTTAACTAGCTTCCTGCAGGAAGAAGTATTGTCCATTGACGATTCTGATGATGAAAGCGACTCGCATATGATTGACTCCGCTGATGAGGACGATGAAGATAATGGTAGGTGTGAACGTTTTTGTCGCGCAATTTGAATTTCAGCGCATAATGTTCTATTAAATCACTGGATTCTATTTGAATAAGATTTCAGGACTGAGGATGCGTAGTGTTACGTGAAATCGATTTCCTCTTTTAAAAACTGAGCTGAATGATTTAACTTTGTCGCCTTTGTGAAGACTAGAGTTACCTGAATAATTTGTCTAGTCATCCTTACGTAAATGCTCTGTTCGTGAAACACTGTCGTCGCAAGCCCGACTATAGTTTCTACGTCAGATTTTTATGTCACTACTATACATACCACANTTGAACGTCGTACATCTTGTTTCAGACATACCCAGCAGCAAAGCCTGGGGCAGGAAGAAGTCCGCATATTATGGAGCAGAAAGTTTGGAAGGCTTGCAAGGTATTGTTCGAACAACTTACTGTTTATACTCTGGTATCTGTCGGACATGCAGTTGTTGCGCGAATATTTTTTTGTTTGAGCAACGTGTGTTTCTCGTATTCTTAAACGAAATCATCTCTTTCGCGCTGTCGATGAGCAGCTGTGTTGTTGAATTTGACGTTCTAGATTTAAGAAGAAACAAACTCATTTCTGCTTGTGTCAGTATAAATGCACTGTACATCGAAGATTGGTTTTCAATCAATACGTTGGTTTTCTCAGGTTTTGACCGAGATGCCGTCCAAGACGAAGAAGAAGAAGAAGCGCTCAAAATCCAGCGAAGGTTGGCCGAAGAGATCGATGAAGATCAACTGGCAGCTTTTCCTGTAAGTTGGCTGCGATTATCTTGAACGTCTTTTGAAACCGTAAACCTGTTTGGTTCATTTGGCAGTATGATATAGTATGAAATATACGTGCTATTGACGTGATAAGGAGGTTAATGTCTTGCTTTTGACTTTATCATAATAAATTCCTGAGCTTTGTTCAGCCAGAAGAAATTACGGTTGTGTTTTTCGCTTTCTTTGTTGCTTAATGATTTGCTAGAGTGTTTGTAAGGTGCACGTAATGAAAACTCTTTATCTGTGTCCTCGCTTGTGCATGTTAAAAATGTTGAAAATGCAATACTAATTCATGTTTCGTCGGCTTTACAGTCTAGATTTTATTTACTTGGGTGGAAAGCAGTAGAGTACAACTTGCTGCTAAGAGTTCTTTTTATGATTGTTAATAGTTTGAACTGCGAGACGCGTGATTAGGGTAAGACCTTCACGTAGTGGCAGACTTTTCTAAAGCTTCGATCAAAAGCAATGCTACCTCTGACTTGTCTAAATTGTCCTCTTTGTTTTTAATTCTGATTTAAAAATCTTGTCTGCATTTGCCTCGGTGCAGCAAGTTTTAAGTGACGCAATCAAGCCATTTCAAGCAAAGCAATTTGTGCAAAAGTGGTTCATCTACACAGTGCCTTTCTTTATAACAAAATGTGATATACTCGTTATCACAATTGACCCACTGCTGTTCTTGAAACGTGTTTTGATATATACAACAATTTAAATATCACTTTGGTCCTGTATTAATACTGTGCAGACTATAACTTCTTTGCTGAAATCATTGTTGTTCCTCTGTTTTTTTTGCAAGTTGCAGCGCAGCTAGTTCGGTGCAGATCTGTTGTTTTCATTTGAATTTCCAACTACTTGAGATAGTATCTTTAAACAATGGTTTTTAAATCTTGTTTGAAATATTCAATGTTTTGCGAATATCACTAGCGTTGTATACTCGCCTCGAACGATTTTTTTACCTGGTATATGGTAGTGTTAACAGCCGTATATCGACTGTCGGTGCACGCGCCTCATTTCTGACGTGGTACATGGGTATTTCCCATACATGCTTGATCGGAGCTCTAATTCAAGGTGAATGTGTCACTTCAACTATTTGACCCTGCAATACAATCGGGGATGTAAGCAGTGTATTGGTGAAGTTGAAAGCTGAAAACCTTTTAATGAAGACTAAATGAAGACATTTATTGTTTACATTTCACATATTATCCAGTTTACTGTAGCAACGAGTGATCCTGGTCATGTCCTTGAAACGAAATAAATTCATTGTTAAATCGATCTCCATCCTGTCGCTTTTCTGAGCGCCAGGAAGATTACAAAAACGTTTCGTGAGTGAAATTGCTTTGTTGCATCTGGTTTTTTTTCAGGTAACGGCCAATGCTTCTCAATGGAGATTAGAAAATGACTCTGCAAATCAAGCGGTGATTACTGATGTGAGTAATTTGTCAACGCAAGCTCAGTGGAAATTGTTAAAGAAAGAATCACCAGAACTGAAGGAATTAATTAAAGATTTTAAGGTGCGTAGGTGTTTGGATTGCTTTGTCAATGCGATGATGAAGTGCTACGGATGTAGCTGCTTTCGTTTTTTCATTTGGCTTTCCTGTACGCTGTCAATAGAAGCAGTCTTTTCTTTTTTATAATCGAAATGGTCATCCCAAGTAACTGGTAACACTCCACATGGAGTACAAAGAGAGTATAATGAAACTTTCTACGTTAAACCTAGATTTCACGCAGTCGCATATTTCCTTCAAAGCAAACAAGTTTCCTAACGTGATTTTCTTGCTGTGAAGCTTCGTCGTCAAAACGTTTTGTTGCGATGCTCTAACGCAGTGGTTGGCATCCCAACCGGGCTGCCATTTACAATGCCCAGGGATGCCGTGGGTTAATACGTTATTCAATATATCTTTAAAAAACATTTTCAAAACGTCATTTAATCTTAAAACAAATTGCTGTGGTTCGCCACTGGGTGCCGCAAATTTATTTCTTGCCTGTTGGGCGTCGCAAGCCTAAAAAGGTTGGGAAACATTGCTCTAACGTATGACAGTGCATTTCTTTGAAGCACGTGTCGGTGTGGGTAGCTGCTATACAAGCGGTGTTGGTTGGTCAGTCTGCATCGTCAGATCACCATTGTTGCAGGAAAAGTCTGCTGTGCTCCAGGCCGAACTTCAACCTCTGATGGAACTTGCCAGACATAACAGGATACACCAGAATGGTGAAGAATATGTGAAGACAAGATACAAACTCTACGTGACGTACTTGCTTAACATATCTTTCTACATGGCTCTGAAAATGAAAAAGATCCCGGTGCATAACCATCCTGTTGTCAAAAGACTTGCTGAGTACAGAACAGTAAGAGCAGTTGATTTGAAGATGGTGAATGCTTGTTAACGTTGAGCTTATGCTTTGATGGATAACCACCCAGCGCACTCTCTGAAATTAGTTTCGTCCATGCGCTGTGGTTCTGCTTCTTGGTGATCGTGGATTAATCTTTATGGTATCCGCTTGAGACATATTCTATATGCAATAAGCTGACACAGAAATGTGAGTTAAGCAATTTTACAAGAGCTTACTATTGGTTGAAAAAAATCTGCATTTGGTAACAAACAAAATTTCCTTTAACTACAATCAAGATTCTGCGTATAATAATTTCTTAAGCTCAAAAATCTTGCAACCTAATCAACTTAAAAATTTTGTATTTTTGCGGATCCAGCTTCGAAAGATATTGCTTTAAATTGAAGTCAATGAACTGACTCAGCAAGAACTTTTGGGTCATTGCGGTTTTTATTTGCTGCTGTCATTCGAAATGATGTTCGGGCACTTGGAATCAAACTCGGCGCAGACCAGCTTATTGCTGAGCTGAGTTTTGCTAAAAAATATTGTTTCGTACATTTTCATGCCCGCTTTTTCTCTGGGGAGGATCGCGGGTGCAGCAGCCCTGGGAGGACTCGGAATACAGTGCCTTTCAGCAATCTCATATGGTTCTAAATCTTGTCTCAGTTGATCAATAAACTCCGCCCTGTTGATGAACAGCTGCAGCCTGAAATTCATCAGCTTTTGTTTCAAGATATCGACAGTAGTGAAAGGTTGGTTGAAAGCTATCAGATATGCTTACTTAGTCCAAATTGATCCAAAATACTTCAAAATTTGTATAAATAAAAAAAAATACATCTTTTTCAATCTTTCGACTTTCTTCGGCGTATTGAACCTGCAGTTGTTGATAACCTACGTTTGTTTTTCCATCATTGCTGGCAAGCTCTCTGTCTTGTGTCATCTCAGGCCAATGAGTGGTGATTTTTTATTTTCTACGATTACCTCATTCGTTTGTGTCAATGGTGATCGCGTCATGATTATGCAGGGGGGAATCGTTAAGTGGCGTTCCTGCAAAACCGCAGTGGAACGGAGCTGATGATGAGGAAAGTCATGATGACGAAAACTGCGGCAGAGATGGCGGTGATGAAGACGAGAAGGTGGCAAGTGATGCGACACCCGCAGCGAAGGTGATTTGTTTGAGCCGAAGGTGCACCGATGCATAATATTAGTGTGTTTTTTTTAGTCGTATCGGTCGCGCCTGTATCTAATCGTTAGAAGCTCTGTCCAATTTGAATGGCGCGTTTGATTTTATGAACAGACAGGAGTGGAAAACAGTATGACGTTTAAAATGCATCATTAGACCTTGTGAATCTCACACAGTTATTTAATTTAAAGAGAATGCCTTCACTGATTGATATACTTATGGTTAAAATTGCTTGATCGTTATGCAACTATTTTCTTGTTAATTCAAACACGTCTCTCAACTTTGAGGTAGTTGCTTATGGAGAAATGATTTGCACTTTGTTTTCTGTCGTGACTGAGCAATTCTGATAAAATATGTTTTTATTTTTAATGGTTCGTGTTTTCAGTTATTTGCAGAGCACAAAGAGTTTCAACTCAAATCTGCATTGAATTTATGTCCTGGTTTGATCATGTTTTATTTCTGCAAATTCCTAAAAAAAAATCGAAAAAAATTTCAAAGATTGAACAGAAGGTTCATCCAAACGAGACACCGCAGATGTTGAAATCTGTAGAAGCTTTTAGCCTGGCCCTGATCTCGTCGATGGTTTGTGCGAATTATACGCACAAGTTCATGGAAGGAGGTCACCGCGTTTTTTGCCACCGTTACTTTCATGACGTCGTCGCATGATGCGCTACTTCTATGACGATGGGTTGCTGACGACGTATTTTTACGAACGCAGGCTTCGCGAGAAGAAGCGATCAACTACTATACAGCTCTTCAAGACAAACTAAAGCGTCTTGCGGAAAAAGAAAGTGAAAAGTACGTGAAACCTGCCGCTTTCGGTTGCCCTTAACGTTTTTTGTTGCACTTGAAAGCAGAACCTTGTTGTCCGGTAGTTGCCTGCCTTGCTGTTCTCACTACCCATCAATGTCGTCGTGACCAGGACGCATTCAACTCCCGAACCCTCACCTTGCATAGGCTTTTCTTTTCTATTCCTGTAAAAGTGTTGACTAATTCGTTTCTAAACTTCTGTTGTTGAAACAGCATTGTCAGGCAACACATCCAAAAAGATAAGTCTGGTTGCCACGTTGTTCAACATTTCTGTCACAAAGCCTGGTACCAAATATTGTTTTAAAATGGTGATAAACCCGTCGTATTGTAGAGGAAATCGTCAGACCCACGCGCGCCGATACGTTCCTTTCACCCGCAACAATACGGTTGCTCTGCGTTTCAAGTTCTTTTTTTTTTCGCTGACATAGAACTACGACAGGAAAATGAACAGATTTTATCAGGAAAAAACAAGAATGGAGAATTAACGATTTTACGGTAAAATGCTCAGCTGCGCATTCAAGAGAATCTTCATGGCACTTGCAACATGTCGACCGAACGCGAGTTGATGTTGCAGTGAACTGATGTGCGTTATAACGCGTCGCTTTTATCGGCAGAAAACATGGCTCTAACGAATCTGTTGAAGACAACGAAAGGCGGGCCATAAACTACACGGTAAGATGAATACTGGCCGCGTAGTTCGTCTGACGTCGTGGCGTGCTAATTTGAATGCCGAGATGCCTTTGCGTTTGGGGATCCGTAAGGATTGTCGTCATGACATGATGTGTGCAATCGCGATGTTTTTATTGCTGGTATGTGTTGTATTTCATGCTGTAGGACTTGGCCGTGACAGCAATCGATTGAAACGCAGCACACGTCATGCCTAAGCGTTCCACTTGTCGCGGCAAGTCCGATCAAGTGTGACGCATCACATTGTTACGTGTTTATTAGATGAGCAAAAACGAGGGCCTGAAAGCGAAAAAGCGCAAGATCGACCGAAATCCACGCGTGAAACACAAAGAACGCTACCGGAAAGCGTTGGTGAAGCGAAAGAGCCAAGTGCGTCCGTACAGACCGGAGTTGCAGAAGTACTCCGGGGAAGCGTCGGGAATCCGAGCTGGCGTGATTAGGGGCGTACGTATCAAGTAAAGTTGGTTCGCGGTTGGATGCTGCTTGCTTGCGAATGGTTGTAAGGCCAGGGCGATAGTTGAATCGGATTGGATAACATTGCTACCTCTACGGGTGCCTGGTATATAGAGTGGAATGGAAAGGCAGTCAAACATCTTGTCGATCAATGAAGAACATCTGCAGCTGCATTTAGTGATGAAACAAGTACTATTTTTCAGTTCGCAGTGTTGTTTCGAAGCTCACGTTGGTAAGCGGATTTTGTTTGTGAGCACTGGTCAAGATTTTTGTCGTACTGTTTATGCGGAAAAAAAGAAAACTGTCGTTTTTCTAAACGGCAGTGGAAACCATATCTGCCTGGAGTTTAACGGGTAGATTTGATGCTTGATGCGATTAGTTCCTGGTACTTCAAGACAGGCGTGTTGCCAGAAATTTTGATGGGGAGAACCAGCAATAACTGAGTCTCAGCAGTTTAACATTTAACCCGTTAAGGACCGCGAGAGCCCAAAACCTTGTCTTTTGAGGCAATTTCGGCCACAATCCCCCACCCGATTGCGCTAGGGAGTCGATGAAAACATGAAATGCGGATTTTTGTGCACGTTCTGATAAACAAAAAAGACCTCTGCCTTTCCCTCGCCACAATGTCAGGTAAAATTTCAAATGCAAAGGTACCTCTGCCCATGCTTTTAAAGCATCATCCATAAAATGTTTACTTGTTTGGAGTTTTTTCGAGCAAGCGCTTGCTGATTTAAACCGGGAAATAAAAAGGTTGTCTTTCAATGAGTTGGCAAGTTTTAACAGTTTAAAGTTTGCTTTCGGTGTAATTGATGAAAGTTCTAACTTCTTTTATAGTAGACTGTTCATAGTTCGGACTCTGAAATCCGGACAAGACTTTTTTTATCATGCCGGCAAGTTAATCAAGGCCGTTGTTGAACACGTTAAGACTCCACATATTTGTAATTGAACCATCACAATACACATTTAATCATTACAATTGAATATCGATAATGAATGTTAAAACAAGCGAAAGTTTTAAATTAAATTGCTTCTTAGCCAGCATTGATAATATGTATGGCACCGCCATATTCCCCCATTGTGTTTTAGAATTGTAGAAAATCTACTCGTATTTCATATTAGGCTGACACTAGCAAAGGGTGGATTTTATTCATAGCACGCCGGAGTTGTCAGAAAGGAATTGTTGCGATGGTCGTGAAATGAAGCTTGCGTCACCATTAGATGGGATGCGGTTGCTGCGGAAAGCATTGCGCCTTGTTTTAACTAGCGGTTTTCATTACAAGTGGTTGGATACAAGTTTGTATCTTATAGTCACCAACAGGGGAGTCAAAACGGGCACTTTCCCCTCCTGGAACTTGGAACTAACACCAAAAATTTCTATCCTGTAAAGCCCGAAGTCAGCAACTTCCGATTAATTGATTTAATTCCTGCAGTAACAGTTTTTTTGACGATATGACGCTCACACTGCGCAAGATTCACTTCACTATTCTAGTGCAATGCAGTGATGAGCTTGCAATTCATTCATTTCCCTGCAGAGCAGGGTTGCCATACGTCCGGATGTCCTGTACATATCCGGAATCTTGGTGTTAAAGTTTGTGTCCGGAAATAATTTTTTTAAATTCTCTGATGTCCGCAATTTTGACAGGTTTAGATAAGGTTCGACTAAAAACTGAAACGGATAAGACTACGCTTTGGTCTTAACAGCGATAGGTTGCACTAAGTGATCGCTCAATTGCAAGTGTATGTTAGAGGACTTGCAGATTGCCAATAACTCTAGCAGTCTTCTAGGCCATGGTTATCTGCTAAAAATCAGGCAGTTAACCTCAAAAATTTTGCAAAACAGTCCGAGTTCGAAAATATTCGTGTAATTCCCTCTGACGCATGGCATGATGTTTTCATTTGCTTGTGCGATTAACTGCCATTTTTTATCAAAACAAATTATGATTCTAACGAGTTTGCAGAGGAATATCTCGTAGATAGGATTCAAGGAGCAAATTGAGAAGCGCTGAAAAATAAATATTTTCGCGTCACTTAACAAAACTATAGCGCAAATTGTTTTGGAATGGCGTCCAGGAACACCGAACGTATGCAAAATACTCGATAGTTTCGGTAAGCATTCAATCACAAGCATTGGATGGATAGTTATGAGAAAAATCTGCATTATGATCTGTCCGCCACATGTGGCTTGCACTGCACCATAGTGTTCATTCCGCTTACCTCGCAGCCCATTCAACCATCATTACTGAAGTCGATAACACGAAGTTAGCACGTGGTCTCGTACACAACTTTGCTGTTTACTCGTGTAATTGCGGGAAACGTGAACCAACAAAGTGGCCGGTTGCCGTAATTGCGCCGAACTTGATCAACAAGCCTTCGCCAATATTACATGACAGCAAACAGTCGTCTTGCAAACCAGAGATCTCGTGTTTGTCTTGTCTTTTTCTTAAGCAAAGTTTTTCATCTCAATCGAATGGAGTTGGACTTGCCATGTGAATTACATCCTTGACTTGTGCACAATTGTCGACAGCAGTTCTTGGAAAATGGTAACCAATATTCTTGATGATGCGCTACAGTTTCAAATGTGTGACACTGGGCATTGGCTTACTTCGGTTTTGTCTCAAACGTAACGATTCACTTCAATTGGTCTGATGCCTTTTACAAATTTTTTCTTTCCTCCATCTTCTCCCACTATGTAACGCTTCTGTATGAGAACGAAATAATGCAATAGTTACTGGTGCGTTGTTTCAGTGTCTGTTCATCTTCACTGTTGTCTGTGTGTAGCCTACCACAGGCGGGCCTGCAGTGTCCCCCCAAATTTTGTTGTGCCCAGAAAAAAATTGTTTTAAACATATAATAAGAACAAAATCCTGTCCACCTAAAAATGTATTTTCTCCAACCTTAAAACCTGGCTGCGAGCGTGGTATATCACCTACGCTACATGATCAAAGGCCTGTGGAACGATCTCTAACATATTTAGAAGTAGTAGGGTTGCCAGATGGCTCGTATTTTACTGCTAATTTAGCAAAGGCCGCTAAGTAACGGGTATTTTGAAAATCGGTGCCTGAAGCCGGTATTTTAAAAATAAGTAATTCGCAGTTACTGCAAAAAGAACTAACGCAGAACCACTCAAATTATAATGACTCTAGAAGTGAATCTTGTCAGGACAGTTTCTTCAAAGTTCATTAAACAACACTCATTGTCTCTCCGTTTTCCCTCTCCCCTTTGTATTCCGTCGTCGTAAACGTGATCTGTGTGAGCATCTCTTATGGCAATTAATCGTGTAACCGGCGTAGGTAGGTTTGTTGTCTAAAAATACTACCGCAGGCTATTGTGAGCATAATGCAGGATAATCATACAAATGGCCAGGACGACAGTGACATTGTAGAGACTAGCGAACCTTTCACAATCAGGCGAGCTGCATTGAACAGACACATTATTTCGTCAGCGGAATATTAATGGCTCAAGCAAGGTCCAGCAGATCAACCGGGAGGTCATCGCTCAACCAGTCTTAGTGGTACAGAAGGTAGTGGGNAATTTTTGAAGAGTTTCAGGTGAGCTAGAAAATATTTGTTGCAAACTNAAGCGAATGTAGCACGCAAAAAGTATTAGTTGTGGTATGGCGTTCATACAGGTAATACTACGGTAAAAAAGCGCAAATTCCATCAAGTTGTACGGAAAGATGTTCACTTCAGAAATTGACATACAACATGCAAAATTGGAATTTTACTAAGTGCATTATTTTTTAGAGTTTAAAAAAACGCCTTCGTTCAACACTGTACTTATCTTTATTCATTTTTAAAGTAGGATAGTTTGCTAATGCTTGGCATAGGGCTATACTATACTCACAAACCGTACGTTTATACAGCATTGTTTTTCAACCTTTTTTGCATCACGGACCACTTTATGCAATAAAAAAATTTTGGGGAACACCAAACAAAATTTTATAATCACAATTATGATGT